>Ga0316188_10000455_pt1 | contig 17597 bp, 29 predicted proteins | sample Phiworburrow1_MG_FD_204933 | JGI IMG/M metagenome (GOLD analysis project Ga0316188, IMG submission 204933) | Coastal sediment microbial communities from Maine, United States - Phippsburg worm burrow 1 | ecosystem: Environmental > Aquatic > Marine > Coastal > Sediment | place: USA: Maine...
CCTCCGCCCGGGCTTCAGTGCCACGACGACGAAGCCCCCCGAGGGCTTGCGCTGGAACGCACCTTCGATCGACGCGCCGGCGGCCGCCTCGATGTCCTTGATGTACCGGGCCAGTTCCTTGGCGCTCTTGACGCGCGCCAGGATCACGTCGTCGGACTGCAGCAGCACGATGGCGGCATTGACGAAGGCCTGGGCACTTCTTGCCGCTGGAGCGGCCAGCATCAGTGTCGATGCCAATAGGGCACGGCGACGCAACATCGTGGCGCCTGGCGCTGCCGGCCTGCGGGCGGCGCAGCGCGGGTCAGGATCCTGCGACATCCGGTCCATTTGCCGCGCCCTACCTGGTGGTCGCGGCCAAGACCCTGGCGAAGAAGTCGTAGAGCCCCGCATCGCCCATGTGCCTGGCGTCCGCCAGTTCGCCCGCCCGGGTGGCGTAGACCACCTCGCCCCGGAACGAGAGCACTGCAACGGCTGGTATGCCACTTTTCAGCGGCACGCCATGAGAGTCGGCGAGATCGACGTTGCGGTCGAACTTTCCGACATCGACCTTGACGACCTGAAAGCCCTTTGAAATCAACGCCGCCGTCGCCCCTTCCTTGAAGGCGATGTCGAGGACCTTGCAGTCGCCGCACCAGTTCGCCCCGAAGACAAGCAGCACCGGGCGCTTCGACCGGCTCGCTTCGTTCAGCGCCGCCTTCAACTGCGCTTTGGCATCCGCGGTCTCATCGTAGGGACCTGCGGCGGCGAACGCGCCGAGACACAAGGCCGCAACGCAAGCAAGAATGGCGGTGCGCATGGTGTTGTGCAGCGTCGTCGGTTTCATGGTTTCAGTCGGCCTGGCCGCCAGCGCGCGCTCCGGCCGCAGCGCGACACGTCGCTGTGTTCAAGGCTCGCCTTCCCAGTAATCCAGGCCCGGTCCCTTCCGTGCGATCGCCTCGAACCGCTCGCCGTGGTCGGGGCCGCCTGCCGCCAGGTACTTGCCGGAGTCGGGATACTCGCAAATCTCGGGCGCCTCCATCGTGCTGATCGAGAGGTACTTCAGTGGGGCGTCCGACGTGTTGATGATCTGGTGAGGGTACTCCGGGCCGGCTGGAATGAAGACCACGTCGCCCTCCTTCAACGGCAGCATCTCTCCGGCGACCCGCAGCGTTCCGTGGCCGGCAACGATGACGAACATCTCTTCCTGCGCGTGATGCAGGTGGTACGGGCAACCGCGCTTGCCCGGCGCCAGAACGTCGATCGAGGCACCGAGCTTGCGGGCCGCGGTGCCGGTCGCCAGGCGAGCACCCTGCGCGTCGTAAAGCGGCGCCCGGAGCATGCGCGTCAGCGGGACATCATCGAAGTTCCGGACCAGAGCAGCAGCGAGGGTGGCGGCGCGATCAGACATGGCGGCGGTGGAGCTTGGCAGCGAGGCGGCGGCGCCGGAGGACCGCCCGGACGCCGCCCGCGTATTCTGCGGCAAGCGCCGCTTCGCAAAGAGAGGGTCTAAACCAACCCCGCTCACGACCATCGCCAGACCACGCGCACGGCGCGAGAACTTGCGGGTCGAGCGCCCATCGGGCGGCACACATCGAAGGCGCTACATGTCGGGGATCGGCAGACATTCCATCAACTCGACCCCGTCTCCGGGAAAGATGGTGAAGTGCGGGTGATCGACGAACAGTTGCGCCGCCGCCTCGTGAGACTCCGCCTGGACGATGGCGAATGCCATCATTTCGTTTCTGACGTCGCTGATGCCGGCGCCGGCGATGCGCTTCGTGCGGCCCAGCGGTCCGCCCATCTCGATCACGGACCTCTCGTTCACCTCGGCCCAACGCTTCCAGGCACTGACACCGGCAGCCTGCCTGCGGCTGCGCTCCGGTTCCGACAGCGCCTGCCACTGCGACATCGCTGCCGCCGCACCCGTGTAGATCGCGAGGAATCGCTTCATCATGGCCTCCGGACTTGAGTCGACCACACCCCAGTGTAGTCACGCGCCGGTGCCGGGGGGCCTGGTGGCAATTCGATCGACGCAGCCCGCGGAGGGCCCTCACGCTTCATGTCCTGGAGCTCGCGGCCACGACCCCGGCCACCTCCGCGCCAAGCTCTGCAACGGCAGCGATCCAGCGGCCCGGAAGACCGCCCCGCAACGGGCCAAGCCCCAGTCACGACGCCGCCGCACGGGGCCAGGCAGGGCCGAACCTCGGTCGACGTACTTCCAGGGGGCTGCACCATCCAGCCCGCGAATTCGCACCGGTCCCCGCGACGTCGGATCGAACAGCCTGGCGTTGACACCCATCCTGCTGTCGGGCCCGCGCCGCACCGGCTCCCAGTGCGTCACGCAGCCGCTGCCGCAGCGGCGGCATGTCGAGCAGCTGCAGTTTGTCGGCGAGCGCTGTTTGCGCGGAATCTCGATGCGGACGGCGCCGCAATGGCAGGTGGCGCTCAGCATGTGGAGCCTCCTCGCCAGGGTTGACGTAGCCGGGCACCCCGCCGCGCAGGGCAGTCCCGGTCGACCAGCCGCGCAAGCAGGGCGCCTGGCGCATGGGCGCGCAGCCTTGCGCCGTCGCGAGCGACGATGCGCAGCGTCACTTTGGCTCTTTCGCGGACAGACCGCTGACAAATCCGGCGCACCAGGACACCCAGGCTTCCAGGTCCCGGTCGTCGGCAAGGCCGGGCGCGTCGATGTAGACGTAGCCTGTCATCGGCCGACCCGTGAAGTCCATTTCTCGGACGTTGGGCAGGGCCAACGCATCGTGGTATCGCTGCGGGCCGACCCGCGCCATCAACGTCTGCCCCGACACGCCAACGAACATCTTGCCGTCGAGCAGGAAAGCCAGACCGCCGAACATCTTCCGTTCCGAGACGCCCGGGCGGTCGCCGAGCACCTCGCGAATGCGCTGAGCGAGACCGGGGTCGAAGGCCATGGCAGAGGTTCCTGCGGTTGGGCTTGATCGGGCGGCAACGGCATACCGCTTGAGCAACACGGCGGGCCGCAGGGTCGACCCCACGGCCCAGGCCCTCACGCCTCGTACTTGTTGCCCGCCGTGCTCCGGATGGGGTGCGTGTCGTAGATCAGATCCAGGCAGACGATCTTGTCACCATCAGGCTCGAACGTGAAGAGGTCCATCACCTTGAAGGTGATCAATGTGCCGTCGCGCACCGTCCAGTCGTACTGGAAGTATGCAGTCGCGCGATGGGCGGCGCTTGCGCTGAGGAAGATGTCGATCGGCGTGATGACGTTCTGGCTCGACGCGTCGCCCAGGCGGTCGAAGAAGACATGCGACGCCATCTCGCCCAGGAAGGGCGAGTTGACCTTTCCGTACGGCGCAAACATGGCCTTGATGCTGACGTAGTCGCTGCGCCCGAGCGCGTTCATGTAGGCCTGCAACACGTTGAAGTACGGATGGATCTTCATGGACCGGCCCTGTGCTTGTGGAGTGCTGCGATCATGCGACAGCCGCCGTGCGCGCTGGCCGCGAGCGCCCCCCGCTACGTCACGCCCTGGACTCACCGGGTCGCAGAAGAATGGCCTTCTGGTCCTCGAAGCCGATCGGCACCGACGTGTGCTCGTGGACGATTCTGAGGACATGTCCGCTGGTCTTGAGGCCCCAGGTGAGTCGATTCTGCATCGCCCGGAGATGCACGCCTGCGGCCGACACGCCGGCGTAGGTGACGATCGCGCTCACGACGGCCGACTCGCGCCCCTCGGAAGTCCTGACGTCGTCGAATCGCACCTTCACGCGTTCCGTGCCGAGTGACGTGAACCAGGCCTCGACGGCGCGCTGCCACGCCTCGGCGCCCTCGTAGGACCAGACGCCCCACGCGTCGAAGACCCGGACGTCGGGGTGATACAAGCGGATGAAGGCCGCGACGTCCTTCGCGTGCACCGCCGCACCGTACGAATCGAGGATTCTCTCGATCGACTTGTCGATGTCAGTCACTTCCGGCCTCCTTGGTTCGGGCCCCTGTCGGCCAGGACAGGATGCACGCGCCGGCCTCGATGATGCGCCTGCACGACCGGCATGGCGGGGCCGCGGGTCCTCGTCGGCACCTGGACGCTGGGGCAGGTGCCGGCGCGCCACCCGGGCAGCGGGTCAGGCATCGACTCGGGCCTGGGCCACGCTCAGCCACATGTGCACCTTGGCCTTGTAGCCGCCCGGCGTCAGGATCGCCATGGGTTCCACGCCAAACGCCGCAAAGCCGGCGGCGCGGTACAGGTGGAGGGCCGCTTCGTTTCCCTCGGTGACGGTCAGGGTCACCACCGAAATGTCGCCGCGCCCACGCGTGACTTCGAGCGCGGCATCCATGAGCCGCCTGCCGATGCCCTGGCCTCGGGCTGCCGGCGCTACGTACATGCCGATCAGGAGCGCCTTGTGGCGGGTCTTTGGCTTGGCGGAGAACTCCAGCGCCACGGCGCCGACGAGCTCATCGCCGTCGAAGGCGCCGACGGCCGCGGTCCACCCGGCCGGGTTCGCAATCCGGCCGATCCACCAAGACTCCGGCTGCGCGGCACGCTCCTGCGGCGTGGACGTGAAGGCATCCGGGGCTTGCGCATAGGCCTCGAGCATCAGGTCCCGGTAGCGGCGGACATCGGCCGCCGTGAGCATGACCACGCGCATGCCAAACTCAGGCCGATGACCGGGCGGGGTCGGACTTGTCAGTGGGCTCGGTAGGCAGCATGACAAGCAACGCACTGTTCGGTGACCTTGGACAGCGCGCCGATGGCCTGGCCCGCATTTCCGACCGCACCCGCCTCTTGTGCGACCAGTGCAAACTGACTGGCGGCCCTGTGCATCTGCGTGCCGATGTCCTGCATCTCCTTGGGCATGTAGGGCGCCATGTGAGAGGCCCCGTGCGCTTCCAGCGACGACAAGCCGATCCGCCTTTCGGCGACGTCGCTGGCGACCTGGAATTCGCCCGCGCCGAGCGCGCGCTGTATTTCCGTGAGGGCCGCCAGGTGATCACGCATGTTGGACAGCATGTGCTGCACCATCGGCGCAGGCATGTCGACGAGCTGACGCGAGTCAGCGGCCTCGGCCGGGGCCGAAACGCAGCAGGCGGCCACGAGGCAGGAAACGAGGATGGACTTGTTCATTGGGTGCCAACAGACAGCAGGGGACAGTGGGGACGGCCCGGCGCTTGGGCCGGGCCGGGGAGGGTGGCGACGCGCGCCTGAATCAGAATGCGCCGACGGCCGGGCGCCGCGCCACATGGGCGGCACGCCGTCGACGCTGCACTTGAACCAGAGGTTTGCCCGCATTGTTTCAACCTGGAGTGTCCGGCTCCACCAGCTGCGCAAGCTGTGCGAGCGATTCCTGCCAGCCGAGATAGCACATCTCGAGCGGGATGGCCTCTGGCAGCCCCTCCTGGACGATCCGCAGCTCCGTGCCGCACGATACCGCCGCCAGCGAAACCGTCACCAGCAGCTCACCCGGCAGGTTCGGGTCGTCGAACCGGTCGGTATACCGGATGCGTTCGCCGGGCACCAGTTCCAGATACTCTCCGCCGAAGGCGTGTTCGCTGCCGGTGGAGAAGTTGCGGAACGACATCCTGAACGCCCCCCCGACCTTGGCCTCCATCTGGTGGACCTTGCATGTGAAACCAAAGGGCGGGATCCACTTGCCGATGGCATCGGCTTCCAGGAATGCCCGATAGACCTTTTCTGGCTTCGCGCGAAGTACGCGATGAAGCCGGACCGTGCCCGTTGCCATGATCGACACTCCTGTGCGGGTTGAGGTGATGGATGCAGGTGCTGCAGGCAGCCGCACACCGGCGCCAGCGACCAGACGCTCCCGCACTGCCGGGCAGTGCGCAGCGGGCGTTCGCGTCAATTGAGGGATCTTGTCACCCTTCCTGATGACAATCCAGGGCCCCGACCCGCTGACACAATCGCCGCATGGTCGTGTTCTACTGGATCGTGGGCGTGCTGGTGATCGGCACCTTCACACCCTCCGTCTTCTTCCTCGCCCTGTATGCCGCCACGGGCGAGCCCGCCTGCGCCCAAAGGGCCAGGGCCTTGTGGAACATGACCGGCGTGTTCGCAATGCTGGGGCTGAACGTCCTGATCTGGGGTCACGTGCTCGTGGCCCTGTGGCGCATCTGGTTCTAGCGGACCGGTCGCCCGGGCGAGGCGCCGTGGGGCGTCGGCGGTGCAGGCGACCTGCGGCTTCTGGCGCACCGTGCAGGATGGCACGAAGAAGGCCCAGGCCCTCCTGCCGGCGCCTGGTTCCGGGGCGGCCGACTCACCTGCGCGCGACCGCCGAGCCCATGCTCGAAACACGCTGCGCGAAGCGCTCCACCGCCTGCCAGTCCGTGAACTCGACACAGGCGCCGGGGTCGGTCGGACCTTGGGTCAGCCACATGATGAGTCTGATCATCTGCCGATCCACGAAGCCGTATCTCGGGTAGTCGATCTTCCCTGCGAAGACGCCGATCTCCCTGGGCACCCAGGTGGTCCCTTGCCTGAAGGTTCGCACGTAGGGGTTCGACTCGGGCTTGTCCTTGCCCGGTTTCCGGGCAACGACGTTGACCGAGAAGAAGGCGCTCGGCGTCCGATCAAGCACGTCGCGGTGCGCCTCGATGAACCGAAAGAGCGCCGGTCGGTACTTCCCGTAGCGAATGCTGGCCCCTATGACGATCTGGTCGAACGGCGTGGCATCGAGAGCGCCGGAAGCCCCGATCTCGACCAGGTCGGCCACATGACCCATCTGCTCCAGGGATTGCCTGATTCGATGGCAGATCTTCAGGGTCTGCCCATCGACGGTGGAGTAGGCGAGCAGCGTCCGCGGCATGGTCTGCGCGGCCTATCGTTCGAGCCGGCTGTGCGGCGTGACGGCGCCGGCTGCCATTGCGTCAGCCACGGCTCTTGCCTTCCGATGGGCTTCGATGAAGCGTCGATCGTCGGCCAGGTCCATGGGAGCGACCACCTGACCTGCCTCGATTCCAAGGATCGCCACGAACGGCATCGCCCGGGTGACGACCCCTGGGCCGCCATCGAGCAGCCAGGTCCGGTCGATCGTGCCCTCGAGGATCGTCTGCGCCCCCGGGCAGAATGCCCTCGCCTCACGGAACTGCATGTGCTTGACGCCGGCACAGCCTTGGCCAGAGTTCTCCAGCGACGCGGCCTTGCCTCGGATGCCAACCTTGCCAACGACGAACTCCGCGGTAGGGTCGGAAGACCCTGCCTCGTCCGCGAGCAGCGGCGCGAGCTTGCCCCGGTCGCGCGCCATGCAGGCAGCAAGGTACGCCTCGGGCACGAGCCGCGTCGCAGCGGACGACCCGGCGGAGGTCGGCCCCGACTGCGAGACGGCTGGTGGCATCGACGCCAGCATCGGCGCAGCCAGCAAGACGCGGGCCCGCCGCCGCATCGGGTCTCCCGGGCCCGTTCGTCGAAGCCCGACCTTGGTGCCCGCCGGCCCGCGGTGCTGGCACGACGCCGCGCCAGATGGAGGTGAAACCTGGCGACGGCGAGCCGTCTGCCCTGCATGCATGAGCATCGACCCGTCCGGCGTCACCGCCCGAGCCGGGCCTGGTGGGCCTTGATCAGCGGCAGGATCGCTTGCCGACGGGCCAGGCTCGCGGCGGGCCAGTGCTCGGAGCGGTCGTAGTACGCAGGCACCGCCGGCATGCCCGAGGGCAGGACGACCCACGGTTGCTTCGACGCGGTGAAGATGTGGATGTCCGGCGGCAGCAGATCGGGATCGTCGAGGGTGCCGACACGAAGGAACTTCACTGCTGGACCGGACCCCGAGTAGTTGCTCCAGACGGCCACCCGGCATGTCGGACAGCGGGCGATCGACTGCCCCGCGCCGCTTTCCGACGGGGTCTGGACCAGCTCTGGCTGCACCCCCAGGTTGACGATGCGGTCTGCCTCGATCATCGCGTTGAGTGCGAACGACGCGCCGGACTCGCGCTGGCACCATCGGCAGTGGCAACAGTGCACAAACAGCGGCGGGGCAAGCACGCGATAGCGAACCGCCTTGCAGTCGCAGCCGCCGTCGGCGGGAAAACGATCAGCTTGTGGCATGGCTGTAGATCGTGCAGCGGCGAACGAGTTTTCGACGCCACGGGTGGTGGGCGCGGGCCGGCGCCGACCATCGGTGGCCGGATTGCCGGCGCCGGGATGCATGCTCACATGCTGCGCGTCTCTCAGCCATCCAGGAAATCACCCTTGAAGAAGCTCCAGGCGGCTCCGTCATGAAGATAGAAGCAGCCGTCGGCGCAGAAGTCCTTGCCAGGAAAGTACTCGCGATAGGCTCGTGGCACGAGGCGCGACAGCTGCTCGTCCGACAGCTCCTCGAATTGCTCAGGCGTGATGGACTGTCCTACGCGCAGTCTGGGTCCGTCCACGGTGGCTCCGGTTTGCTATGGGGTGGTTGAAATGGCCTGGCGTGCCAGCCCGTCGGGCGCGAGACGAAGGGGCTGTATCGCCCGGTAGGGAATGCAGGGCGTGGACGCGCCGGATCGCCGCCATGGCCCCCGGGGTTCCGCGGGCGCACTGGGCGGCGGCTCGTCGCGTCCCGGCAAGCGCCACAGGCCTGGGGCGCCGCGTCACGCGGGATCCCGTTCGTAGGCCGTTGTGCCCGGCGGCAGCTGCACCCACGGGTGCCTGCGGCAGTCGTACACGGATACCTGTGGCGCCGGAAAGTCGGGGGCCGCAAATGCCCCGACGGCCACGCCAACGGACTGCTCCTGCCCTTCCTCGGTGTGGAACACATTCGATCCACAAACCGGACAGAACCTGAACCTGAACCGGGCCCCTTGGTCTCCCGTCCTCACGTACTCCGTGGCGGTTCCGGAGACCTTGCAGGGGGCGGCAAAGACCGCCAGGGCCGCAAACACGCTGCCCGTCCTCTGCTGGCACGCCAGGCAGTGGCAGAGGCCCACGCCGAGCGGCTCGCCTTGAACTTCTATGCGAAGCTGTCCGCAGACACAAGAGGCTGTTCTGGACGACATGGGGTGCCTCGGGGCGAAAGTGGAAAACGCTGACTCTTTGCGGCGACATGCGGCGTCGATTCAGGCTGAGCAGGGCTTCCTCAGGGCGCGACGGTGGCTGCGGCAAGCCCACCCAGCGCCTTGCGCAGGTTCTCGACCACCGGGCACCCGGCCATGCCGTGCCGCTGGGCGAGGTAGGCGGGATCGTTGTACCCCAGCCAGACCTGGCCCGACGCATCCTCCCAGACGAGCGCCTTGAGCGGCAGGTCGATCCCTGCCGTCTGCGCGCACTCCATGAACGGCGTGCCGCCCTGCGGATTGCCGAAGATGAGAACCTCCGTCGGGCGAAGCGACTTGCCCACCTTGCTTGCGCCCGCCGCGTGGTCGACACGTGCGAACACTTGCAGCCCCCGTTCCTTGACAAGGCTCTCGAGTTTGTCCATGGTGACCTTTGCTTCGTAGGGGCTCTTCACCGCCACCAGTCCTTGCGCGGCGCTGGCCAGCGAAACCGCGGCACACATCACCACGGCGGCAAGGCCGCGAACAGCGTTCATCCGGGCATCTCCACGGGGGCTGCAGGAGGTCACAGTGTGCCGCCAAACGCTCATGCAGGCCAGTGCGCCGGGTAGTGGCAGATCGGCGTCCGATCAGGTCGCGGGCATGAGCCGCATGCGCGAGCGCCCGCGGTCCGGCCCTCAGAGCCAACCGAACTGCGCACGAATCTCTCGCGCAGTGGCATTGATCGGCGCGACCGGGGCGAGCGGATACTGACGCAGGTTCGCCGCCCTAAGCCCACCGCCGTTCTGGCCAAGAACGGCCACGGCCTTGATGCGCCAGCCAACGGCCTTGAACCCCGAGACATAGGCCTTCGCATCGGGGCATCGCTCGGGATCGGTCGGGCTGGCCTCGGGTGCCAGGCAGCAGATCACCGCCTCGCAGCGCGTGCGGCGAACCTCGGCCACGAACTCCTCGATCGTCGTGTTCTTTTCCTGGATCGTCCCGACCCGCGCGTAGAACCGCAACGGATTCCTGACGCCCTGCAACTGGATGTCGCGCAGGCTTCGGTTGAAGCAACCGGTCAGGCTGCGAATGATCGACGCCTTTCGCGTTCCCGGGTTTCCAATGATGAGGTAGACGTCCATCTTGTGAGTCAGTTGGGGCGATCGCCGGGGCCCGGCGGGAGCGACGGCGGACCGCTGGAATGAGGAGTCAGTGCGCGTTCCACGCTAGAAGACAAAGGGTATGAACCGCTTGGTTCGCAGCATGTAGTCGGCGTAGGCCGCGCCAAGTGTGGCGACGAGCGCCCTCTCTTCCGCCACGACACGCCGGCCGTAAAGATAGCAGTGCGCAAATAACAGGATGGCCACGCTCAGCCAGTCCTGCAGCGCCAGGCCGACACCGATGAACATGATGAACGCGGCCGTATAGGAAGGATGCCGCACGAGGCCATACACGCCGGACTGGACGACTCGCTGACCTTCCTGCACGGCGACGACGCCCGTGAACGATGTGCCGAGCACACGGAAGCAATGGCGGCGCAGCGCCGCCCCGGCGACGATGAGGGCCATGCCCACAAGCGCGGCCGCCGTCGGTGCGGGCATCGGCAGCCAGGAGGCGTAAGACGCCGCGCCGGCCGCAAGCAAGACCAGTGGAGACCCCACCATCAGTGCGCGAAACGTTCCGGCGTCCTGAGCGGAGGGCTTCTCGCCGAGAGCAGGCCGGATGACCCTGGCCTCGCGAACGAAGGCGAAGAAGAAGATGATCCAGAACGGGACCGCGAGCGGCAGGTGGAAGATCGCGGGCGAATGCATCCTCACTCCGTGCACACGGCGCGTTGGGCAGCGCCCGGGTTGGCGTGAAGGCCCATTCGCTTGAGTCGCGCAGGCATGGCTCACTCGGCAGTTCGACAGCCGTAGTTTGCCTCGGCTTCGACGTCGGCTCGCTCCCGGGGGCCTCGGAGAAGGGACTGCATCTTGCGCACGCGGCTTGCTTGGACGCTTCCTTGGCCGTTTGGGCAACGGCCTAGGCGCTGCCGGCGCTGCCTCGGCGCGTTGTGTTCTTTGGCGGAAAGTACCACCACGCGGCCGCCACGAGCAGCCCGAAGACCGTATAGGCCAAGGTGAACACCCAGGGCGGTGCGTCGTAGTAGAGCGCGCGTTGAACCCAATACTCGATGAAGCTTGCGGTGTACGCAGCCTCGCCAGCCTGCGCGCGCAGCCAGGATTCCAGGGCAGTCAGGGGACACAGCTTGCCGAGCCAGGCCTGCACCACGACGAAGCCGATGGCCAGCAAGTGAGCGATACGGAACCACAGCCCATTGACCCATTGCCAGCGCCGCAAGTTGCCGGCGACGACCAGGATCAATCCCCCGACGACAAAGGCGACGATGGCAAAGTGGACCAGAAGCACGGCGTCCGCGAGGAATCGGTACATGCGCAGGTCAAGCATCGGCGGAGAGGATCTTGGCGCTAGGCGGCCCGCGGCGCCAGGACGTCGCTGGTCCAGCGGGACACGAGGCACGGCGCCGGCATGCGTTTGCGGCGCCGCTGGAGCGACGGGTCAGGCTGCACGTCTTAGCTTGACCAGGCGCAGTCTGTCGGGGCCGACGACCCCGTGCCGATAGGGGACGAAACCCAGTCCTCGATACAGCGCCAGGGCAGGCGCGTTCTGGGCAGCGGTGGCCACCGAGAAGGTGGCGCCGGGAACGCGCGCGAGCGCATGTTGGACGAGTTGCCTGCCGACGCCTAGCCTCTGCATCGCTGGGTGCACCACCAGAGCACTGATGCAAAGCTGCTCGGGATCGTCGTCTCGGCCGACGCTCAGGACCCCGACGATCTCCCGATCCAGGAATGCACCGAGATAGAAGTCTTCGCTGGCCTCGATGTCCTCGGCCGTTCGCTCCAGCGGCGGAAAGTCCTTGATCTGCAGGAGCCGCGCCTCCTGCAGGTAGGCCAGGGCCATGATCGCGTGAATGCGAACGGCGACGGACGGTTCCCGATGAGCGATGGGCGATACGCGAAGCATGTGCGCTACCTGCGGGCTAGACAAGGTGCCTTCTAGTCCGCCGGCGACCCTGCATGGAGGAAACGCTCGTCGAAAGCCAGGATCGGGACAACTTGCGGCAGCGGGAACCAAGCCACGGCGAGCTCTGACTCTGACTCAGGCGCTGGTGCCGAAGCGCTCGGAAGACCGCCGCCTGGCCTTGGCTGCCTCGACCTCTCGGTTGCGAGGCTCCGCAGAAGTGACCAGCGAGGCAATGAGCTCGCGGGCGGAGCTGGCGACTTGCTCTACGGCACGACTGAAAGCCGCTTCATTGGCTTTGGATGGGACATGCAAGCCACTGAGCTTGCGCACGAACTGCAGCGAGGCATCACGAATCTCCAGCTCGGTCGCCGGAGGCTCGAAGTTGAACAGCGTTCTGATGTTGCGGCACATGCAAGCCTCCGTGCGTTGATGGCGCCCAGGGTTCGAGCGATGCGGTCGTTGCCAGCAGGGCGACAGGGCCGCGATGCGCCCGACAGGCCGAACCGCGGCGCGGGCCTGTTGGACTGCGTCTTGACGCTGCGCTTGAGAGGGGGTTGGCAAGCATCGCACGCGGTGGTTGAACGCAGCCTGGGCAAGCCGCTTGCGGACGTACACGCAGCCATGCTCGCCTGAGCGGAGGAGATTGAAGCCGGCGCGAGAGAACATACTGAACAGGCCGTGGTGACTCTCCGCGTCTCCCGATACTTCGCGTTTGGGCGATGCCCCGGCGATGCGCAAGCCTTGTGACTTCAGCGCGGCGCAGGCGGCATCCAGCAGCCCCCAGGCAACACCCGTTCGCCGACTCGCACGGGCCACGACAAAGCACGCGATCCGTCCGACTGCGCCGGCGTCCGGGTCGGGCTCGTCGGCAAGGGCGTCCATCATTCGTCGCGGCGCGGCGCTGCACCAACGCACGACCTCGCCGGCGCGGTACGCGAAAAGGCGTGCATGGTCGATTTGCAGATGCGTGCGCGGGCAGCGCCGCGATTCCCTTCGGCCGTGCGTTCCATCCACTCGACCGTCGCATGGTCCACGTACAGGAACCGGCACCAGCATGACATCCAGTCCGGATGGTCGGCGATCGCCCCCTCCCTCGAAGGAGCCCAGGAAGTCTGGAAGCCGTTCGGGCGTGGGCGCGCGTGGACTTCGAGGGCGTCGGCTCGCATTGTTGGGACTCACTCGGAGCACGGTGGCTGATGCGTGAGGTCTGGCAGATGAACCAGGCGGACTGCTGCGTGCGCAACGGAGTCTGGCCCCGTGATGGCCGCGCCCTGCCTGGCCCTTTGCTGGCGGCCTCACCCGTCCGTCCCCACCTTCTTCGGCAGGTCGTCGGCCACGCTGGCCCAGGGCGCATGCGACTCGTAATAGACGTGCACTTGCGGTTCTCGGTCGAGTGGCTCGGCAAACAGTGCACGCGCGATGTGCAGTTCGCCGGCCCACCGTTCCGAGTGGAAGAACATGGGGCTGCCACAGCGGGAGCAAAAGCCTCTCGAACCTCCCGCCGGCGAGACGTACCAGTGCAACAGCGCTTCCGGGTCCGTGACGTCGACCCGTGACCGCTCGAATCCCGCCCAGGTGACAAACGGCGCTCCGTGGGCGCGCTGGCAGCGGGTGCAATGACAGTGCGCGACCCACTTGGACGGCAGCCTTGCGGCAAAGCGCACCGCCCCGCAAAGGCAGCTTCCGTGCGACCAAGGCGAAGTCATGCGTGGCCTAGGGCCCGAGCGAAGGACCAGGCCGCGCCCGCTTGGCGGCGCCCGGATCGTCCGGCGTCATTGCCCCTCGGGCGGTTGCCAGAGCTCAACCTTGTTGCCCTCCGGATCCATGACCCAGCCGAACTTCCCGAAATCGGATTCCTCGACCTTGTCGTCGACCTGGCACCCTTCGGCCCGAAGCGCAGCCAGAACGGCGTGAAGGTCCTCGACCCGGAAGTTCACCATGAAGGTGGAATCGCTGGGAGCGAAGTACGCAGTGTCCTCCTTGAAGGGGCTCCAAATGGTGGTCCCGGTTCCGCTGGGGTTGGCATCGGTCACCCAGCGAAAGGCCACCCCGCCCCAGTCTTCGACGTTCATTCCCAGGTGGACCCGATACCACTCAGCCAGCGCCTTCGGATCCCTGGCCTTGAAGAAAACGCCGCCGATGCCCGTGACACGTTTCATGGGACTCCCTCCATGTCGCAACCGCAGCGCGCGTGACCGCCGGCATGGCCACTACAGCTTCTTGGTCATGAACACACTGTACGGGTCGTCAAGGTAGTTGGCAAACGGGCCGCAGCAGGTGAAGCCGACGCTCTCGTAGAGACACTGGGCCGGCCTGAACGCCGCCGTCGACCCGGTCTCGAGGCTCAGGCGTTCGTAGCCACGATTCCGGGCCTCTTCGAGGATGTGTGCCAGCAATGCTCGCCCCGCCCCTTGCCTTCTTCGGCGTGCCGGCGTGCGCATGGACTTGATTTCGCCATGCGTTGCCGACAGCTCCTTCAGCGCGCCACAGCCAAGCAAGACGTCGCCGTCCCAGGCGGTCCAGAATGTGACGCCGGCCGCCTTCAGCCCTTCGAGATTGAGCGCGTGCACGCTTTCGAGCGGCGAGAGTTCGTGCATGCTCTGCAGGTGCTCCGCCAGCAGCGCATGAACTTCTTCGCGGGACAGGTCATCGACCTCGATGCGCATGACGCTCCGGCTGATGGTGTGCGGACCGCCGTTCGTGCAACGCGGGCGCCAACCGCACGACCCGGGCACCTCTTTCAAGAAGCAGACCCCTCCGGACCGAGCGATGACATGGGTCCTCCAGCTCGCAGCGGCAAGCGACCGAGAAGTTCGCGTGCTGGGACGGCGTGGCCAGCAGTTCGATGGCTCGCACCGTCTCGGCGCCCGCCATCTCCGAGCGGCACCTCTTCATGAACACGGACCATTGCGCCGGCGTTTCGGCGCCCCTTCCGGCTTGACGGTCGCGGCGCCGGGAGCCAGGTTCGGGATCCAGACGTCGTACAAGCCTTGCGACGCGAACGACCACGGCCTCTCCCGTGTCGCCTAGCGGTCGGTCGGGGCGGGCGACCCCGTGCCGGGCCCATGAGGTGCAGCACGCCCCACCGCGTCGCGCAGGCCAAGCGGGCAGCCACTGGCACGGCGCCTCAAGGAATGGGGTCGCGTCGGGCTCACTGCTCGCCTTCACCTGCGCTCGGGTGCAAGCCCCCTGATGGGGGCGGCGAATCGTTCGTGCGCCTCTAACGCGACCGGTCTGTGCTTGACCTTGGCGCTCGCCGGATACTTGCCCAGGCAGTTGTCGCCCTTCCAGTTCCTCGAAGGGCGAATGGGCCGGGGAACGAACCCGCCCCCGCAGTTCGGGCAGACATTGCCGAGCACCGTATCGGCACACGACAGGCAGAACGTGCACTCAAAGCTGCAGATCCTGGCTTCCAGGGAGTCAGGGGGCAAGGCCGCGTTGCAGTGTTCGCAAGTGGGACGGAGTTCCAGCACGTTGACCCTCGGCTCGGCAGGGCCAGACTCTACTCGCAGCGGACCACTCCCCAACAAGAACGGTGCGCGATGCAGCCTCTTTGCCCGGGCGCCTCAAGTGGGCGCCAAGTTGGCGACTGCGGCAATGCGCCCTGGTACACAGGGCGCAGGCTGACGGCGGGCGCTTCGCTGGCCAGCCGCCATGCCAGTGGCGCACAGCGCCGCCATCACGATGCCGACAGCCAGGAGCACCCTGGGCCGGCCGCGGTGCGCGCGACCGGTCAGCCCTGGGGGGCCCGGCTCTGCCGGACCATGCACCGCATGTACAACGTCCGGTCGTCCGACTCCGCCGTGACGACCTGGAAGCCGCGCGCAGCAAAGAGGTTGCGGGCGGCCATGTTGTCTCGATCAACCTCGACGGTGACTGCTCGCGCACCGGTCGCCGTAACGGCGGCGTCCATGACCAGGGCGCAGAGTGCACTGCCGTGCCCCATCCGGCGAAACCCCTTGCGGACGATCAATCGCCACAGCTGCACCGTGCTTTCGCCGTCCAGCGCATACTGCCCAAAGGCAATGGGGTCCGCTCCGACGACGAGGACGTAACTCCTGCCGTCGCACGTCTGAACCTGTCGCTCGAACTCGGGAGGCGCGAGCGGGACAGGCAACCGCAGACCGGCCCCGCTCAGGTCGGATGCCTCTGGCTGCAGCCACTCGGCAACGGCCGTGAAATCCGGAGGTCGAGCTTCGCGCACGGTGAAATTCATGACGTCCGGCTCAGGCGCCCTGCGCGTGCTGGCGGCGGGCGCACGCCGGGGGCCCGAATGCCCGCCGCGCTTCGTGGGCCTGGCACCACGCCGTTGACGATCCACCAGAACAAGGTCTCAGGCACCGGCCTCGCCCCAGACGGCAAATTCGTTGCCGCTCGGTTCGACGAAGTGAAACCGCCGCCCGCCAGGAAACGGGAAGATGGGCTTGAGGATTCGTCCCCCGGCACGCGCGACCTTCTCCTGCGTGTCTTCCAAGGAATGACTGAAGAGAACGATGAGCGCGCTGCCCCGTTCGGTCGTCGCGGTCAGCTCGGACTTGTAGAAGCCTCCGTCGAGCCCTTGATCGGAGAACGCCGTGTACTCGGGCCCGTAGTCCACGAAAGTCCACCCGAATGCGGTCTCGAAGAAGGCCTTGGTTCGCCCGAGGTCGCTGGCGGGGAACTCAACGTAGTTGATCTTCTCGTGTTCCCGCATGGCGGTGCCCCCTTCCGGCGCATGATGTTGGAGCCTGGCGGGCAACCGCGCCTTGGTGCCGGCCCGCACGATGCCACGATAACCCGGGCACCTCACGGGCCGGGCGACACGCCGACGCCCCGCTGCCTGGGCCTACGGTCCGGCGGCATGCCTGACGTCCGCTGCTCAGAACCAGTAGTCCTTGACGCACTTGCCGTCGCGCGGGAGATCCTGGAAGGAGACCAGGCCTTCGAAGTGGTCGATGGGAACTTGCGCCACGTCGCCGGGCTCGGCAAGGCGCAGGTTGACGGCAATGCGGCGGCGCCCTGAAGCGTCGGCTTCCAGTGCGCGCCAATAGGCCACGCAGCCGCAGGTGGGGCAGAAGTGAAATCCAATGGTCTTGTCTCCCCACGAGTACGCCTGGGTGGAGCCCGAGGTGCTGATGCGCTCGCCGTCATAGTCGTACGCCCACAGCACGCCATACCGCCTGCACACCGTGCAATTGCATGCCGTCGCGCCTTCCGGGGTCCCGTCGAAACTCCACTTGACGCTGCCGCAGTGACATGAGCCTTGAATCATGGGGCTTTCTCCTTTGGTTGCATGACAGGACGAGGCAACGGTGCGCCGCTACCCCTTGCGATCCGTGCAGGGCATCTCTACTTGGCTCCTCGGGCAGCAGTCGCCTCACGCCGGTACTCCTCGTAGGACCTTGCAGCGCTGTCCATGCAACGAGCCCTTTGCTGGGCATCCATGACCTTGCTGCATTCCTGCTTCTGCCAGGCCTGACCCGAACCATAGAGTTGCTGTGAGGTACATCCGTGTGCCGCGACCGTGAGCACGATCAACAGAACGCGAAACGGGTCGCCGTGTTTGCCCTTCATTCACTGCTCCTGGTGCGCCGAGTGCGCGGCATCCTTCTTGCGTTCGATGTCCGGATCGTGGTCGGCTCCGCTTCGGTGGCCCAACGGGCGGGCCGAGCCGGCAA
>Ga0316188_10000456_pt1 | contig 17596 bp, 20 predicted proteins | sample Phiworburrow1_MG_FD_204933 | JGI IMG/M metagenome (GOLD analysis project Ga0316188, IMG submission 204933) | Coastal sediment microbial communities from Maine, United States - Phippsburg worm burrow 1 | ecosystem: Environmental > Aquatic > Marine > Coastal > Sediment | place: USA: Maine...
GAGATCCCCGCACTCGGGGTCATCAGCCAGAGTGTTCTGAAGTCCACGGTACTCCTCGTCGCTGAGCAGTTCCTGCACCTGGCGCGTGAACGTTGGCGTCTCAATAAACTCCATACGACGGAATAGTATACGCCAATGGCGGATAGATGGAAGCGGCGTCTATGAACGCCGAGGTCTGCCAGCGCCCTCACGCTGGCTTCTGAACGCGCAACTTTGGCAGTGGCCCACCTCCTCCGTGTACTGCGGAGAGATCCGGTCCGCGAGGATCGCTTCCCTGCGCCGGACCAACGCAACCACCTGATCGACGGACAACAGGTCGCCCTTTCAGGCACAAGGCGAGATCTCCCCAGGTAAGAACGCGATCCTTCACCGCACAGCCGCCGCATTTACGTCGCCTGGCCCAAGGCCGAAGAGAGCTTCGCAGTCACATGCCTGCTCGCCCTGGCCGGCGCCGCCTCGGATGCGGTTCGTGTACCTCGACTCGCGGTTTACGCTCCACGCTTCCTCCCCACGCTCGGTCGCCCTCACGCAGTTGGGCTTCGCTTGCCTCGCTGTGGCCAGCTCGGCCGGGGACTTGCACCCCGAAGATCGCGCCCATGCTGGGCGCACAAGCAAAAGCCCCTGATTTCTTCAACAAAATCAGGGGCTTACGGGGCGTCATGAGACGCCTTGGAGCGAGATCACATGTGGTCGATCATCACCTGCCCGAAGCCCGAGCACGACACCTGGGTCGCGCCTTCCATCAAGCGCGCGAAGTCGTAGGTCACCTTCTTGCTGGCGATCGATTTCTCCATCGAGCTGATGATCAAGTCGGCCGCTTCGACCCAGCCCATGTGGCGCAGCATCATCTCGGCCGAGAGGATCTCGGACCCGGGATTGACGTAGTCCTTACCGGCGTACTTGGGCGCAGTGCCGTGGGTGGCCTCGAACATCGCGATCGAGTCGCTCAGGTTCGCGCCCGGCGCAATGCCAATGCCCCCGACCTGGGCGGCCAGTGCGTCGGAGACATAGTCGCCGTTCAGGTTCAGCGTGGCGATCACCGAGTATTCGGCCGGGCGCAGCAAGATCTGCTGAAGGAAGGCGTCGGCGATGACGTCCTTGACGATGATTTCCTTGCCGCTCTTCGGGTTCTTGAAACTGCACCACGGACCGCCGTCGACCAGCTTGGCACCGAACTCCTTCATCGCCAGGCCGTAGCCCCAGTCGCGGAAACCGCCTTCGGTGAACTTCATGATGTTGCCCTTGTGCACCAGCGTCACCGAGGGCTTGTCGTTGTCGATCGCGTACTGGATGGCCTTTCGCACCAGACGTTCGGTGCCTTCGCGGCTCACCGGCTTGATGCCGATGCCCGAGGTCTCGGGGAAGCGGATCTTGGTGACCTTCATCTCGTCGATGAGGAACTTGATCAGCTTCTTCGCCTTGTCGCTCTCGGCTTCGTACTCGATGCCGGCGTAGATGTCTTCCGAGTTCTCGCGGAAGATCACCATGTTGGTCTTCTCCGGCTCCTTCACAGGGCTGGGCACGCCCTTGAAGTACTGGATCGGGCGCAGGCACACGTACAGGTCGAGTTCCTGGCGCAGCGCCACATTCAGGCTTCGGATGCCGCCACCGACCGGCGTGGTCAGCGGGCCCTTGATAGAGACCACGTACTCCTTGACAACCTTCAACGTCTCTTCGGGCAGCCAGACGTCGGGCCCGTAGATCTTGGTCGACTTCTCGCCCGCATAGACCTCCATCCAGTGGATCTTGCGCTTGCCGCCGTAGGCCTTGGCCACCGCCGCGTCCACGACCTTCAGCATCACCGGCGTGATGTCGAAGCCGGTGCCGTCGCCCTCGATGTAAGGGATGATCGGCTGGTCAGGCACGTTCAGCGAGAAGTCCTTGTTGACGCTGATCTTCTGCCCGCCTTGGGGCACCTTGATGTGCTGGTACATGCGTTGTCTCCGCTTGAGCGTGTCGGGGTTGAAGCGCTCGATTTTAGGTGAGGACGGCTGTCGCTCGACTGACTCGGTCGGCGCAGCGGCTCAACTCAGGCAGTAGGCCACCACGCGATGGAACAGGTCGTGGCCCATCGCCCAGGCCGAAGCGGCCGCCAGCGCGGCGCCCGCCAGACGCACGGCCCAGGCATTGACCTGCAGTGCGCCAATGCCAGTGCCCGCCAGGCGATTGAAGGCCCACGGGGCCAGGCTAAGCCCCGCGGCGCTGACCGCGGCAAAGCCCGCCATCGACACCGCGCCGCCCCAGGCGGTGTTGGACAGCGCCGCCACCACCAGTGCCGATTGCAGCAGGCCGCAGGGCCACGCCACCCACAGGGCACCAGCCCCGGCGGCACGTGCCGGCCCGCTCATGCGATGCCAGCCGTCGGCGCGCTGCGGTGCGATGCGGCTGGCGCCGCGGCCCAGGTTCTCCAGCCAGGCCGGCTGCCGGCCCTGCCAGAGCAGCCACAGCCCCAATCCGAGGGCCGCGCAATGCAGCACCGTCCACAATGGGCGCAGCAGGGCCGACCCCTGTCCGAGTTGTGCGAGCAGGCCCATGCTCGATGCCGCCACCGCACCCGCCGTCGCGTAGCCGAGCACGCGCGTCGCGTGAAAGGCGAGCGGCGAGGCGTGCGGCGTGCGCTGGCTGCACGCACGCAGGATGGCCCCGCTGGCCGGCCCGCACATTGCCGCGCAATGCGGCGCACCCGCCGCGCCGAGCATCAGGGCACTGAAGAACAGAGCAATATCCAAGGCGGCAAGGCGCGGCTGGGCTCAACGCAGCGGGACGTCGAGCGGGCCCTCGCGGTTGAGCTGTTCGGGCGTGCGCACCAGCAGCAGCGCAAGCGCTGCACCGACCGCACTGACCGCCCAGAACACGAAGAAAGCCACCGTGTAGACGGCGCGGGGTGACCACTCGATCGCATCGCCGTCGAGCCAGTGCAGGCTGGACGGATCGACCACCGCAAACACCAGCATCTCCAGCACGGCGGCCACCAGGAAGGCGGACCACAGCACGCTCATCCAGCGCTTGCCCGATGTCATCTCGCCCATGGCGTCCTCAGCGGACCATGCCTTCAGGGCTTCGGCGTGGCCACATGGTTGCGACCCTGCACCGCCGGCACGGTGGCCGAATTGCTGGCCGACGTGTCTTGGGACGGCGCGGTCAGGACCTCTTCGGCGCCCGACACGGCAATGGCCAAGGTCACCATCGAGGCCACCACCACCGCCAGCGGGCCGCCCACCACCAGCCAGACGAAGCCGACGCGCCACCAAGGCGGAGCCTGGGGTGATGGGGCAGCGCAGGCCGTCGTGTGTGGGTTCATGGTGTCTCTCCCGTGGGGCGTTGCGCCTTCAGCGCGGCACGACGAAGGTTGATTTCTCGACCGCGCGCGCCTGCTTCTCGTCGGCCCGCTGATCCTGCAACCGGATGTCGAACTGTATCGGGTGCGCGCCTGCGCCCTGGCGACTGGCGGTCTCGTAGGGCACGCGCACCGACACCGTCATCCAGCGGGCCTCCGCAGGCATGACCTCGATCGTCGAGGCGCCGTCGATGCTGATGCCGTCCAGGCCGCCGACTGCCACCTGGTATCGGTGCGGGCTCTCGGTGGCGTTCATGATCTGCAGGCGATAGACGTTCTCGATCTGGCCGTCGCCCACCTGGCGCGCCAGCGCGCCGCGGTCTCGCACCACGTCCACGCGGAAAGGGCTGCGCATCGCGATGCTCGTCACCAGTGCCGCCACCAGCAGCAGCAGGATCGCGAAGTACACCAGCACACGCGGTCGCAGCACGCGCCGAAACACCTCGGCGCGCGACAGATGCTTCGCCATGCCGTTCTGCGTGGCATAACGGATCAGCCCGCGCGGATATTTCATCCGATCCATCACGCCGTTGCACACATCGATGCAGGCGGTGCAGCCGATGCATTCGTACTGCAGGCCCTTGCGGATGTCAATGCCGGTGGGGCAAACCTGCACGCACAGCCCGCAATCGACACAGTCGCCCTTGCCGATCTTCTTCGGGTCGGCCTTGCGCGAGCGCGAGCCGCGTGGTTCGCCGCGTTCGGCGTCATAGCTGACGATCAGCGTGTCCTTGTCGAACATCACGCTCTGGAAGCGCGCATAGGGGCACATGTACTTGCACACCTGCTCGCGCATGAAACCGGCGTTGCCGAAGGTGGCCAGCGAGTAGAAGCCGATCCAGAACAGTTCCCACGGCCCCAGCGCGAACTGCGACACCAGGCCGGCCAGCGTGCGGATCGGCGTGAAGTAGCCGACGAAAGTGAAGCCGGTCCACAACGCGATGAGCAGCCACACGCCGTTCTTGGCCACGGCGCGCCAGATGCGATCCGCCGTCCACGGCCCGGCGTCGCGCTTCATGCGCACGTTGCGGTCGCCCTGGATCTTGCGCTCGACCCACATGAAGATTTCGGTATAGACCGTCTGCGGGCAGGCGAAGCCGCACCACAACCTGCCCGCCACTGCGGTGAACAGGAACAACGAGTAGGCCGAGATGATCAGCAGTGCCGTCAGGTAGATGAAGTCCTGCGGGTGTAGCACCAGCCCGAAGATGTAGAAACGCCGCGCACCCAGGTCGAAGAGCACGGCCTGGCGCTGGTTCCACTGCAGCCACGGCAGACCGTAGAACACCAGTTGCGTGGCCCAGACCATTGCCCAGCGCCAGCCGGCGAACCAGCCGCTGACGGCGCGGGCATAGATCTTCTGCTGCTTGACATACATCGACACGACAGCGGTCGCCGCGTCGTCGCTGTCTGCATCGCCCGCATCCGCGCCGGGCGCTTCGCTGAGGGTCTTGCTCGGTGTGGCCGCCGGGTTCACACGAAAGGCCTATTTCGCCGCCAGCGTCGCCGACTGCGAAAGGCTCCAGACATAGGCGGCCAACACGTGGATCTGCTGCGGCGTCAGCCGTTCGGCGAAGCCGGGCATGACGTTCGTCTTGCCCTGGCTGATCATCGCCAGCACCGCACCTTCGCCCCAGCCGTGCAGCCAGATCTTGTCGGTCAGATTCGGTGCACCGAGGGCCTGGTTCCCCTTGCCTTCGGGGCCATGACAGGCCGCACAGACCACGAACTTCGGCTTGCCCAGCTGTGCCGCCGCGCTGTTGTGCGGGCTCTCGGACAGGCTGAGCACGTAGTTCGCGACGTTGCGCGCGTCTTCGGCGGTGCCCACCGCCGCGGCCATCGGCGGCATCACACCCATGCGGCCCTTCGTGATGGTCTCGGCAATCGTCTCGGGCGAGCCGCCATACAGCCAGTCACCGTCGGTGAGGTTCGGGAAGCCCTTGCTGCCTTTGGCGTTGGAGCCGTGGCAGCCGGCGCAGTTGTTGCCGAACAGGCGCTCGCCGATGCCCATCGCTGCCGGGTCCTTGATCAGCTGTTCGTTCGACATGCCCTTGAACTTGTCGAACACCGCGGCAATGGTCTCCTGAGCGCGCTGCTGCTCGGTCTTGTACTGGCCCGTGCTGCTCCACCCCAGCGTGCCGGGGAATTTGCCCAGGCCCGGATACAGCGCCAGGTAGATCGCCGCGAAGACTACGGTGATCACGAACAGCCACATCCACCAGCGCGGCAGCGGGTTGTTCATCTCCTTCAGGTCCACGTCCCAGACATGGCCGGTGGTGTTGTCCTCGGCCATCACCTCGCGCTTGCTGGCCACGATCAGCAGCCCCAGGCAGGCAATCAGGCCAACGACGGTGGCGACGGCCACGAAAATGCCCCAGCCGCCGTGAATGAAGTCGCTCATCGTTGTTCTCCGTTGTCACGCGAAGCCGGTTCGTCGTCCAGGAAAGGCAGGCGCGCAGCCTCGTCGAAGGCCTCGCGCCGGCGCGAACTCCAGCTCCATGCCCAGATGCCGAGGAACAGCACCAGGCCGAGCAGCATCACCACGATGCGCATGTCGTTGACGTCCATCAGCGCTGCTCCGATCACTTGACGAGAAGGCCCAGGCCCTGCAGGTAGGCGATCACCGCCTCCAGCTCGGTCTTGCCCTTGACCTCGTCGCCCGCCTTGGAAATGTCTTCATCGGTGTAGGGCACGCCGACGGCGCGCAGCGCCTTCATCTTCGGCGCCATGTCCGCGGGGTCGAGCGCCGCGCGCTCCAGCCAGGGATAGGCCGGCATGTTCGATTCCGGCACCAGATCACGCGGGTTGATCAGATGCAGGCGATGCCATTCGTCGCTGTACTTGCCGCCGACGCGCCACAGGTCAGGGCCGGTGCGCTTGCTGCCCCATTGGAAGGGATGGTCGTAGACGTACTCGCCGGCCTGCGAGAAGGCACCGTAGCGCAGCGTCTCGGAGCGGAAGGGCCTCACCATCTGCGAGTGGCAGTTGTAGCAGCCCTCGCGGACGTATACATCGCGCCCGGCCAGCTGCAGCGCGGTGTAGGGCTTCAGGCCCTCGACTGGCTGGGTCGTGGACTTCTGGAAGAACAGCGGCACGATCTCGACGATGCCACCCACCGCGACGGTGAGCAGGATCAGCACGATCATCAGAAAGTTGCTGGTCTCGATCTTCTGGTGGCCGCTGACGGCCTTGTGTTGCGCCATGACGTGTGTCCTCTGAGTTCTTCGGAATCAGGCGTGGGCGGCGGCGACCGGGGGCACCGGCACTACCGCAGCCTTGCCGGCGCGTACCGTCATGACCGTGTTCCAGGCCATGATCAGCATGCCGCTCAGGTACAGCGTGCCGCCGAGCAGGCGCGTGACGTAGAAGGGATAGGTCGCCTTGACGCTTTCGACGAAGGTGTAGACCAGCGTGCCGTCGGGGTTGATAGCGCGCCACATCAGGCCTTGCATCACGCCAGCGATCCACATCGCCGCGATGTACAGCACGATGCCGATGGTGGCGATCCAAAAGTGCAGCTCGATGGCGCGCACGCTGTACATCTGCTTCTGGCCGAAGAGCTTCGGGATCAGGTAGTACATCGAGCCCATGCTGATCAGCCCGACCCAGCCGAGCGCTCCGCTGTGCACATGGCCGACGGTCCAGTCGGTGTAGTGCGACAGTGCGTTGACCGTCTTGATCGACATCATCGGGCCTTCGAAGGTGCTCATGCCGTAGAAGGACAGGCTGACGATCAGGAACTTCAGGATCGGGTCGTCACGCAGCTTGTGCCACGCACCGCTGAGCGTCATGATGCCGTTGATCATGCCGCCCCAGCTTGGGGCCAGCAGCACCAGCGAGAAGATCATGCCGATCGACTGCGCCCAGTCGGGCAGCGCGGTGTAGTGCAGGTGGTGCGGACCCGCCCACATGTAGGTGAAGATCAGCGCCCAGAAGTGCACGATCGACAGCCGGTAGCTGTACACCGGGCGCTCGGCCTGCTTGGGGATGTAGTAGTACATCATCCCGAGGAAGCCGGCAGTGAGGAAGAAGCCCACCGCGTTGTGGCCATACCACCACTGCACCATCGCGTCCTGCACACCGGCGTAGGCGGAGTAGCTCTTGGTCAGGCTCACCGGGATCGCGGCACTGTTGACTATGTGCAGCAGCGCTACGGCGATGATGAAGGCACCGAAGAACCAGTTGGCGACGTAGATGTGGCGCACCTTGCGGATGCCTATGGTGCCGAAGAAGACGACCGCGTAGGCCACCCAGACGACGGCGATCAGCAGGTCGATCGGCCACTCGAGCTCGGCATATTCCTTGCCCTGGGTCCAGCCCATCGGCAGGCTCACGGCAGCCGCCAGGATCACCAGTTGCCAGCCGACGAAGACCAGCTTGGCCAGGCCCGGCGCGAACAGCGGCGTCTGGCAGGTGCGCTGCACCACGTGCAGGCTCGTCGCGAACAGCGCGCAGCCGCCGAAGGCGAAGATCACCGCGTTGGTGTGCAGCGGGCGCAGCCGCCCGTAGCTGAGCCAGGGGATGCCCAGATTCAGGTCGGGCCAGGCAAGCTGCGCGGCGATGATCACGCCCACCAGCATGCCCACCACGCCCCATACGATGGTGGCCAGCGCAAACCAGCGCACCGTGTCGTCGGTGTAGGTCGGGGCGGTTCTCGAGTTGACTGCCATTGCTTTGGCCTCCTGAACGGGCATTTCAGACTGGGGGGGATTGTTTCGATTGTTGCGCCGCATCAATTTGATCGTCGTCAACGTGGCTTGGATCGTATTGAAGGATTCGCTCGCCTTCGCGCTCCAGGTCCTCGAACTGGCCGCGGTGCAGCGCCCAGCCGAAGATGCCGAGGATGACCAGCACCAGTGCCGCCGACAGCGGGATCAACAAGTAGAGGATTTCCATCTTGCTGGATGCTGACGTCCTAGCGCGCCAGTCGCAATGCGTTGGCCACCACGACCAGTGAGCTTAGTGCCATGCCCAGTCCGGCCGCCCAGGGCGGCAGCAACCCGGACAGCGCCAGCGGTACGCACGCGACGTTGTAGGCCAGCGCCCAAACGAGATTCTGGCGCACGATGCGCATCGCCTTTCGCGCCACCGCCAGCGTGTGTACGATGTCCATCGGCCGGTTGCCCACCAACACCGCATCCGCCTGGGCACGGGCCACCAATGCGCCCTGCCCCATCGCCAGCGAGACATCAGCGCGTGCCAGCACCGGCGCGTCGTTGATACCGTCGCCCACCATCCCCACGCGCTCGCCGCGCGCCTGCGCGGCCGCCACTGCATCGAGCTTGTCCTGCGGCGTCGCCCCGCCGATGGCCGACTGCAGTTGCAACTGCGTCGCCATCTGTTGCGCCCGAGCCGGGCTGTCGCCGGACAGGAGGCTGAGCCGATAACCGTCGGCGCGCAACGCCGCCATAGCTTCGGCCGCACCTTCGCGCAGGGTCTCCTCGAAGACGAAGCAGGCCAGGCCGCCATCGTCGGCGGCCAGCCACACGGCGGCACGCGGGTCGTGGTCCGACGCCGGGTCACCGGCGCCAGTGAACGCAGCCGAGCCCAGGCGCCAGGCCAGACCGCGCGCGTCGCGGCCGACCAGACCGCGCCCAGCCAGTTCCTCAATCTGCTGCCAGTCCCACGGCGGGGCCGCGCCCTGGCCCTCCTGCGCCAACGCCGCCGACAAGGGGTGGGAGGACCATGTCGCCAGCGAGGCACCGATTGCCAGCGCTTCCTCGGGGCTGCGCATCCGCGCATTGAAGTTCAGCACCCGGGCCTGCTGCAGTTGCAGGGCCTGGGTCGTCAGCGTGCCGGTCTTGTCGATGAACAGGTGATCGAGCCGCGCCATGCTCTCGAGCGCGTCAAGGCGCTGCACCAAAACACCGCGGCGCGCCAGGCCGCCTGCGGCGGCCACCAATGCCGCCGGCACTGATAGCGACAACGCACAAGGGCAGGTGACGATCAGTACCGCCACCGCCACCCACACTGCGCGCGAAGGGTCGATCACACTCCACGCCGCAGCGGCACTTACCGACAGCGCCAGCACGGCCCAAAGGAATGGCCCGGCCCAAGCATCGGCCACACGCGCCAGTGCCGGGCGCTGTGTCATCGCGTCGCGCATCAGCGCGACGATGGCTTCGTGGCGCGTATCGGCACCCACATGCTGAACGCTCATCGTCACTGGCGCGCCTAGATTGACGCTGCCGCCAACCAGCGCGTCGCCCGCAGCCTTGACCACCGGCGTGGATTCGCCGGTGAGCAGCGACTCATCGACCCGCGTGCGCCCCTCGTCCAGGATGCCGTCGGCGGGAAAGGCCTGGCCCAGCGCCACGCGCACGCGATCGCCTGGCGCCAGGCGCATCGTGCTGACCGTTTCGCTGCGCCCGCCGTCCAGCAGGCGCAGCGCCTGCTGAGGCATTCGATCGAGCGCCGATTCCAGCGATTGCATCGCACGGTGCCGCGCGTGCAGTTCGAGATAGCGTGCCGCCAGCAAGAAGCAGACGAACATCGTCATCGAATCGAAGTAAACCTCGTGCCCGAACATGCCACCGGGGTCGAAGGTGGCGCCGGTGCTGGCGGTGAAGGTCACGGCGATGCCGAGCGCGACCGGCACGTCCATGCTGATACGTCCGACGCGCAGTGCATGCCACATGCCGCGGAAGAACGGCCCGGCCGAAAACAGCAGCACCGGCAGACTCAGCACCCAGCTGCCCCAGTTGAGCAGCCGGGCCAGGTCGAGGCTCAGCTCGCCGGGGCCGGCCACGTACGACGGCGTGGCCAGCATCATCACTTGCATCATGCAGAAGGCCGCAACGAACAGCCGCCACAGGGCCTGCCTTGCTTCGGCGCGGCGCAGCTCGCGCGCCGGCGCGGCGGCATCGGGCGCCGCGCCGTAGCCGGCCGCGCGCACCGCGGCGACCAGACGCGAGGGCCGCGTGCGCTGCGGATCCCAGCGCACCGAGGCGCGCTGCCCCGCAGCGCTGACGCTGGCCTCGGCCACACCGTCCACGCCCAGCAGCGCCTGCTCGATGATGCCGGCGCAGGCCGCGCAGTACATGCCCGACAGCTGCAACGTCGAATCGGCGATGCGCCGGCCGTCGCGGTCGGTCGTCCAGCGCGTAAAACGCTGCTGCTCGAGCGGATCGTCGAGCAGCGCCACGTCGATGTCGGGGGACGGTGCTCGCTCGGCGACGGCTGCGACGGAACTCATCGAGGTCAGGTCCGGGGGGCTGGGCAGACTGATGATCGACAATCCGCGCTGGTTACGGACCCGACCTTACATGATGCCCAACGTTATCCATCGCCTCGTGCTCAGCCTGCTGCTTGCGCTGACCCTCGGTGGCACTGCCTCGGCGCAGACCGAAGCCCAGCCGAAGCTGTCCACCGTGGACCTGCGGGCCGGCATGTACAACATCCGCGCAGAAGTGGCGCGCACCGCCTTGCAGACGCAGACCGGCATGATGTTTCGCAATGAGATGGCCGCGCACGAGGGCATGCTCTTCGTCTTCGACAGCCCAGCGCCGCGCTGTTTCTGGATGAGGAACACGCCGCTGCCGCTGACCATTGCCTACATCGCCGACGACGGTGCCATCGTCGATCTGATCGACATGCAGCCGTTTTCCGATCGCACGCATTGTTCTTCGCAGCCAGTGCGCTTCGCGCTGGAGATGAACCAGGGCTGGTTTGCCAAACGCGGCATCAAGCCTGGCTTCAAGCTAAAGGGCCCGCCCTTCGGCAGCTGAGCTGCCGGGCGGCGGGCCGCTTCGGGTCAGGCGAAGTTGCGCTGCGCGAAATCCCAGTTGACCAGCGAGTTCATGAAGGTCTCGACGTACTTCGGCCGCAGGTTGCGGTGGTCGATGTAGTAGGCGTGCTCCCACACGTCCACCGTCAGCAGCGCCTTGTCGGCCGTGGTCAGCGGCGTGCCGGCCGCGCCCATGTTGACGATGTCTACGCTGCCGTCGGCCTTCTTCACCAGCCAGGTCCAGGCCGAGCCGAAGTTGCCCACCGCCGACTTGACGAAGGCTTCCTTGAAGGCCGCATAACTGCCCCACTTGGCCTTGATCGCGTCGGCCAGCGCGCCGCCGGGCTCGCCGCCGCCGCCTGGCTTCATGCAGTTCCAGAAGAAGGTGTGGTTCCAGATCTGCGCGGCGTTGTTGTAGATGCCGCCGCTGGACTTCCTGACGATGTCCTCCAGCGCCATCGACTCGAACTCGGTGCCCTTTTGCAGATTGTTCAGGTTGACGACGTAGGCGTTGTGATGCTTGCCGTGGTGGAACTCCAGTGTCTCGCGGCTCATGTGCGGCGCCAGGGCGTCCAGGGCATAGGGCAATGCGGGCAGAACGTGTTCCATCGGGTGTCCTTTCGATGCGTGGGTGCCGCACGGCGCGGCACCGGGTTTGAGAGTCTCGCATTGTAGGCACCGGGTCACGACACGCTGGCCTCAGGGCCTAGCGTGTTGCCCTGGGCGGAGTCTTCGCCTCCACGTCGAGCACCTCGACCTGTGCGCTGCCGTCGGCCCACACCGTGCGCAGCCGGTCGCCACGCGCAACCGCGTGGGCCGACAGCACTGGCTGGCCCTTGTCGGTGCTGACCCAGGCATAACCGCGCGCCAGCACGCGCTGAGGGTCGAGCGCGTCCAGACGCTGCACCGCCGAGTGCAGCCGTTGCGAACGTCTCTCGAGCTGCAGGTGCATGGCGCGCACCAGCCGCTCGCCCAGGCGGTTCGGTTCGCGTCCGGCCGATGCCGTGGCCTGGCGCACCGCCAGCCCGAAGCGTGACTGCAAGGATTGCAGCGCCTGCCGCTGCAGGGCCAGCCCGCGCGCAGGGCCGCCCAGCCGCTGCGCCAGCGTGTCCAGCCGCTGGGCGTGGCTGTCCAGCTGAGTGCGGACACGGCGCTGCGCGCTGGCCGCCAGCGTGCCAAGATGCGTCAGCGCATCGGCACACGACGGTGCCGCCAGCTCGGCCGCAGCCGTCGGCGTGGCGGCGCGCAAATCGGCCGCCAAGTCGGCCAGCGTGACGTCGCTCTCGTGGCCGACGCCGCAGACCACCGGGATTGGCGAGGCGACGATCGCGCGCACCAGCGCCTCGTCGTTGAAAGCCCACAGGTCCTCGAGCGAGCCGCCGCCTCGCACCAGCAGCAATGTGTCCACCTCGCGCCGCGCGCCGGCCAGCTGCAGCGCCGCCACCAGCGCGGGCGGTGCCTCGGCGCCCTGCACCGGACTCGGGTAGACGACGATGCGCAGGTGCGGCGCACGTCTGCGCAGGCTGGCCAGAACGTCGTGCAGCGCCGCGGCACCGAGCGAGGTGATGACGCCCACCGCCGTCGGCCAGCGCATGATGGCCCGCTTGCGCTGCGCCTCGAACAGCCCGGCCGCCTCGAGCCGCGCCTTCAGGCGCAGGAACTGCTCGTACAGGGCACCGGCACCCAGCCGCCGCATCGATTCGACCACCAACTGCAGTTCGCCGCGAGGCTCGTACACCACCAGGCGGCCGCGCAATTCGACCTGCTGTCCGTCTTGGGCGTCGAAGTCGAGCAGCGTGGCGGCGCGACGAAACATCGCGCAGCGCAGTAGCGCGGACGCACCCGCCATGTCCTTCAACGAGAAGTAGCGGTGCCCGCTGGCGGCTCGCGTCAGACCCGACAACTCGCCGCGCACGAGCACTGCGCCGAAGCGCGATTGCAGCAGGTCGCCGGTGGCCATCAGCAGCGCGCCGACGTCCCACGCGTTACGCGCGGCAACGGAGTCGACCCTGTCAACCATCGGCAAAGCAAGCATCCATGCGGGTAGGGACATCCACAGGCGCACCAGCATTGGCTCGCAGCATCGTTGCGCCCGTCATCGAACTGTCATCTTGACGCAAGTCCTTGAAGGCAAAGGCTTTTTCGATGATCAAAAAATAAGCACCACAAACCGCAACCAGCATTGGCGCGGTTTTGCGCCCGCCTCGACCGGGTTACGCACATTGTTATCCACAGTTGCAGTGGATGACTCGTGCCGGCGTGAACTCTGCGTCCATGCACCGTGGCGCCGGGTCGAAGCCACGGGTGATAATCGCGCCTCGTCAAGACACCGAAAAACGCACCGGGGACACTTTGCTTTCGATCATACAAGCCGCTGGCTGGCCGATCTGGCCGCTCATCCTGTGTTCCGTGGTGGCGCTGACGATCATCATCGAAAGGCTGATCAGCCTGCGCCCGACGCTGATCGCGCCGAACAACCTGCTCGACGAGGTGGTGGCCGTCACGCGCACCAGCCTACCCGGCAACGACGTGGTCAACAAACTGGCCGAGAACTCACTGCTCGGCGGCGTCTTCGCCACCGGCCTGCGCAGCGTCATCGCCGAGCCGCGCATCACCGAGGAGATGCTTCGCCAGTCCTTTGAAAGCGCCGGGCGCATCGCGCTGCACCGATTGGAGCGCTACCTCAACACGCTGGGCACCATCGCTGCCACGGCGCCGCTGCTCGGGCTGTTCGGCACGGTCATCGGCATGATCGAGATCTTCGGGTCGCAGGCACCTACGACCAGCGGCGGTGCCAACCCGCAGATGCTGGCACACGGCATCTCGATCGCGCTGTACAACACGGCCTTCGGGCTGATGATCGCGATCCCGTCGCTGATGTTCTACCGCTACTTCCGCGGCCGCGTCGATGAATACCAGCTGACGATGGAACTGGCCGCCGAGCGCCTGGTGCCGCATCTGATGCGCTTTGCGGTGCGCACGCCGCCGGTGCCCGCGGCGGAGGCCGTGGCATGAATTTCAGGCGCCACCGCCACGAGGAACCGGAGATCAACCTGATCCCGTTCATCGACGTGCTGCTGGTGATCCTGATCTTCCTGATGCTGTCGACCACCTACTCGCGCTTCACCGAACTGCAGCTGACGCTGCCCTCGGCAAATGCCGAGGCCATGCGCGAACGCCCGGCGCAGATCGTGGTGGCGATCGCGGCCGATGGGCGCACGCTGCTCGACCGGCGAGAGGTCGATGGGCGCAGTGTCGAAAGGCTGACCGCCGAACTGACGGCCGCTGCCGCCGGGCGCAACGACGCGGTGCTGATCATCTCTGCCGACGCGCTGAGCTCGCACCAATCGGTGATCAACGTGCTCGACGCGGCGCGGCGCGCCGGGCTGGCGCGGCTGACCTTCGCGGCACAAAGCGGCGACGGCAAGCCTGCCCGCTGAAGTGGGTTGGGCCCGGCGACTCGAAGCACTGCTGCAGCGCCTGTGGTGGCGTTCCGAGCCGGGTTGGGTGGCCCAGGCCCTGCGTCCGCTGTCCTGGCTGTATCGGCTTCTGGCGGCATGGCAACGCGCACCCTATGCGCTCGGCTGGCGAATGCCCGAGCACGCGCCGGTGCCGGTGCTCGTGGTCGGCAACCTGGTGGCCGGCGGCGCGGGCAAGACGCCGACCGTCATCGCGCTGGTGCAGGCGCTGCGGCAGCACGGCTGGACGCCCGGTGTCATCTCGCGCGGCCACGGCCGCCAGACCACGCAGGCCCTCGAAGTCGGCGAGCACAGCCAGGCGGCAGAGGTCGGTGACGAGCCGCTGCTGATCCGTCGGCGCAGCGCGGCACCGGTGGCGGTGGCGCGCCGGCGCATCGACGCGGCGCGCCTGTTGTGCGCAGCCCATGCCGACATCGACGTGCTGGTGGCCGACGACGGCCTGCAGCACCTGCGATTGCACCGCGACGTGCAGGTCATCGTCTTTGACGAGCGCGGCGTCGGCAACGGCCTGCTGCTGCCGGCCGGGCCGCTGCGCCAGCCACTGCCGCGCCACATCCCGGTGAACAGCCACGTGCTGTACAACGCCCCGCGGCCCAGCACGCCCTGGCCGGGCGCGCTGGCGCGGCGCGACCTGGCCGGCGCGGTGCGCCTGGAGGATTGGTGGCTGGGCGCGAGCGCCAATTTGCAAGCGCTGGCCGGATTGCGGGGGCGAAAGCTGCTGGCCGCGGCCGGCATGGCGGCGCCGCATCGTTTCTTCGACATGCTGCGCATACACGGGATCGACATCGAGTCCCTGCCCCTGACCGACCACCACGGTTTCGACCCGCTGCCCTGGCCGGCCGACACCGCCGAGGTGCTGGTCACTGAGAAGGACGCGGTCAAGCTGCCGAGCGGCAGCACCGGAACGACCTGCGTCTGGGTCGTGACGCTAGACTTCCACCTGCCCGAAGATTTCACCGCAGCCGTGCTGCGCAACCTGCGCCTTGCGCATCGTCCATGAGCATCGACCATCGCCTGCTCGACCTGCTGGTATGCCCGGTGTGCAAGGGCGCGCTGCAGCCCTTCCGCGACGCCGCGGGCCAGCTCGTCGAACTGCATTGCAACGCCGACCGGCTGGGCTTTCCGATCCGTGACGGTATCCCGGTGATGCTTGAACCCGAGGCACGAAACCTCGACGCCACCCCCGCCGCCGGTTGATGAGCTTCATCGTGCTGATCCCGGCACGTCTGGCCTCGACGCGCCTGCCGGGCAAGCCGCTGGCCGACATCGGCGGCGCGCCAATGGTGGTACGCGTGGCGCAGCGCGCCGCTGCGGCCGGTGCCGAGCGCGTGGTGGTGGCAGCCGACGACAAGCGCATCGTCGATGCGTGCAACGCCCACGGCATCGAAGCCCTGCCAACCCGCAGTGACCATGCCAGCGGCAGTGACCGCCTGGCCGAAGCCTGCGAACGGTTGGGCCTGGATGGCGACACGATCGTGGTCAACGTCCAGGGCGACGAACCGCTGATCGACCCGCAACTGGTGCGCGACTGCGCAGCGCTGCTGCAACAACGGCCCGACTGCGTGATGAGTACCGCCGCGCACCCGATCGATGCCATCGCCGACTACCTGGACCCGAACATCGTCAAGGTGGTGCTCGATGCGCGTGGCGACGCGCTGTACTTCAGCCGCGCGCCGATCCCTTGGCGGCGCGACGGCGGCAGCGCCACCCGACCGACACTGCCCGAGCCGGCGGCGCTGCGCCACGTCGGCCTGTACGGGTACCGGGCCGGCTTCCTGCGCACCTTCCCAGACCTGCCGGCCACCGACCTCGAGCGCACCGAGGCGCTGGAGCAGCTGCGCGTGCTTTGGCACGGCCACCGCATCGCGGTGCTGGTGAGCCATGCAACGCCCGGGCTTGGCGTGGACACACCCGAGGACCTGGAGCGCGTGCGCCGGCTCTGGCGCTGAGCGCTTGGGCCGCTCCGGCCGTAAGCCCGGCGCGGCATATCGCGTGGTAACCTTTTCGCCGGCCCGGCCATCCCATCCACGAACAGCCTTCACAGCGGCGAAGAGGCAACACAACATGAGACTGATCCTTCTGGGCGCACCTGGCGCCGGCAAAGGCACGCAGGCCACGCAAATCTGCGCCAAGTACGGCATCCCGCAGATCTCCACCGGTGACATGCTGCGCGCTGCGGTCAAGGCCGGCACGCCGCTGGGCGTGGCGGCGAAGAAGGTCATGGACAGTGGCGCACTGGTCAGCGACGACATCATCATCGGACTGGTCAAGGAGCGCATCGCCCAGCCCGATTGCGCCAAGGGCTTCCTGTTCGACGGCTTCCCGCGCACCATCCCGCAGGCCGAGGCGATGAAGAGCGCCGGCGTCAAGCTCGACGTGGTGCTGGAAATAGACGTGCCCGACACGGCCATCATCGAGCGCATGAGCGGCCGTCGAGCACACCTGCCCTCGGGCCGCACCTATCACATCAAGTTCAATCCGCCGAAGGTGGCGGGCAAGGACGACGTCACTGGCGAGGACCTCGTGCAGCGCGAGGACGACAAGGAAGAAACCGTACGCAAGCGACTCGAGGTCTATCAGTCGCAGACCCGCCCGCTGGTCGACTACTACTCGGCCTGGGCCAAGACGGGCGATGCGCAGGCACCGCGCTACCGCCGCATCGACGGCACGGGCACGGTCGAACAGATCACCGAACGCGCCTTTGCGGCGCTGGGCTGAAACAGGAGCGGCACATGGACATCGCAGGCAAGGTCTTCATCGTCACCGGCGGCGCATCGGGCCTCGGCGAAGGCACGGCGCGCATGCTTGCCGTGCACGGCGCCAAGGTGGTCGTGGCCGACCTGCAGGTCGAGGCCGGGCAGAAGGTCGCCAAGGAGATCAACGGCATCTTCGTGCAGTGCGACGTCAGCCAGGAGGCCGATGGCCACGCGGTGGTGGCGGCGGCCACCGCGGCCGGCAAGCTGATGGGCCTTGTCAACTGCGCCGGTATCGCCCCGGCGGTGAAGACCGTCGGCAAGGACGGCGCGCACCCGCTGGGCAGCTTCACGAAGACCA
>Ga0316188_10000457_pt1 | contig 17579 bp, 15 predicted proteins | sample Phiworburrow1_MG_FD_204933 | JGI IMG/M metagenome (GOLD analysis project Ga0316188, IMG submission 204933) | Coastal sediment microbial communities from Maine, United States - Phippsburg worm burrow 1 | ecosystem: Environmental > Aquatic > Marine > Coastal > Sediment | place: USA: Maine...
GCGATGGAAGAAGGTCTGCGGTTTGCCATCCGCGAGGGCGGACGCACCGTCGGCGCCGGCGTCGTGGCCAAGATCCTCGAATAAGTCTTGCAAGTCCGAGCCGCAGGGGCATAGCTCAATTGGCAGAGCGTCGGTCTCCAAAACCGAAGGTTGGGGGTTCGATTCCCTCTGCCCCTGCCAGCCGCTAAACGCGGTGCTGCGGCTCAAAGGCGGCCCGCGGGTTCCGAACAAGACCCGGCGGGCCTTACTGCTCCTTCACCGCCCGAAATGGCAGCCCGAGTTGATCGCTAGATAGATGATGTCCACCAACCCACAAGTCGAAACAGTTTCTACAGGCGCGGACAAGGCCAAGATGGCACTGGCCGTGCTGCTGCTGGTCGGTGGCGTGGCGGCGTTCTATCTGCTGGCCCAGCAGGACCTGTGGGTGAGGGTGGGCGCGCTTCTGGCCTTGCTCGCCGCGGCTGTCGCGGCCTTCTTCAGTTCGGAGTCGGGCAAGCAGCTGATCGGATTCGGGCGCGATTCCGCGCGCGAAGTCCGCAAGGTGGTGTGGCCGACCCGCAAGGAGGCCGTGCAGATGACCGGCTACGTATTCGCCTTCGTGTTCGTGATGGCGCTGTTCCTGTGGCTGTCGGACAAGACGCTGGAGTGGGTGTTCTACGACCTGATCCTGGGTTGGCGCCGTTGAGGAAACCCGATGACTGAGACCACCGACCACCCCATCACCCCCGAGACCGCTGCCCCCGTGGGCAACATGCGCTGGTACGTGGTGCATGCCTATTCGGGCATGGAGAAGGCCGTCGAGCGCAACCTGCGCGAGCGCATCGACCGCGGCGGCATGCAGGACAAGTTCGGCCGCATCCTGGTGCCCACCGAAGAGGTCGTCGAGCTGAAGAACGGCAAGAAGTCGGTCTCGCAGCGGCGCTTCTTCCCGGGCTACGTTCTGGTGGAGATGGAAATGGCCGACGACACCTGGCACCTGGTCAAGCACACCAGCAAGGTCACCGGCTTCGTGGGGGGCGCGCGCAACCGTCCGGCCCCGATCTCCGAGGCCGAGGTCCTGAAGATCGTCAACCAGATGCAGGAAGGCGTGGACAAGCCGCGGCCCAAGGTCGAGTGGACCGTGGGCGAGCTGGTGCGCGTCAAGGAAGGCCCGTTCACCGACTTCAACGGCGCCGTCGAAGACGTCAACTACGAAAAGTCCAAGGTCAGCGTGTCGGTCACCATCTTCGGCCGGGCGACGCCGGTCGAACTGGATTTCTCGCAGGTCGAGAAGATCTGAATTTCTTGCAGCAGGTGATGGGCGCGACCCGGCGCCACCTGCTGGTTCATTCCCGGGTCGCGACGACGAGGAGCTCGCTGAAGGGCGGGCGCTGGCACTCGACAGGAGCCATTCATGGCAAAGAAGATCGTCGGCTACATCAAGCTGCAAGTCCCGGCAGGCAAGGCCAACCCCAGCCCGCCGATCGGCCCCGCGCTCGGCCAGCGCGGCCTGAACATCATGGAGTTCTGCAAGGCGTTCAACGCCCAGACCCAGGGTGTCGAGCCCGGGCTGAAGCTGCCCGTGGTGATCACGGCCTACGCGGACAAGTCCTTCACCTTCGTGATGAAGTCGCCCCCGGCCAGCATCCTGCTGAAGAAGGCGGCGAAGATCGAGAAGGGATCGAGCAAGGCGCTGCTTGACAAGGTCGGCACCGTCACGCGCGCCCAGCTCGAGGAGATCGCCAAGGTGAAGATCAAGGACCTGACCGCCGCCGACATGGACGCGGCGGTGAAGACCATCGCGGGCTCGGCCCGTTCGATGGGTCTGATCGTGGAAGGAGTCTGACCATGGCCAAGCTGAGCAAGCGAGTCAAGGCCTTCGAGGGCAAGGTCGACAGCACCAAGCTGTATCCGATCGACACCGCGCTGGCGCTGGTGAAGGCCTGTGCCACCGCCAAGTTCGACGAATCGATCGACGTGTCGGTGCAACTCGGCATCGACGCGCGCAAGTCCGACCAGGTGGTGCGAGGCGCCGTCGTGATGCCCAACGGCACCGGCAAGACCAAGCGCGTGGCCGTGTTCGCCCAGGGTGCCAAGGCCGAAGAAGCCAAGGCCGCGGGGGCCGACATCGTCGGCATGGAGGACCTGGCGGCCGAGATCAAGGCCGGCAACCTGAACTTCGACGTCGTCATCGCGTCGCCCGACACCATGCGCGTGGTCGGCACGCTGGGCCAGATCCTCGGACCGCGCGGCTTGATGCCGAACCCCAAGGTCGGCACCGTGACGCCGGACGTGGCCACCGCGGTCAAGAACGCCAAGGCGGGCCAGGTGCAGTTCCGGGTCGACAAGGCCGGAATCATCCACGGCACGATCGGCCGCCGTTCGTTCGACGACGACAAGCTGAACGGCAACCTGCGCGCCCTGCTGGAAGCACTGAACAAGGCCAAGCCGGCCAGCAGCAAGGGGGTCTACCTGCGCAAGCTGGCACTGTCCTCGACCATGGGCGTCGGGGTTCGCGTGGACACGGGTTCGATCTCGGCCCAGTCCTGATGCATTGACGCTGTGCCGCGGCCCTTCGGCGGCGGCGCAGCCTGGAGTTGGTGGGCCGGCCCGGCAACGGGACGGGCCATCGAAGACCGCTGGTGGGGATTGAACCCCTTAATTTCCAGCGCAGATGGCGTACCCGCTGTGAAAGGGAACCGATGGGGTTCTGCGTTCGCAGCAAGGTCGCTGAAACCGGTGTGCCGGACCCTGGAGTCATCCAGAGCGAGGCCCCAATCGTGAGGAGCAGACCTTGAGTCTCAATCGCAACGAGAAGGCAGCCGTGGTGACGGACGTGGCGGCGCAAGCCGCCGTCGCCCAGACCCTGGCGTTGGCCGAGTACCGTGGCCTCACGGTGAGCCACATGGATACGCTGCGCCGCCAGGCGCGCGAGCAGGGTGTGTACCTTCACGTGCTGAAGAACACGCTTGCGCGTCGCGCCGTCGCCGGCACGTCGTTCGAAGTGGCCGCCGAATCCATGGTCGGGCCGTTGATCTACAGCTTCTCCGAAGATGCTGTGGCGGCGGCCAAGGTCGTCGCCGAGTTTGCCAAGGGCAACGACAAGCTGGTGCTCAAGGGCGGCGTGTACGCCGGCAAGGCACTCGACGCTGCGGGGATCACCGCGCTGGCGTCGATTCCGAGCCGCGAAGTGCTGATCGCCCAGGTCGCTGGCCTGCTGAAGTCGCCCATTCAGCGCCTGGCCGGCGTGCTGGCCGCCTTGGCCGAACAGCGTGGCGGCGGCGAAGCCGCTGCCCCCGCGGCCGCCTGATTCCCTTTCCAATCCATTTACCGTTTCGAGGTATTTCCCATGTCATTCGATAAAGACGCCTTCCTGTCCGCCATGGACAGCATGTCCGTGATGGAACTCAACGACCTGGTCAAGGCCATCGAGGAGAAGTTCGGCGTGTCCGCCGCCGCCATGGCCGCTCCGGCCGCCGGCGGGGGTGGTGCCGCTGCTGCGGTGGCCGAAGAGAAGACCGAGTTCGACGTCATGCTGCTGGAAGTCGGCGCCAACAAGGTGTCCGTCATCAAGGCCGTGCGCGAACTCACCGGCCTGGGCCTGAAGGAAGCCAAGGACGTCGTCGACGGCGCGCCCAAGGCGGTCAAGGAAGCCGCCAGCAAGGCCGACGCCGAGGCTGCCGTGAAGAAGCTGGTCGAGGCTGGCGCCAAGGCCGAGATGAAGTAATGAACCTCCGGCCCGGGCGGCTTGCCGCCCGGGCGGGGTTCAGAGCACAGCGCCAAGCCGTCAGGCTTGGCAGTGTTCTCTGATCCGACTGCAGAGAACCAGTTTGGTCGGACTCCGGTGCAATGCCGGGGTTGTCCGCCAGCGGCAGGTAGTGGCCTGCCACCAAGCTATGAGGATGCCCGCATGCGGCGCGGGTCCTCGCAGCCAGTCGCCGACGAAATCGTTGCCACGGCCAGGCGGCGGTTCTCGACACGGAGAGTTCAATGGCGCAAGCAACCCCTTCCTACAGCTACACCGAACGCAAGCGGATCCGCAAGAGCTTCGGCAAGCGTGAGAGTGTTCTCAAGGTTCCCTACCTGCTCACCATGCAGCAGGAGTCCTACGTCGCCTTCCTTCAAAAGGATGTCCCGCCCGCCCAGCGCAAGCCCGAAGGGCTGCAGGCGGCCTTTCTTTCCGCGTTCCCGATCGTGTCGCACAACGGGTTCGTGGAGATGAAGTTCATCGAATTCAACATCGCCAAGCCGCCGTTCGACGTGCGCGAATGCCAGCAGCGGGGCCTGACCTATGCGGCGGCCGTTCGCGCCAAGCTGCAGATGATCATCTACGACCGCGAATCGCACCCGCAGAAGGTCGTCAAGGAGATCAAGGAGCAGGAGGTCTACATGGGTGAAGTGCCCCTGATGACCGACTACGGCTCGTTCATCGTCAACGGCACCGAACGTGTGATCGTCAGCCAGCTGCACCGCAGCCCGGGCGTGTTCTTCGAGCACGACAAGGGCAAGACGCACAGTTCGGGCAAGCTGCTGTTCAGCGCCCGCATCATTCCTTACCGCGGCTCCTGGCTGGACTTCGAGTTCGACCCCAAGGACGTCCTGTACTTCCGCGTCGACCGCCGTCGCAAGATGCCGGTGACCATCCTGCTGAAGGCCATCGGCCTGAACCCGGAAGCGATCCTGGCGCACTTCTTCGTCAACGACAGCTTCCGCCTGATGGACTCCGGCGCCCAGATGGCCTTCGTGGCCGAGCGCCTGAAGGGCGAGGTGGCGCGCTTCGACCTCACCGACAAGGACGGCAACGTCATTGTCGAGAAGGACAAGCGCATCACGGCGCGCCATGTCAAGCAGCTCGAGCAGACCGGCACCGGCTTCATTTCGGTGCCGGAGGACTTCCTGATCGGCCGCGTCGTCGCCCGCAACATGGTCGACGAGGACACCGGCGAGATCATCGCCAAGGCGAACGAGGAGATCACCGAGGCGTTGCTGGAAAAGCTGCGCGCAGGCGGTATCAAGGACGTCCAGTGCCTGTACACGAACGAGCTGAACCAGGGCGCCTACATCAGCCAGACGCTGGCCGCTGACGAGACGGCCGACCAGCTGTCGGCACGCGTGGCGATCTACCGCATGATGCGCCCGGGCGAGCCACCGACCGAGGACGCCGTCGAGGCGCTCTTCCATCGCCTGTTCTACAGCGCCGACACCTACGACCTGAGCCGGGTCGGGCGCATGAAGTTCAACGCCCGGGTCGGCCGCGACACGCCCGAGGGCGCGATGACGCTGTCCAACGAGGACATCCTGGACGTCGTCAAGATCCTGGTCGACCTGCGCAACGGCAACGGTGACGTCGACGACATCGACCACCTCGGCAACCGGCGCGTGCGCTGTGTCGGCGAGCTGGCCGAGAACCAGTACCGCAGCGGCCTGGCGCGCATCGAGAAGGCGGTGCGCGAGCGTCTCGGCCAGGCCGAGACCGACGCCCTGATGCCGCACGACCTGATCAACTCCAAGCCGATCTCCGCGGCGCTGAAGGAGTTCTTCGGCGCGTCGCAGCTGAGCCAGTTCATGGACCAGACCAACCCGCTGAGCGAAATCACGCACAAGCGGCGCGTGTCGGCCCTGGGTCCGGGCGGCCTGACGCGCGAGCGTGCCGGCTTCGAGGTCCGCGACGTGCACCCCACCCACTACGGCCGGGTGTGCCCGATCGAGACACCGGAAGGCCCGAACATCGGCCTCATCAACTCGCTGGCGCTGTTCGCGCAGCTCAACGAGTACGGGTTCCTTGAGACCCCGTACCGTCGCGTGCACGACGGCAAGGTGACGATGGACATCGACTACCTGTCGGCGATCGAGGAAGGCAAGTACGTCATCGCCCAGGCCAACGCGTCGCTGGGTGAAGACGGGCGCTTGACCGACGAGCTGGTGTCGGCGCGCGAAAAGGGCGAATCCGTGCTGCTCAGCCCCGAGCGGGTGCAGTACATGGACGTGGCGCCGGCGCAGATCGTGTCGGTCGCGGCTTCGCTTGTGCCGTTCCTGGAGCACGACGACGCCAACCGCGCGCTGATGGGCGCCAACATGCAGCGCCAGGCGGTGCCGGTGCTGCGTCCGGAGAAGGCCCTGGTCGGCACCGGCGTCGAGCGCGTTGCCGCGGTCGACTCGGGCACCGTCGTCACCGCGCGTCGTGGCGGCGTCGTGGATTACGTGGACACCAACCGCATCGTCATCCGCGTCAACGACAACGAGACGGTGGCCGGTGAAGTCGGCGTCGACATCTACAACCTGATCAAGTACCAGCGCAGCAACCAGAACACCAACATCCACCAGCGCGCGATCGTCAAGCGCGGCGACAAGGTGGGTCGCGGCGACGTGGTGGCCGACGGCGCGTCGACGGACCTGGGCGAACTCGCCCTGGGCCAGAACATGCTGGTCGCCTTCATGCCCTGGAACGGCTACAACTTCGAGGACTCGATCCTGATCTCGGAGCGGGTCGTCGCCGAAGACCGCTACACCTCGATCCACATCGAGGAACTGGTGGTGATGGCGCGCGACACCAAGCTGGGCAGCGAGGAGATCACGCGCGACATCCCGAACCTGTCCGAGCAGCAGCTGGCGCGGCTGGACGAGTCCGGCATCGTCTACATCGGTGCCGAGGTGAATCCGGGCGACGTGCTGGTGGGCAAGGTCACGCCGAAGGGCGAAACCACGCTGACGCCGGAGGAGAAGCTGCTGCGCGCCATCTTCGGCGAGAAGGCGTCGGACGTGAAGGACACCTCGCTGCGCGTGGACCAGGGCACCAACGGCACCGTCATCGACGTGCAGGTCTTCACCCGCGAGGGCATCCAGCGCGACAAGCGCGCCCAGCAGATCATCGACGACGAGCTGAAGCGCTACCGGCTGGACCTGAACGACCAGCTGCGCATCGTCGAGGGCGACGCCTTCGACCGCATCGAGAAGCTGCTCAACGGCAAGGTCGCCAACGGCGGCCCGCAGAGGATCGCCAAGGGCACCAAGATCGACAAGGCCTACCTCGCCAGCGTCGAGCGGTACCACTGGTTCGACATCCGCCCGGCAGACGACGACGTGGCGAACCAGCTCGAGAGCATCAAGAACAGCCTGGACCAGACGCGTCACAGCTTCGACCTCGCGTTCGAGGAGAAGCGCAAGAAGCTGACCCAGGGCGACGAGCTCCCTGCCGGCGTGCTGAAGATGGTCAAGGTCTACCTGGCCGTCAAGCGCCGCCTGCAGCCGGGCGACAAGATGGCCGGCCGTCACGGCAACAAGGGCGTGGTGTCGAAGATCGTCGCGGTCGAGGACATGCCCTACATGACCGACGGCACGCCTTGCGACATCGTGCTCAACCCGCTGGGCGTGCCTTCGCGCATGAACGTGGGGCAGGTGCTGGAAGTGCACCTGGGCTGGGCCGGCAAGGGCATCGGCCAGCGCATCGGCGACATGCTGCAACAGCAGGCGAAGGTGGCCGAGCTGCGCGAGTTCCTCGACGAACTCTACAACCGCAGCGGAGGCAAGGCCGAGCGGCTGGACAAGCTGAGCGACGACGACGTGCTGGAAATGGCGCAGAACCTGCAGCATGGCGTGCCCTTCGCGACCCCCGTCTTCGACGGCGCGGCCGAGGAGGAGATCCGCGCGATGCTCAAGCTCGCCTATCCGGACGACATCGCCGCGCGCAAGGGCCTCACCGCCACGCGCACCCAGGCCACGCTGCACGACGGCCGCACCGGGGACGCTTTCGAGCGCCCGGTCACGGTGGGCTACATGCACGTGCTGAAGCTGCATCACCTGGTGGACGACAAGATGCATGCGCGGTCGACGGGCCCGTACAGCCTGGTCACGCAGCAGCCGCTGGGCGGCAAGGCCCAGTTCGGCGGCCAGCGCTTCGGCGAGATGGAGGTCTGGGCGCTCGAGGCCTATGGCGCCAGCTACATCCTGCAGGAGATGCTGACCGTCAAGTCCGACGACGTGAACGGGCGGACCAAGGTGTACGAGAACATCGTCAAGGGCGAGCACGCGATCGAGGCCGGCATGCCGGAATCGTTCAACGTGCTGGTGAAGGAAATTCGTTCGCTCGGTATCGACATCGAGCTCGAGCGCAACTAAAGGAGAAAAGGCATGAAGGGACTACTCGACCTTTTCAAGCAGTTCACCCCGGACGAACACTTCGACGCGATCAAGATCGGGCTCGCCAGCCCGGAGAAGATCCGTTCGTGGTCGTTCGGCGAGGTGAAGAAGCCCGAGACCATCAACTACCGGACGTTCAAGCCCGAGCGTGACGGCCTGTTCTGCGCCAAGATCTTTGGCCCGATCAAGGACTACGAGTGCCTGTGCGGCAAGTACAAGCGCCTGAAGCACCGTGGCGTCATCTGCGAGAAGTGCGGCGTCGAGGTCACGCAGACCAAGGTGCGGCGAGACCGCATGGGCCACATCGACCTGGCTGCGCCGTGCGCGCACATCTGGTTCTTGAAGTCGCTGCCGTCGCGCCTGGGCCTGGTGCTGGACATGACGTTGCGCGACATCGAGCGCGTGCTGTACTTCGAGGCCTACGTCGTCGTCGACCCGGGCATGACGCCGCTGAAGAAGTTCTCGATCATGAGCGAGGACGACTTCGAGGCCAAGCGCGCCGAGTTCGGCGAGGAGTTCGTCGCGCTGATGGGGGCCGAGGGCATCAAGAAGCTTCTCGAGGAACTGGACCTGGATGTCGAGATCGACAAGATCCGCAACGACATGACGGGCTCGGAGCTCAAGATCAAGAAGAACTCCAAGCGCCTGAAGGTGATGGAAGCCTTCAAGAAGAGCGGCATCAAGCCCAGCTGGATGGTGCTGGAGGTGCTGCCCGTGCTGCCGCCGGACCTGCGTCCGCTGGTGCCGCTGGATGGCGGCCGCTTCGCGACCAGTGACCTGAACGACCTGTACCGGCGCGTCATCAACCGCAACAACCGCCTCGCGCGCCTGCTGGAACTGAAGGCGCCCGAGATCATCGTGCGCAACGAGAAGCGCATGCTGCAGGAGGCGGTGGACTCGCTGCTGGACAACGGCCGCCGCGGCAAGGCGATGACGGGCGCCAACAAGCGCGCGCTGAAGTCGCTCGCCGACATGATCAAGGGCAAGAGCGGCCGCTTCCGCCAGAACCTGCTCGGCAAGCGCGTCGACTACTCGGGCCGCTCGGTCATCGTCGTCGGTCCGACGCTCAAGCTGCACCAGTGCGGCCTGCCCAAGCTGATGGCGATCGAGCTGTTCAAGCCCTTCATCTTCAGCCGCCTGGAGGCGATGGGGATTGCCACCACCATCAAGGCGGCGAAGAAGGAAGTCGAGAGCGGCACACCGGTGGTGTGGGACATCCTGGAAGAGGTGATCAAGGAGCACCCCGTCCTGCTGAACCGCGCGCCGACGCTGCACCGCCTGGGCATCCAGGCCTTCGAGCCCGTGCTGATCGAGGGCAAGGCGATCCAGCTGCACCCGCTGGTCTGCGCGGCCTTCAACGCCGACTTCGACGGCGACCAGATGGCCGTGCACGTGCCGCTGAGCATCGAAGCGCAGATGGAAGCCCGCACGCTGATGCTGGCTTCCAACAACGTGCTGTTCCCAGCCAACGGCGAGCCGTCGATCGTGCCGTCGCAGGACGTGGTGCTGGGCCTCTACTACGCCACCCGAGAGCGCATCAACGGCCGCGGTGAGGGCATGGTGTTCGCCGACCTGCTCGAACTGCAGCGCGCGTTGGACAACGGTGTCGTCGAGGTCACGGCCAAGATCAACGTGCGCCTGACCGAGTGGATCAAGGACAAGGACACGGGTGAATTCACCTCGACGACCAACCTGGTCGCGACCACCGTGGGCCGCGCGCTGCTGTCGGAGATCCTGCCCAAGGGCCTGCCCTTCAGCAACCTGAACAAGGCGCTGAAGAAGAAGGAGATCTCACGCCTGATCAACGCCAGCTTCCGGCGTTGCGGGCTGAAGGACACGGTCGTGTTTGCCGACAAGCTGCTGCAGAGCGGCTTCCGGCTGGCCACCCGCGCGGGCATCTCGATCGCCATCGACGACATGCTCGTGCCGCCGCAGAAGCAGGTGCTGATCGAGCGCGCCGAGAAGGAAGTCAAGGAGATCGAGCAGCAGTACGTCTCGGGCCTGGTGACTGCCGGCGAGCGCTACAACAAGGTGGTCGACATCTGGGGCAAGACCGGGGACGAGGTCGGCAAGGTCATGATGGCCCAGCTGTCCAAACAGAAGGTCGCGGACCGCCACGGCCAGCAGGTGGACCAGGAGTCTTTCAACTCCATCTACATGATGGCCGACTCCGGCGCCCGCGGCAGCGCCGCGCAGATCCGCCAGCTGGCGGGCATGCGCGGCCTGATGGCCAAGCCGGACGGTTCGATCATCGAGACCCCGATCACGGCCAACTTCCGCGAGGGCCTCAACGTCCTGCAGTACTTCATCTCGACCCACGGGGCGCGCAAGGGCCTGGCGGACACGGCTTTGAAGACCGCCAACTCGGGCTACCTGACGCGCCGCCTGGTCGACGTCACGCAAGACCTGGTCGTGATCGAGGAGGACTGCGGCACCAGCAACGGCATGAACATGCGGGCCCTGGTCGAGGGCGGTGAGGTCATCGAGAGCCTGCGTGACCGCATCCTCGGGCGCGTCACCGCGATCGAGGTGCTGCATCCGGAAACCCAGCAGACCCTGCTCGACGCGGGGGCCATGCTCGACGAGGAGGCGCTCGACCTGATCGAGGCCGCGGGCGTCGACGAGGTCAAGGTGCGCACGCCGCTGAACTGCGACACGCGGTTCGGCCTGTGCGCCAAGTGCTACGGCCGTGACCTCGGTCGCGGCGGCCTGGTCAACACCGGCGAGGCGGTGGGCGTGATTGCCGCGCAGTCGATCGGCGAGCCGGGCACGCAGCTGACGATGCGGACCTTCCACATCGGCGGTGCGGCCTCGCGGGCGGCGGTGGCCTCCAGCGTCGATGCCAAGAGCGACGGCCTGATCGGCTTCAACGCCACGATGCGCTACGTGACCAACGGCAAGGGCGAGCTGGTCGTGATCTCGCGCTCCGGCGAGGTCATCATTGCCGACCAGCATGGCCGCGAGCGCGAGCGCCACAAGCTGCCGTACGGCGCCACGCTGACGGTGAAGGCCGACCAGCAGGTCAAGGCCGGCAAGGTGCTGGCCAACTGGGATCCGCTGACGCGCCCGATCATCACGGAATTCGCCGGCCAGGCGCGTTTCGAGAACGTCGAGGAGGGCGTCACGGTGGCCAAGCAGCTCGACGAGGTCACCGGCCTGTCGACGCTGGTGGTCATCGACCCGAAGCGGCGTGGCGCCGCCAAGGTGGTGCGTCCGCAGGTCAAGCTGCTGGACGCGGCGGGCAACGAGGTCAAGATCCCCGGGACCGACCACTCGGTGACGATCGGCTTCCCGGTCGGCGCGCTGATCCAGGTGCGCGACGGCCAGGAACTCGCGCCGGGCGAGGTACTGGCGCGCATTCCGATGGAAGGCCAGAAGACGCGCGACATCACCGGCGGTCTGCCGCGGGTAGCGGAACTGTTCGAGGCCCGCACCCCGAAGGACAAGGGCACGCTGGCCGAGATCACCGGCACGGTCAGCTTCGGCAAGGAGACCAAGGGCAAGAACCGCCTGCAGATCACCGACCCCGAAGGCAATGTGCACGAGGAACTGGTGCCCAAGGAGAAGAACGTGCTGGTGCACGAGGGCCAGGTGGTCAACCGCGGCGAGCTGGTCGTCGACGGTGCGGCAGACCCGCAGGACATCCTGCGGCTGCTGGGCATCGAGGAGCTGGCGCGCTACATCGTCGACGAAGTGCAGGACGTCTACCGTCTGCAGGGCGTGAAGATCAACGACAAGCACATCGAGGTCATCGTGCGCCAGATGCTGCGTCGGGTGCAGATCGTCAACGCGGGCGACAGCGGCTACATCGCCGGCGAGCAGGTCGAGCGCAGCGAGTTGCTGGACACCAACGACCGCTTGCGCGGCGAAGGCAAGGTGACCGCGACGCACGCCGACGTGCTGCTGGGCATCACCAAGGCCAGCCTGTCGACCGACTCGTTCATCTCCGCGGCCTCCTTCCAGGAGACCACGCGGGTGCTGACCGAGGCGGCGATCATGGGCAAGCGCGACGAACTCCGTGGCTTGAAGGAAAACGTCATCGTCGGACGGTTGATTCCGGCCGGCACGGGCATGGCCTTCCACCAGGCGCGCAAGGTCAAGGAAGACATGGACGAGTCCGAGCGACGTGCCATTGCACTGCAGGAAGCCGAAGAGCTGGCGGCCGTGCAGCTGGCCGGTGTGGACGCCGCCACGGCGGCGGCGGCAGCGGCCGAACCTGGCGGCGCCGAGGCAGCGGACTGACGCGTCGACAGGCGCTGGCCTTGACCCAGACCTCAAGGGCGGCTTCGGCCGCCCTTCTTCATGGGCCGGACCAGTCCTGCGGTGCGACGATGACCAGCCCCATGCGCTGGGCACGGCGGGCCAGCTTCAGCAACGCCCGGTCCTGTGTGAACAGCCACCGGGCGCCCTGTGCCAGCGACAGGTCCAGAAAGACTTGATCGTCCGCGTCCGTGCAGCGCAAGGCCCGGCGTTGTGCCGGCGCCGGCACCAGCGTGCTCAGGGCGTCGAACTCGGCCATCGCCGCGCCGACGTCAGGCGACCATGCTTGCAGCCGGCGATGGGCCAGCATGTGGCCGAGTTCGTCGCGCATTGGGGCGCAGGTGATCCAACGCAGCCGGCCCGCCCACAGGGCCTGTATCAGGTTGTCCACCCGAGGGTTGCGAAACAGCAACCAGTCGAGCGCCACGTTGGTGTCGACCACTGCATCCAGTGCTGCCGGCGCGTGTGGGATTGACGGCTCGCCTTGCGCATTCAACGGCGAATTGCTACCGTGAGAGAGAGGCAACAACGTTGGGAGTAATTGACATGAACGATGCGACTTTGGCACAACGCGAGCAACTGGTGGGTGACTTGAAAGCCGTGATCTCGGACGCCGAGGAACTGCTCGCCTTGACGGCCGACCAGGCCGGTGAAGGCGCCGGCAAGCTCCGCGAGCGCGTGCAGGCCCGCTTGACGATGGCACGAGAACGTCTGGTCGAGGTGCAGGGCCGTGCGGTCGAGCGCGCCAAGGCCGCCGGGTTGGCGGCCGACCACTACGTGCACGAGAAGCCCTGGCAGGCGATCGGCGCCGCCGCCGCGGTGGGCATGGTGATCGGCCTGCTCATCGGCCGCCGCTGACGGCGCCGGCCGCAATGGTCGACCCGCACGTTCGCAGCGGGCTTTTTGCCTCGTCCCGGCGCCTGCTGGGTACGGGGGTGCAATGGCTCCTGTTGCGGCTGGAGCTCCTGGCCGCCGAGTTGCAGCTCGGCGCGGCCCAAGCCTTCGACGCGATCGTCCTGGTGCTGCTGGCCGGCCTGGGCATCGGGGTCGGGCTGGTGCTTGCCTGTGCGTGGCTGGTGCTCATGCTGCAGGAGCCCTACCGGCTGACGGCGCTGGGCACCTTGGCCACCGTCTTTCTCGGTGTCGGTGCAGGCCTGATCTGGCGTGCGCGCAAGCACCTGGACCGTGCGGGACGGGCGCTGGATGGCAGCCGCGGCGAGCTGGCGCGCGACCTCCAGGCGCTGACGCCGCGCGACTAGGCGCCATGTCGCCCCGTCGCGAGGCACTGGTCGCCCGGCGCGAGCAACTGCTGGCGCGCAGTGCGATGTTGCGCAACGAAACCGCGCTGCGGGCGCGGGCCTTCGAGGGGCCGTTGAGTTGGGCGGACTGGGCCCTGCAGTCCATGGCCTGGTTGCGTCACAACCCCGCCTGGCCAGCCGGCGCCGTCGGCCTTCTGGCCGTCGTCAGGCCCAGGCGGGTCTTGCGCTGGACGCGCCGCGGCTTTGCGGCCTGGCGGCTGTGGCGCCGCGCCAGGCCCTACGCCTCGCTGCTGGCGCAAGGGTGGCAGCGCAGCCGGCGAGACGCCCCCCGGCTTTGACTTGGGCGCCCTGCCTTGCGGCGTGCAGGCTGGCGAGATATACTTGAAGGCTTTTCGGCGCCAGACGCCGTGCTTTGTACTTGCAGTCAGACCCGATCGGGATCGGCCCGGCCCGCGCAGACCTCAATTCTTGCGGCGGCCAGCGACAGAATCCCGGCGGCGGTTGATGACCCGCGAAGCACGCCCTCGGCTCCCGAAATCTCCGCGTGACTCTTAACGGGAACCAGCTCTCATGCCCACCATCAACCAGCTCGTCCGCCACGGCCGCCAGGTCGAGCTCACGAAGTCGAAGTCGCCGGCGATGCAGAATTGCCCGCAGCGGCGCGGCGTCTGCACGCGCGTCTACACCACCACGCCCAAGAAGCCGAACTCGGCGCTTCGCAAGGTGGCCAAGGTGCGTTTGACCAACGGGTTCGAAGTCATCTCGTACATCGGTGGCGAAGGACACAACCTGCAGGAGCACAGCGTGGTGCTCGTGCGCGGTGGCCGCGTCAAGGACCTGCCGGGCGTGCGTTACCACATCGTGCGCGGGTCGCTGGACCTGCAGGGCGTGAAGGACCGCAAGCAGTCGCGTTCGAAGTACGGCGCCAAGCGTCCGAAGAAGGCCTGACGGCCGCAAACCCCGAGCGCCCGCATTTTGCGGGTGCGAGTAAGCGAGAGGCCAGGGTGGCCTCTTGAGGCCGCCCCCGGCGCTGCCAGCTGAAACCGAACAAGGAACCATCCCATGCCACGTCGTCGCGAAGTCCCCAAACGCGAGATCCTGCCGGACCCGAAGTACGGGTCGATCGACCTGTCCAAGTTCATGAACGTCATCATGGAGTCGGGCAAGAAGGCGGTGGCCGAGCGCATCATCTACGGTGCGCTCGACCAGGTCGAGAAGAAGGCGGGCAAGGACCCGCTGGAGATCTTCATGATCGCGCTGAACAACATCAAGCCGATGGTCGAGGTGAAGTCCCGCCGCGTCGGCGGCGCCAACTACCAGGTGCCGGTGGAGGTTCGTCCGATCCGCCGACAGGCCCTGGCGATGCGCTGGCTGAAGGAATCGGCGCGCAAGCGCGGCGAGAAGTCGATGGCCGCCCGCCTGGCCAACGAGCTGCTGGAGGCCAGCGAAGGCCGTGGCGGCGCGATGAAGAAGCGCGACGAAGTGCACCGCATGGCCGAGGCCAACAAGGCGTTCTCGCACTTCCGCTTCTGACCCCTGCTTACGGCCGCCTCTTAGGGTTCCTACGGATCCCGAGGCGGCCCCTGTCTTTGGAGATTGACCATGGCCCGCAAGACCCCCATCGAGCGCTACCGCAACATCGGCATCTCGGCGCATATCGACGCCGGCAAGACCACCACGACCGAGCGCATCCTGTTCTACACGGGGGTGAACCACAAGATCGGTGAAGTGCACGACGGTGCTGCGACCATGGACTGGATGGAGCAGGAGCAGGAGCGCGGCATCACGATCACGTCGGCGGCAACGACCTGCTTCTGGAAGGGCATGGACCTGTCGCTGCCCGAGCACCGCATCAACATCATCGACACGCCGGGGCACGTGGACTTCACGATCGAAGTCGAGCGCAGCATGCGCGTGCTGGACGGCGCGTGCATGGTCTATTGCGCAGTGGGCGGCGTGCAGCCGCAGTCCGAAACCGTCTGGCGTCAGGCCAACAAGTACAAGGTGCCCCGGCTGGCCTTCGTCAACAAGATGGACCGCACCGGTGCCAATTTCTTCAAGGTCTTCGACCAGATGAAGACGCGGCTGAAGGCCAACCCGGTGCCGATCGTGATCCCCATCGGCGCCGAGGACAGCTTCAAGGGCGTGGTCGACCTCATGAAGATGAAGGCGATCTACTGGGACGAGGCGTCCCAGGGCATGAAGTTCGACTACGCCGAGATCCCTGCGGCGCTGCAGGCCGACGCCGACAAGTGGCGCGAGAACATGGTCGAAGCGGCGGCCGAAGCCAGCGAAGAGCTGATGAACAAGTACCTCGAGTCAGGCGAGCTGACCGAGGACGAGATCAGGCTCGGCATCCGCCTGCGCACCATCGCGGCAGAGATCCAGCCGATGTTGTGTGGCACGGCGTTCAAGAACAAGGGCGTGCAGCGCATGCTCGACGCCGTGATCGACTTCATGCCCTCCCCGATCGACGTGCCCCCGGTGCCAGGCACCGACGACAACGACAAGGTGACGACGCGCAAGGCCGACGACAACGAGAAGTTCGCCGCCCTGGCGTTCAAGCTGATGACCGACCCCTATGTCGGCCAGCTGACCTTCGTCCGTGTGTACTCGGGCGTGCTGAAGTCGGGCGACTCGGTCTACAACCCGATCCGCGGCAAGAAGGAACGCATCGGGCGCATCTTGCAGATGCACGCCAACCAGCGCGAGGAGATCAAGGAGATCCTGGCCGGTGACATCGCCGCCTGCGTGGGCCTGAAGGATGTCACCACCGGCGAGACGCTGTGCGATCCGGAATCGGTCATCACGCTCGAGAAGATGGTGTTTCCGGAGCCCGTCATCAGCCAGGCCGTGGAGCCCAAGACCAAGGCCGACCAGGAGAAGATGGGCATCGCCCTGGGCCGCCTGGCGCAGGAAGACCCGTCTTTCCGCGTGCGCACCGACGAGGAGTCGGGGCAGACCATCATCTCCGGCATGGGCGAGTTGCACCTCGAGATCCTGGTCGACCGCATGAAGCGCGAGTTCGGTGTCGAGGCCAACGTCGGCAAGCCGCAGGTCGCCTACCGCGAAACGATTCGCCAGACGGTGGAAAACGTCGAGGGCAAGTTCGTGCGCCAGTCGGGGGGCAAGGGCCAGTACGGCCACGTCGTGCTCAAGATCGAGCCGCAGGAGCCTGGCAAGGGCTTCGAGTTCGTCGACGCGATCAAGGGCGGTGTCGTGCCGCGCGAGTTCATCCCGGCGGTCAACAAGGGCATCGTGGATACGCTGCCCAACGGCGTGCTGGCCGGGTATCCCGTGGTCGACGTCAAGGTCACGCTGACCTTCGGTTCGTACCACGAAGTGGACTCGAACGAAAACGCGTTCAAGATGGCCGCTTCGATGGGCTTCAAGGACGGCTGCCGCAAGGCCAGCCCGGTGATCCTGGAGCCGATGATGGCGGTCGAGGTCGAGACGCCCGAGGACTACGCCGGCTCCGTGATGGGCGACCTGTCGTCGCGCCGGGGCATGGTGCAGGGCATGGACGACATCACCGGCGGCGGCAAGATCATCAAGGCCGAGGTGCCGCTGTCGGAGATGTTCGGCTACTCCACCACGCTGCGGTCGATGTCGCAGGGGCGCGCCACCTACACGATGGAATTCAAGCACTACGCCGAGGCGCCGCGCAACGTCGCCGACGCCATCATCACTGCGCGCGCCAAGTAGGGCGCGCCGGTCTTCGGCACCCGCCCGCCTGCTGCCAGTGGCAGGCGACTGGCGCGGATGTCGGAAACCTTAAACCCGTCCACTGGCAACGCTCTTTGAACCGGAGATTCGACAAATGGCAAAAGGCAAGTTTGAACGCACCAAGCCGCACGTGAACGTGGGCACGATTGGTCACGTGGACCATGGCAAGACGACGCTGACGGCGGCGATCACGACGATTCTGTCGGCGAAGTTTGGCGG
>Ga0316188_10000458_pt1 | contig 17568 bp, 15 predicted proteins | sample Phiworburrow1_MG_FD_204933 | JGI IMG/M metagenome (GOLD analysis project Ga0316188, IMG submission 204933) | Coastal sediment microbial communities from Maine, United States - Phippsburg worm burrow 1 | ecosystem: Environmental > Aquatic > Marine > Coastal > Sediment | place: USA: Maine...
TTTCCCTCTAACACTGGGTCATGACGTTCAGGATTGCAAGCAGTGCCATACCACGGATAATTATTCAGACGTATCTGCTGACTGCGTAAGTTGTCATCAAACTGACTTTGCCAATACCCAAAACCCAGATCATGAAAGCACCGGCTTTTCGACCGATTGCGCCTCCTGTCATACCACCGATCCGGGCTGGACACCGGCTACGATCAATCATGATTTTTTCCCGCTAACGCTGGGTCATGATGTTCAGGATTGTAAGCAATGCCATACCACCGGAAATTACTCAGACGTTTCAGCGGATTGTGTAAGCTGTCATCAGACTGATTATGCCAATACCAAAGATCCACAGCACGAGAGTTCAGGGATCTCTGCGGATTGTGCCTCCTGTCATACCACCAATCCGGGCTGGACACCGGCCACGATCAATCATGATTTTTTCCCATTGACACTGGGTCATGACGTTCAGGATTGCAAACAGTGCCATACCACCGGAAATTATTCAGACGTATCTGCTGATTGTGTAAGTTGTCACCAGACCGATTACAATCAAACCAATAACCCGAATCATCAAGCTGCTCAGTTTCCTACTGATTGCGCTGCTTGTCATACTACTAACCCCGGATGGAAGCCCGCCACTTTTGATCATGACGGGCAGTATTTCCCGATTTACAGCGGAAAGCATCGAGAGGCCTGGAATGATTGTGTACAATGCCATCAAAACCCCAGCAGTTATGCGGTTTTCACCTGTTTGACCTGCCATTCACAATCTCAATCAAATAATGATCACAGTGAGGTTTCGGGTTATGTTTATGAGAGTAATGCATGTTTGCAATGCCATCCTACCGGTGCTAAATAAATAATGTGAAATGTAAATTTATATTCATATTGTGGGTTGCCCTATCTTGTTCAAGTATCTACGGACAGGATCAAAATCAGTTGATCATTGGTAAGGTCTCTTTTGTTACGTCCAAAAATGTATATGTCAAATTTGTGGATACAGAGGCCATCAATCCAGGAGATTCATTGAAGTTTATGAATCGAATAAGGCCGTGTTTATTGGTTACCAGTAAATCTTCCAGTTCTGTGGTCTGCTCCATTATTTATGACTGTGGCGTTAAAAAGGGTGATGACGTTTATTTTGGATATGCCGTGAGTAAGGGGAAAGTGGAGGAGGTTAATGAAATTAGTGAGATGCAAATTGATTCTTCAACTATAGAAAAACAAAAAAAGAAAGAAGTAAGAAAGGGACCTCCGATCAGCGGTAGGTTATCTGTTGCCGGTTATGGTAATTTATCGAATGCCAGAGATGATCGATATGGAATAATGTCCAGCTTTTCTATGTCTGCTGAGCACATTAAAGAGTCAGGATTTTCTTTTTATTCCTATTTGAATTACAGGCAAAATTTTATTGCTGATGAAAGCAATTATTCCGGGAAAACCACATTTTTTAACGTGTATGACCTGGCTATAAAATATGATATTGATCCTGCCTTTTCAGTTGTACTGGGAAGAAAAATAAATCCGAAAATGTCATCTCTGGGAGCCATAGACGGCGCACAAATTGAAAAATATTTTGGCAAGAACTACGTTGGCGCAATAGCAGGGTTCAGGCCTGACATATTTGACTATTCATTTAATCCGGATTTGTTTCAGTATGGGGCTTATTACGGAAGATTGACTGACCTTAAAAATTTTCGCTCAGAGACTACCGCAGGTTTTATAGAACAAAGAAATTCGGGGGAAATTGACAGGAGATACGTCTATTTACAACACTCAAGTACCGTAGGTTCGAAATTAAACCTTTTCGCGTCCACTGAATTGGATATATACACTAAGGTCAATGACACCGTTAGCAATGACGTCAGACTCACCAATTTATATGTATCGGCCAGATACAGGTTTAGCAGAAAGGTCAACGCCATGATTTCTTATGACTCCAGAAAGCGGATTCTGTATTATGAAACGTTTCAATCTGAAATTGAAAAGTTGCTTGATGAAGATTTAGCCAGGCAGGGACTAAGATTGCGGATCAACATAAGGCCCGTTAAAAACCTTATCGCAGGTTTCGGGTACAGCAAAAGATTTCAAAGCGACAATCAGAACAAATCAGATAACTTCAACGGCTACGCAACGTACTCAAATATTCCGACTATCCAAGGAAGTATCTCCGCTAATTATAATATGAATACGACGAATTACTTAAAAAGCAATATTATCTCATTCAGGTATTCAAGATTTTTGATTAAAAATAAACTTGACGCCGATCTATCATACAGGCTGGCTAAGTTTGATTATTTTAATAGTTTTACGTCATCTTACGATCAGAATTATTACGGATTGAATCTTTCACTACATTTGAACAGAAAATTATTTTTAAGTGCCTATGGCGAACTGGCCACAGGGAACAAGGAAGATAATTATCGAATTTACACTAAACTTATACAACGATTTTAAATCAGATATTATGCTTTATAAAATTAAATTACCGGTATTGATCACAATGATTGTAATTACTTTTTCATGTAATAAAGGCCCTGATTCAGCCAATGATACTTCAGAATATAAAAAGATCGAAAAAAATTCAACGGGATCTGTGGAAAACCCTCATAATGCCATTGATTTTAATGCCAACACAGCTTTAAAAGAAGAGTTGCATTCTGTAGTGGTCAATGAAATTTTAACTGCTTCAAAATATCTGTATCTTAATGTGAAGGAAGGCGATGAGCAATTTTGGATCGCCGTCAGAAAACAGGAGATCAAAGTAGGAGGGATGTATTATTACAAAAGAGCTTTATTAAAAACCAATTTTGAAAGTAAGGAAAACAATAAAGTATTTGAAAAAATATATTTAGTAACGAATCTGGTATCAGCAGATCATGGCAATGGACAGGATGTGATGAATGATAAAAAAGTTGGCCAAGTAGTGGCCGTTGCCGATGAACCTGAGGTTAAAAAGGTTGAGCAATCTGAAAGGAACATTGCCCAAAAAGGTTCGATAAAGATTGCCGAATTGGTTGCAAACGTTAAAAAATATGAAGGTAAAACGGTGCAGGTCAGCGGTGAATGTGTAAAAATTAACCCCGGGATCATGAATAGAAACTGGATTCACATTAAGGATGGAAGTAAGGATGATTACGATCTGGTCATCACTTCAGATACCTACGTGGAAGAAGGCAAGGTGATCACCATGAAGGCCACGGTTTCATTAAACAAAGATTTTGGTGCGGGTTATACCTATGATCTGATTTTGGAAAATGGCGTCTTAATTCCGTAAGCTTAAATTGAATCGGATCTGATTGGCGATTTCTTTGTAACTTAAATCATAGATCTCATTTATAACGTGTGGACTAATTTTAAAGCCATTTCTTTTTTCTGAAATAATACAGCATACCCGCTGTGATCAACAGCATGGTGCCAAGCATGATAAAATAGCCGTATTTGAAACGAAGTTCGGGCAAAAACTCAAAATTGGTCCCATAGATTCCCGCGATAAAGGTCAAGGGAATAAAAATCACGGAAAAAATGGTCAGGAATTTCATGATGTCGTTAAGCTTGCTGCTGATAATGGTGTGGTAAATGGTCAACTGGTCCGACAATATTTCCCGGTAGCTGTCAGAGGTATCGCTTGCCTGAGAAATATTATGGATTAACTCTTTAAAATGGACATCATTTTTTTCATGGATAAAATCTGACTCGAGTTTTGAAAGCGATAAGATCATTTCCTTGGCAGGTTTGATGTTTTTTCTGATGAAATTTAATTCCTGTTTGTAATGGTTGATCTCTTCAATAATATCTATTTTAGGATTATCTTCCAATATGATATCGTCGAATAATTCAATTTTTTCTCCCAGCAAGCCAAGGATATACAGGTAATGGTCAATAACAATGTCTAACAATGCGTAAACCAAATAATCAGTTCCTGAATTCCGCAATTTTCTTTTTGGATTTTTTCTTATTCGCTCTCTGACAGGGTCAAAAACATCTCCTTTTTTTTCCTGAAAGGTGAAAAGGATTCGATCGTTAAAGACCATGCTGAAATTCTCCACACTTATTTCATCGGTATCACTATCGTGTTGCAGCATTTTTATGGATAGAAAAATCCAATCGGCGTATTCGTGAATCTTTGGTCGTGAATTGGTGTCAAGTACATCCGCTAAAATGAAGTTTTCCATTTGAAATTCCTTGCCAATTTCATTAAGCCCATCAATATCATGGAGTCCATCTATATTGAGCCAGGAGACCGATTTTTTTTCCATATAAGGCAAGACCTCTTTTACAGAGGTAATCGTTTTTTCTTCAACAGTGTCTTCAACAAAATCAATTAATCTCAATAAAACTTGATCAACCTTTTTCTTTCCTCTAAAAACCAGTTCTTGCGGGGATAAACCAATTTCATTTTTATTTTTTTTAAGATATCGGGCCATGAGCAATTTTTAAGACGTTGTTAAAAGTACATAAAGCTATACATTTCTGAATAAAAACCAGTATAAGATCCAGGAATAATACCCATACTTGTCTTTTATTATCATCTCTGAGTTGGTGATCAATTTTCGTTCATTGGGTCTCATTAAACAGAGAGTCCAAAGGATGACCTTAATAATCCTGCTCTGATAGTAATAATTGCTCCATGGCGTTTTCACACCAGCTGATAGTTGTTGTATAAGAAAGTAAACCGTATTCAAATGACAATTGCGCATTCAATGGCATCGAATCTTTTTCATGTACATAATAATTTTCAAGTTCGTCAAGATAGTCTTGTGATTCATTGAGCAAATGTTGCAGAAAGTCCAGTTTGTGATACCTGTCTATATGCGGATCCATAAAAGCAAATTTAAGGATGAGGAGGTTCAGGTTTTTTTGAACTTCCTCTTTTTCAGGTATTTTGCCCAACCATTCCTTTAGCATTTTCAATCCAAGAGCGGTAATGTTGAATTGAAATTTTTCTGTTTCGGCTATCGAAAGTTTTATGACCAGTCCATTTTTTGTCAATCGGTTAAGGGCCGGATAAATGGTTCCGGGGCTCCCTCCGAAATTGCCCAGGGCAGTTTCTTCAAAGGATTTTCGGATTCGATAACCGGTAAGGGGTTCCTGCTGCAAGAGTCCCAGGATGATATAATCTAAGGTGGTGGATCTGATCATATTTTTTGGTATTTAAAATGTTGGTTTAAGAGCCGATTTTACTCGATAATTTGGTTTTGTGAACGGTACTTGAGTCTTCCTGGCCCACGATCTTTTTGCCGATCAGTAAGGTTAAGATGATGCCATATATAAAATTAGAGATGCCAACTTCAAAAGCATGGCCAAAGCGAATATAGGCTGGCATCAATTCATCTCCAGGCATGATCAGAGGGGCAATTCCACCAAAAACGGAAAATACGGCTCCTGTCAGCAAAGCGCGTTTGATTAAGGATAAATCAGTAGTTATATTGATCAGATAAGCAATACCGATAAAGAGAAGCGCCCTGAAAAACTGAGTGTTGATCATCAGTGCAAAGGGAGGAACCTTGTCTCCGTAAAAATCCATTAATTGAGGGTAAACGGAGTATAAAACAAACCCGGCGAGCAGATAAAAAAAGAGATACAGTAAGTCGCCCAAAACGATTCTCCAGGTCCATTGAAGTGCTGATCTGGATGTCAAAAGAAGTTTCGTTCCGGAACCCTGCCATCTGCCAAAAATGAGTACGAGAAGGGGTGAGGTGATCAGCGTGAGCACCAAACCTTGCATAATAATGTCTGTCGTTTGGGTCCTGTCAGTTACATTAAAGATATAGGCTTCGATAAGGATGTTAAAATGGCCGATGACAAACGTGATCATAAAAATAGTCAAAGCCAGCTTCCATCCCCTTTGGGTGTTGTTTTTTATAAGAATTCCGGTTAAAATTACGATCATGGCATTGGAAAGGAGCATCAACGGAAGGTGAGAGGTGTTCCAGTATGTGCCTGAAGGAAGTGCTATCAGGTACGAAACAATAAACAAGACAAAGATTCCGAGAAGGGCCGAAGTAAAGAAGTTATTTTTCATAATAGTAAATTAATACGATTCATACTATAAAGATAATACGAATCGTACTAATAAACAAATATTTTTCGAAATAATTTACGCTATGCCTTTCAAGAACGTACTGAAAGGTCATTTTTTATACGCTGACATTTTTTGGGTATATTTCCTAAGAGGTTTGTTTATAGAATATTAGGGCTTGTGTTCAACTACCAACTCCTTCACCTCACTGGGCAAAAAGCCTATTCTGTGCGCTATCACCTGAATCAGTTGACCCTTTTTTACTTCTACAGGTTGTGTATAAACCAACCAGGGTTTTTCATCATGATTTTCAGCATCCTGAAAAATTTTATACCCGATAGAGGCGCCTTGCGTGTCACAATTAATCTCAATTTTGTAGCCTGCTGCACTGATCACCGGATCAAGAGTTCTGGCCTGTACACCGCCAGGCAGCATTTGTGCAATGAGTTGTTCTTCAGGAATCAAACCGGTATCTTGAATCTCTTTTGTCCATGAATTACAAGCCAAACGCAATTCATCAAGCTTTTCTTTGAATTCAGGATCCCATGAGAGATCGTGCAATTCGTACGGATCATTGTTCAGGTCAAATAATTCCTCCTCCGGTTTATTTGTTCGAAACCATTGTTGTTGTTCAGGGCTTAGCTCCCCGGCTTTTTGCAAGCGCATTAATTCCTGCATGATGGGCATTTGATTTCTATAGGAAACTTCCAGAAACATGGGTGTATCCGGGTTGTAATATTTGATGTACTTAAACCTGTTGTCTCTTACCGATCGTATCCTGTCAGTGGTTTCATCAAACCGATCGGCGGCGCCAAATACATATTTAGGTTCTTTTGAACGCATATTCCTTCCAAGGAATGCCGTTCCTTGAATATGGTCAGGCAGGTTAATTCCGGCAAGCGAAAGAAGCGTAGGAGCGAGGTCAATGAAGCTGATCATTCTGCCATCTCTTTGCCCTTGATACAGACTTCCGGGAAATTTAATGATCAGGGGTACTTTTAAGCCAGAATCATATAATAATCTTTTTTGACGGGGCAGCGGCCCCCCGTGATCGCTATACCAAAAAACAATTGTATTTTCCAATAAGCCGTCTTCTTCCAATTCTTTTAATATGTCACCTACTCTGGCATCCATTTCCTTAATATTCGAATACATTCGCCTGATGTCCTTTTTGGCAATGTCTGTATTGGGTAAATACGGAGGAACGGGCACATTCAGATCCTCATTCACCCATAATGAATCTGTCTTTTTGGTCCAGATCTTTGATTCATGCGTAACTTCAATATTGAAAACCGAGAAAAAAGGCTGGCCTTCAGTTCGGTTTCTCCAATGCGCTTTCGGACTGCTTTCATCCCAGGCCGTGGGCGTCTTGATGAACTGATAGTCTTCTTTGCTGTTATTGCTGCAATAATATCCCGCCGAACGCAGATATTCGGTAAACATTCTGACCTCAGGCCGGGGAACGGCTTCGTAAGGTTTTATATTTTGAGGCATTGCCTTTTGATAATTGGCCAGCGTTTTTTCGTCGGGCCTGTTCCCAAACCAAGGTCCTGTTCTCATATGGCTGGCGCCTATGCTATTGGCGTACATTCCGGTAATGATGGCGGCTCTGGCCGGTGCGCATACAGGATGAGGCGCATAAAAATTGTCGTAGCATACGCCTTCTGCTGCCATCTTGCTGAGATAAGGCGTTAGGATGGTTGAATCTCCAAAAGAAGGCAGGTAAGGGCTCAGATCTTCGGCCACTATCCAAACAATATTGGGCTTCCTGTTGAAAACCGGATTGATCACCTGAGTTAAATTTTCAATTTCAGGCACTATAGGTTTTTCTTTCGTACACGAAGCCATAAGCATGATCAAAAAGAGCAGGCCCACAAATTCTTTGGCATTTATTTTGAAAGATCTGTAACTATGATTTGGAGAGTTCATTAATATCCTTGTTTTCCAATATATGTTTTTTGTGCTTTCCATCTAAAATATTGATCATGGCCAGGCCCATATTCGTGGTGTTGGTGGCCGCGCCGGGAAATTGTTTGAGGATCAAATAAACCGGTTTGAACAGGGCATAAACGGCGGCATACCATTGTGTTTTTGATGTAATGCCGCGCAGTGGCTGTATGTAACCCGGGCGGAACATATAGGCCGCCTTAAAGGGCATGTTGAGCAAAGCATTTTCAGTTCTGCCTTTTACACGAGCCCACATCGATCTGCCTTTTTCTGAACTGTCGGTTCCCGTTCCGCTAACATAGCAAAAAATGCTTTCTTTATTTTGTTTTAAAAAGGTTTTGGCAAAATGCAGGGTGAGGTCATAAGTAATGCTGGAGTAAGCTTCTTCCGACTGCCCGATGGAAGTAATTCCCAAACAGAAAAAACAGGCGTCATGGTTCTCAAGTTCTGTCTCAATTTCTGAAAGGTCAAAAAAATTGTTGATCAGAACCTCTTTTACTTTTGGGTGCTGAATGCCGACCATGCTTCTATTAACCAATAGAACCGTCTCGATCATATCCGAATCAATACACTCTAATAAAACACCTTTACCAACCATTCCGGTGGCACCGGTTAAAACGATATTGTAGCCCATAAGATGTTTTAATTGATTTCAACCATATGATGCCTTTTGGCAGCCAGACGTCAACATTTCTTACACAGATGCACTGCGGCTTAAAACCGGGGATGCCAATGGGTTCGTCATTCCTATCCATATAATTTATTGTACAAGGTTTATCACTCTTTGAACCTTGTCTTTTTTTGATAAAGATAATCGGATAATACTGTCTGACAGCGCTAAAAGATCATGAGGAATTCCCCCTTCCAGAGCGATCATGTCACCCTTCACTAAGTGGTGTTTTTGGCCTTTTACCCCGAATTCTATGTTTCCTTCAAATAATTCCACTACGATGGGAAAGGGTGTTTGGTGCGCGGCCATTTCTTGTCCTTTTTTCATCAGAATACGTATCTCCTTGGTGTTTTCTGTTTCCAGAAGGACCGCAACACTTGGTTTGTTCTGATGGTATTCGATAGATTTTGAAAGAGAGGCGATTTTCATGGTTGAAGCTTTATTAGGATTGAATAATTTGTGCCTTTTGATTGTAAAGGATATAAAGATCCCCGGATTTTAACATCTTGCCTGCTTTCGTTTGTTTCCCAGGCGACCTTTTTGAATGACTTTGTCAATATAGTCAACGGCCAGGGGCACTTTGCAGGATGTATTACCCATATAAACTTCAACCTTGCCAATTTTTCGGGCCACTTCCATAGATTTTTTGGTCAACTCAGGAACAAAACATCCCATGGCGATCACAAAACCATTCATGGTATATTTCACTCTGTTTTGTGACTGATGGATCTTTTTTTCAACTTGATCCAAAAGTTTTGAATAGGTTGGAATGTCAAGCAGACCATCATCACGGATACTGGCATAATTGTATAAGGTAGACCACCCTGCAGCGGCAATGCCTTCCTGATCAGATTTGATCCACTGTAAGCCAAGGGAAAAACCAAAAGGTGTTTCTGCAGCTACCCACGGAACCGTAAATTCGCTCAAATAATACCAGTAGGCCTGTTCTACCCAAGATTGCAATTGCTCTTTTGTAATTTGTTTTTCATCCGCCATAAGTCCGGCCAGATACATAGCATCAGAATTACCCGTTTCGTACAATCCTAGAGATAACTTATGGTTTTTTTTTGTTTTTTTCAGGATCTTTTTGAGATCGGCCACTTTTACCCCGAACAGAGGTTCACGCGCCCCGTGATTCATATGAGTATTTTTGGTTCTTTCATCACCGTAAGAACTAAGTTCCTTTAACACGTCTTGTACATTCATAAGCGTCAATTTTAATCTGCCAGCTTCATTTGCATCATCAGAAATCTAATCTGATATAGGTGTCTTCCTCGCTTGGGGTTTTGTCTTCAACCAGGTCAAGCTTAAAGCTTTTCGGGATGTTATCCCAGTCTTCGTACAACTTCCCGTCAACATAATAACGGGTGGGACCATTTTTTTGATCCTTATAAGAGTTGTCCATCATAAGCCCATAAATATTTTGAGGCGCAGACGTGCCGGCCATATTACTTCCTAATACCAGTTCCATTTGACCATCCCCGTCAATATCGGCCCTTACCCAGTTTAATTCCAAGATGTCGTTGAAGCTTCCGTCGGCGATCATTTGTTCTATTTGCTCGTCAAACCGACTGAGGATCTCTTCGGCGTTCTCCACTTTTTTACCCAGAGCCAAATGCACTGATTTGACCAGCAAAGGTTGTTGACCGATAGCAAGGTGCTGGGTTACATCATTCAATTGATATTTGAGCATGTACTGAATGAGCAAGGCATCAACAAGCATATAATCAATTTTACCTGACAGCAGGTTCTCGAGATTTTTTTGATCATTGGCTCCCCGAATAATGACGAGTTCTTTATTGTTTTCGAAATCACCATAGTCGTAATGATCAACCACTCCTATTTTTTTTCCACCCAGATCATTAAATGACACCGCGCTCACATCAGTTCCTTTTATGCCAACCAAAACAAGCTGGTTATATAAATAAGGCTTGGAAAAGAAAAATTTTTCCTGGCGTTCGGGGCTGATCCATAAACCCGGACTGCCATCATATATTCCTGAATTTATTTGATCAAGAACTTCTGTAAACGATAAAATATCCAAGGTTGATTTCAATTCCATACGTTCTAGGGCTTCTTGAACAAGATTGGAAAGTATAGACTTTTCACTTTTTATATTTGTGAAAGGGGGCCATATATCGGCAGCGAGTTTTATTTCTTGCTGCTGCGCGTAACTTGAAAAAGTTAAGCAAATCAAACAGTAAAGCATTGTTTTTTTCATGTGCTCATTTTCATGTAAAAATAAAGAAAAAAAACAGCTTTAAAGAATACAGATCCGTACTTTAACCAACCAATTGGTTATAAGTTTGCGTTTCAAGGGTTTAACAGATCAAGGCAGCCGTTCAGTCAAACATAGCATAGTTTTTCATCTTGTCAATGACCCTTTTTTAGATTCACGAATGGCGTGATCACAAGCCCTGGCAGTAAAAGCCATATAGGTTAAAGATGGGTTTTGAGTTGACGTGGAAGTCATAAAGGAACCATCTGTAACATAAACATTTTTACAAGCGTGTAACTGATTGTTTTTGTTTAAAAGAGAAGTCTTGGGGTCATTACCCATTCTAACGCCTCCCATTTCATGGATATCAAGTCCCGGAGCCTGTTTGCTGTCATAAGTAAAGATGTTTGAAAATCCGGCTTTTTCAAACATTTCAGAAAACTGCTCATGGAAATCTTTGATCATCTTTTCATCGTTGTCATCATAATCAACGTCAATGTTTAGCAGGGGAATGCCCCAGGCGTCAACTTTGGCTTTATCCAGAGAGACCTTATTTTCTTCTTTGGGAATGGTCTCGCCCATCATGTGTGCCCTAAATTTCCACACGCCATATTTTGGATTCAACAGCCCGTCTTTTAAGTGATTCCCAAAACCGCTTGAATCCTGAATGATTTGTCTTTGAGCGTTAAAAGTTGTGGCATAGCCTCTTAGAAAATCGGTCTCCTGTTTTTTGACATTTCTAAATCTTGGCATGTAGCCATTAGTCGGCTCTCGGCCGGTTGTATGTTTGTCATCAAAGCCTTCATAATCACCAAATACACTGGGTCGATAATTGTGGAAGGCCACATATTTTCCTAATAATCCATTATCATTGCCCAAACCATTGGGGAACCTGGTCGAAACAGAATTCAAAAGGATCAGATTTGTGTTCAGGGTACTGGCATTGACAAAAATAATTGATGCGTGGTATTCTTTGGTTTCCTTGGTGACGGCATCAATAACCAAAACACCGGTTGCCTTTTCTTTTTTCTCATCGTAGATGACCGAATGAACAACCGAATCATGGATCATGGTCAAATTCCCTGTTTTCATGGCCCAGGGCAAGGTGCTTGAGTTACTGCTGAAATAGCCTCCAAACGGGCAACCTCTTTGACAAAGATTTCTTGACTGGCATTGCCCACGACCCTGCTGTATAAAAATGTCCCGATTTTCAGTGATATGGGCACATCGGCCGCTTATCATGTGCCGGTTGGTGTAATGTTGAGCCATGGACTGTTTAAAATGTTCCTCGATGCAATTGAGGCCCATGGCAGGCAAAAACTCACCATCAGGTAAAATATCCAGGCCATCCCGATCTCCTGCAATGCCTACAAATTTTTCAACATGACTATACCAGGGAGCAATTTCTTTATATCGTATTGGCCAGTCAACAGCAAAACCATCTCTGGCAGGTCCTTCAAAATCATAATCACTTAACCTTTGTGTTTGTCGTGCCCATAAAAGAGATTTTCCTCCTGTCTGATAGCCTTTGATCCAGTCAAAAGGCTTTTCCTGAACATAAGGATGTTCTTTGTCTTTCACCACAAAATGTTCAGCGTCTTCATTGAATATGTAACACCTGCTGGCAATTGGGTTTTCTTTTTTTATGTCTTCAGGAATCAATCCTCGATGTTTGAATTCCCAAGGATTCATGTTTGTGGTTGGATAGTTTACGTTGTGTTTGACTTCGCGCCCGCGCTCAATGACCAGGGTTTTAAGTCCTTTATCGCAAAACTCTTTGGCGGCCCACCCACCGCTCATTCCTGAACCTATCACGATCACGTCATAGGCATTTGCTTTTTTACTGTCAATATTGAAATTAGGCATTTACATTTATTCTTTTACTGTTATCGATGGTTTCGCAGGTCCCAAAGGTGCCCGGAACCAGGCTGTAAGGCATGATTTCGGTCATGATATATTCCGATTGCATATAGCCAAAAATGGCAAATCTCTTTGTATGTTCAACAAAGGTCAACAAATCAGCACTGACCTGTTCTGAAGACTTTTCTTTGGCCTCCTGAATCTGGCTTAATGTTTTTACACGATCTTGTTGCGTCAAAGCAAGGAAAGTTTTTCCGGCCAGTTTTTTAGTGTCTTTTTCAAAATTAGACAAGCCCCTCAAATAAGCCTCCTGCACGGGAGCTTCGAGACAGTCATCTACCATGATCCAAACAAAATCATGCACCATTAATTTACCGGCGCCGGTAATTTCACCATCCGGAATCATGGTGGCCACCAATTCTTTCATTAAATTTTCCTGACTCTTGGTGATACGAAGTTTATTTAAGGTTAAACTTACTTTTTCTTCTGAAAAATCGCAGGAAGGCAATAATATCATACCTCCTGATAAAATACCAAGATTTTTAAGGGCTTTTCTTCTGTTCATTAATAGCCTTTTTGTTGGATATACTTCAAATGGAACGCAATATTTAACCCGATATAATCAATTAACTCAGGAATATAAAGCGGCAGCAATGAATTTTTATGGGTAAATATATATAATTTTAAAGTCTAAAAAAAGAATTGAATTTGTTTGTAGAAACATTAACAATTCAGTTTGATCAAACCCTTTTTGCATCGTTTCATCCCTAAAAGCATAAGTAGTTTAAATTGATTATTGGAGCAGTCTTACATGTTTATGATCACAATTGATCATTAATTTCATTCATTTTGGGGCAGGTACAGGTACCTGAACTTTGATTTCCTCCGCAAACTTATCCCATTCACTGAGGAGTTCATCGAATTTACTTTTTTCAACCTCCTTAAGATCATGTTGTTCGGCGAGGTCCTTGGAAAGATCGTATAGCTTAAAATTTTTCTTGTCCAGTCTTCCGTCAAGATTCGTAATCTTCCATGATCCTTTTCTCAGCATGGCATAATTTCGATGCTCAAAACCAAAAACATAGTCAGGTCCGTGAACAGGATCAGTTCCTCCCATGATAGTAGGAAGCAAGGAACTTCCCTTCAGGGGATAGGTCAGGCTGCCAAGGAATCTTTTTGGGTAGCTTGTTTTTGCAACCTCATAAAAAGTTGGGGCCAGATCCATAATAGTAATAAACTCATGGTTGATCGTATTTTTTGGATCGATACCCGGACCACTGATGATCATTGGGGCATTCATGCCCCCTTCAGTGGTAAAGCTTTTGTAGTATTTAAAAGGAGACGTTCCTGCTTCTGCCCACTGTGGACCGTAAGAAATAAAGGAATCGGGTTGACCCATTAGATCATACGATTCGGTAAAGAATTGTTGGACATAGGGTCCGTAGTAGTCATGGTGATAAAAGTCTTCTCCCGCGGCGCCGTTGTCAGAGATAAAAACGATCATGGTATTGTCAAATTCACCAATGTCTTTCAGGTAATCGATCAGGCGACCCACATTATAATCAAGATTGTCAACCATTCCGGCATAGAGTTCCATTTTTCTGGACTCCACTCTTTTTTCTTCATCGGTCAATGATCCCCAGGGTTTTATTAGTGGATGACTGGGAGGTAATTCAGCATTTTGAGGGATCATTCCTGCTCGTTTCAGACTTTCAAATCTTTTCTGTTTCAGATTTTCATAACCCTCATCATATTTTCCCTGATATTTTTTCCAGTATTTTTTGTCCACCTGCAGGGGCCAGTGTGGAGAGGTATAGCTGGCCATGGCAAAAAAAGGTTGATCATCATCTCTGTACTGATCAATAAACTGAATGAGTTTATCCGTATAGAAATCTGTGGAATATTTTCCGTTTTTCCAATGGGCCGGCCTCCCGTGCTCTGAATAAAGGGTTACGGGATTAGCTTCATTCCAACCCTGATCATCATAATGATTTCCCTCTCCGAAAAGATTGACAAATGAATAGTCAAACCCTTTTTGATGGGGATCGGCATCCGGTTCAAAACCAAGGTGCCATTTACCCGTAATATAAGTTTGGTATCCCGCATTTCTCAATACCTGGGGTAGGGTGGCAACGCGGTTGCTGAGTTTCCCTTCGTAGCCGAATTCATCTGAGACCAGATCTTGAGAGCCCATGCCCGCAATGTGATTGTCATTGCCTGATAGCAACATGGCCCTTGAAGGAGCGCAGTAGGGTGAAGTGTGAAATCTGCTAAATCGAATACCCTGCGCGGCTATTTTATCAATGTTGGGCGTTTCAATGTCGCCGCCATAACAACCCAGATCAGCGTATCCAAGATCATCAGCGACCAGCAATAGAATATTAGGAGTCCTTGTATTTTGACTTTCATTTTCCTTTTGATCAAATGAGATACGGTCAGTCGTTACCAAAAGAAAAAAAGTCGATAAAATAAGACTGCTCAAGGCAATTTTTTGAAAATATAACATGACCTAAAGTTATTGAATAAATGCGCCCGCAGCATCACTTATCCCAAGGAATTTACCCGTAAAATTATACTTTTTCACTGAGTGCCAATCCATCCATGGCTTTTTTCCTTTTTGGTGCTTTTTCCAGTGTCATTTTGTACTGTTCCATGGCTTCGTCTTTTCTGTTTTGTTGCAACAGCCATTCTGCGTATAATTCATGAGTGGGTTTTTGTATGACCGGTGGTCCGTAACTATAGCTCAAGCCTTCTTCCAGTGCAATGGTCTTCTTCAGATGGTCTTCAGTTTGCTCCCTATCCATATCGAGCCACGAGCGCAAAGCTTTTAGCTGATAGATCATGATCTCGGTTTCTACGAGCATGGATGGAGATATGTCATCACGGGTTGCACCCGAACAAAAAGCAGCATTGCTATAGGTCACTAAATAAGACGCCTTATCAAGGTCTTTTTTCATTTTATTGATCAAGGTATCAAGGGCAATTTTATCTTGCTTTTTGAAGGCTTTCATCCCTTCTAAAAAACGATATTGTGATTGAACCGTGATGCTGAGGTCATTGATCTCCACAGGGATTTCCGCAACCTTGGTGTTCCAGTCCTCACTTTCCACCAAATAGGTGCCTTTAAGGAAAACCAAATGTGCCCTGGCTCTGCTTGAAGGCGTTTCCATGGCATAAATTTCCATATCCTCAACTAACTTTTTTGCGTCAGCCGTTCTTCCCTGCTGAAGATAACCGTATTCCAGCCAATGGTAGGCGTGGTAGCCTCGCGCGTCATTAGACAGATTTTTGGCCTGCATTCTGTTTAAACTGGCCTGATATGAATGCTCATTACTGCTCACCACCTTGTCCCACATACCCAGGGCCACATAAATGTGTGAAGGCATGTGCAAGGCATGGCTCGCATCTGGAGCCACAACAGCGTAAGAGTCTGCCGCAGAAAGTGCCAATCCGGCGTGTTGCGGATCGTCATAGGAATGGATCAGATAATGAAGAGCGCCCGGATGGTTTGGGTTTTCGTCAAGAATACCTTTGGCGATCAAAGCTCCCTTGCCGTAAATCTGGTCATCTCGTCCATCAGGCACAGAACCCAAAAGGGAAAGAGCATAAAAAGCTGAAATTTCATGATTGTCTGGATATTTTTCACTTAGTTTTTGCATGTAATCCGCATAATTTTTGTCGCGATTTTCTTTGATTGAATCGGATTCATACAGGGTCAATACTGCCTTGACAAAATCTTTTTCCAATTCGGTGGAAGGCTGATTGGCATCGAGTGACTTTAATTTTTTGAGTACTTCAGCGGCCTTTTCAAAATCCTGTTCGTGCCATAAACTGTGATTGTAGGTCATGGCTTCTCCCCAGTAGGCCATACTCATGTCAGGGTCTATTTCAGAAGCTTGTCTAAAGGCTTCTCTTGAATCACTGTATTCAAAACTGTGCAATAATAACAGCCCTTTTTCAAAATGAGGGATGGCCTCCTGTTTTCCTGTTACCTCAATATTGACCACACCAAGGTAATTTTCTTTCGTTTTTTCTTTTTGGCAAGAAAAGTTCAGGACAAGAAACAGGATCAGTACATTTTTCATAACGTATCGTATTTAAGGGTATAAGCGTATATTATTGAGTTTTGCACAATGTTGATGTCAAATGAAAATAAAGATAAAATTAAATTTCAGGCTTAAAAAAATAACTTTGGACAAAACACGTATAATGAAATCCTTCCCCTTTGATTATTTTTCAAAATACGTGCTTCTGCCCAGTTATAGTAGAGTCAGTTTCTATGCATTTCTCTCCAAAATATAACTTGTTCTTTACTGAAACTCTTTTTGTCATCCATAAAATATCAGGTTGATCCGTTCTCATTTATAAAGTTTTTTTAATGTGATCAGATCATCTAAATCAGAGGGTGACCAGGGCTAAGGTTGGGTTCGGGGGCGCTGAAGTGGCACAGCACCCTGCCTGCGTAAACTACAAATTTTCTTCTTTTCATGTAAGGTTGATTTGCATGAAGGTATTTATGGATGAAGGATTTCTAAAAAAAATCATGTGCCAAATGACGATTCAGAAGCACTTTTCTTTAATTTTTTATTCGTTATTTGGCCGGCATATACCCCAGGTCATCGCGCATCCATCCTCTTTTTTCATCCGTTTTCCAGGTGTACTTACTGAGCTCTTTTAGCAAAGGGCCAAAGTCATCTTTCATGAGTGTCCAGTTTTCATCTCCCAATTTTGCGCTTTCCAGTTCGTTGACACCTGCAATGGCCACCATATAATAAGTTCCCATTACACCAAAGCCTGTTTTATATATCCGGTAATTCAATTTTGAATTGTGCTTTTCAAAAGTTTTTTTCAAGTTTT
>Ga0316188_10000459_pt1 | contig 17563 bp, 14 predicted proteins | sample Phiworburrow1_MG_FD_204933 | JGI IMG/M metagenome (GOLD analysis project Ga0316188, IMG submission 204933) | Coastal sediment microbial communities from Maine, United States - Phippsburg worm burrow 1 | ecosystem: Environmental > Aquatic > Marine > Coastal > Sediment | place: USA: Maine...
GCCCCGCCGGTCGCCGCAGGGGAGCGACGTAAACGCTCCGCGGGAGGTCGGGAATGCGCGTGTAGTCGAAGTCGTTGGCCATGACGGGACACTATAGGCGGGACGCTGCGCACTGCCAACGGTGTGATCGCTTCCGGCTACAATGCGCGCCATGCGCACGATCACCCTTGCACTGCTGGCGACGTTCCTCTCGCCCGTTGCGGCTGCCGGCCCGGCGGACCCGCCCGCCACGATCCGGATTGCCACCTACAACGTCTCCATGTTCCGCGAGCACGAAGGCGAGCTTCGCCAGGACCTCAGCGGTAGCGGCGAAAAGCAGGCGCAACTCGCCGCCTCCGTCCTGCAGGAACTGCGCCCGGACATCGTCCTGCTGAACGAATTCGACTGGGACGCCGAGGGCGGATCGGCCCGGCTGTTCCGCGACCGTTACCTGGCCGTCGGGCAGGATGGCCGGCGACCGCTCGACTACCCCTACCTGTACGTGCCGGAGACGAACACCGGTGTGCCCTCCGGCCAGGACCTGGACGGTAACGGAGAGGTGGTCAGCGTTCCGGGCTCTCGCGCCTACGGCGGCGACGCCTTCGGCTTCGGCGAATTCCCGGGCCAGTACGGATTCGTGATCCTGTCCCGCTACCCGATCGACTACGGACATATCCGCACGTTCCGGCTGCTGCACTGGAAGGACCTTCCGGGCGCTGCCATACCGCAGGACTTTTACTCCCCTGCCGCGATCGACGTTCTGCGCCTGTCCTCCAAGAACCACGTGGACGTCCCCGTCCAGGTAGGGGACCGCGTCATACACGTACTGGCCAGCCATCCGACGCCGCCTACCTTCGACGGACCCGATGACCACAACGGCGCGCGGAATGCGGACGAGATCCGCTTCTGGTCGCTGTACCTGGGCAAGGATGATGACTGGCTGGCCGATGACCACGGCCACCGCGGCGGCCTCGGCGATGCGTCGTTCGTCATCCTCGGCGACCTGAACTCGGATCCCAACGATGGCGATTCGCGCCACGCCGCCATCAGCGAGCTGCTGGCGAATCCACGCTTGCAGGGAACGAGCCCGCCCACGAGCCCGGGCGCTGCGGAGCAATCCAGGCTGACAGGCGGTCGCAACACGCTGCATGCCGGGGATCCTTCCCAGGACACGGCCGACTTCGACGACCGGACCGTCGGCAACCTGAGGATCGACTACGTCCTGCCCTCGATCGACCTGCCGGTCGTCGCTTCGGGCGTCTTCTGGCCATTGCAGTCCGACCCGAATTTCTCGCTGGTCGGCACCTATCCCTTCCCCGTGTCGGATCATCGCCTGGTCTGGGTGGACGTCCGGCTGACGGCGCCGGACGAGGATGCAGCGAAGTGAGAGCAACCGTCTTCGGCATCAAGAACTGCGACACGATGAAGAAGGCCTTTGCCTGGCTCGATTCCCATGGAATCGACTACGCATTTCACGACTACAAGCGCCAGGGGGTGCCTAGCGATCGCCTCGTGGCCTGGTCGAAATCCGTGGGATGGGAGCGCCTGGCCAACAGGCGCGGTCCGACCTGGAGAAAGATCCCGGAAGACGCCCGGCAGGAACTGGATGAAGGTCGCGCCCTCAAGCTGCTGGCGGCGCATTCGAGCGCGATCAAGCGGCCGGTGATCGAGTACGGAGGGAAGATACTGGTCGGCTTCGATCCCGAGGAATACAGGCGGGCGTTCGACCGCTGATCAGTAGGCACCGACCTGGTTCATCACCCAGGCCGTCCGGTCCAGCAGGGCCGTAAACCGGTCGGGCGTGATGTTCAGGGCGTCCAGCGCCAGGTTGCCGACCAGCGCTTCGCGCGCGAACTCCGCGCCTTGCTGGGTGACGATCTCGGCGAGGTGATGCGCCAGGTGAATCACCGCGACATGCAGATTGTCCGCGGATCCCAGCTCCCAGTTCGACCACGCTGACATGCATTCGGCCACCACGTCGGGCAGCGACCATTTGCGCACGATCACTTGGGCGAACTGCTCCTGGAATTCCTGCACCAGGGCTTCCTGCTCGACCTGAGTGAGCCGCACCCCGAGTTTTGCAGCCGTTTCGATACAGGACAGCCGGGTCACGTGGGCGCCAATATCGTGGGTCAGGCCACAGAGATAGGTCAGCGGTGATCGATGCCGCGACACGGCGCCGATCTCCCGCGCCCAGATCGCGGCGGCTATGGACGACTTCCATGCATCCTCAACCCTTCCCTGGCCGCGAACCGGATCGAACAGCGTCGTCTGGACCGATGCGGTGAAAGCCATGTCCGCCACTTCGCCGGCGCCCAGCCAGGAGATCGCCTCCCCCAGTGAATGGATCGGCGAACTGGGCTGGTAGGCGGCAAACTGGGCGACCTTGAGCACGCGTGCTTCGACCACGCCGTCGGCCTGTACCAGCCGGGTCAGCAAGCGCACGTCGGCGTGCTGCCGGCCAGCCAGTGCGACCAGTCGCACGGCCGGCTCCGGCAAGCCCGGGACTTCGAGTTGGCCGTAACGGATGAGGCCCGCCACTTCCGTGCGGACGTTCATCAGCCCCGAGTGGGCCTGGCCGGACTCGTAGATTATGTTCACTTCGGACCCTTCCAAGCGTCTCTCCCGCCTGAACAGGGGCCAAATGTGCGGCAATTCCGTCACCGGGTCGGTGAACCAGTCCCCGTTTCTACATAACAGCGGGGCCGACGCGGCCGTCCCTCGCCGGCGCGCGCGGACACTACACGGAGCGCAGGCGCTCCGCCGCGGCCTCGAGGGTCGCGTCCGTCTTGGCGAAGCAGAAGCGCAGCAGGCGGCAATCGGGCGGCGTCTCGCAGAACGGCGAAAGCGGGATCGCGGCCACGCCATGGAGATCGATCAGCTCACGGCAGAACTCGGCGTCGCTTGCCGACGAGATCGCCGAGTAATCCACCAGCTGAAAGTACGTCCCCGGCGACGCCGTCAACGCGAATCGCGAGCCTGCGAGCAGCGCGATGAATCGATCGCGCCGGGACTGGTAGAAGCCCGGCAGCGAAACCAGGAAGTCCGGGCTCGATTCAAGGTAATCCGCCAGCGCATGCTGCAGCGGCGTGGAGACCGAGAACGTCACGAACTGATGCACCTTGCGCAGCGCCGCGGTCAGCACGGGCGGCGCAATGCAGTAGCCGACTTTCCAGCCGGTGGCGTTGAATACCTTGCCGAAGGAAAACACGACGAAGGCCCGCTCGCGCAACGCCGGAATCGACAGGGCCGAAACATGGGAGGCTCCGTCGTAAACGAGGTGCTCGTAGACCTCGTCGGCCAGCAGGAGCGTATCGGTCCCCTCCAGCAACGTGGCCAGGCGTGCCCAGTCGGCGCCCGCGAGGAGCGCACCACTGGGGTTGTGGGGCGTATTGACGACCAGCAGGCGCGTGCGCGGCGACAGCGCCGCCGCGAGCCGGTCGAAGTCGATGTGAAAATCCGGCAGCGTCAGGGGAACGTGCAGGACCCGGCCGCCCGCCAGTTCCACGGCCGGGGCGTAACAGTCGAAGCAGGGATCGAGCAGCACGACCTCGTCGCCAGGATGCACGACCGACTGGATGGCGCAGAAGATCGACTCGGTACCGCCGGCACTGACGGTCACCTCGGACTGGGCATCGACCTCGATGCCGTGCAGACGCCTGATCTTGGCGGCGATCTGCTCGAGCAGTCGCGGCAGGCCCGCCATCGGCGCGTACTGGTTGTGGCCGCTCTGCAGGTGATGCGTGACGCGATCCAGCAGCCCGGCTGGAGGCTCATAGTCGGGAAATCCCTGGCCGAGGTTGACCGCGCCCTTCTCGGCCGCAAGCTTCGACATCAGCGTGAAGATGGTGGTGCCGACGTGGGGTAGTTTGCTGCGTATCTGCATGGTTGGCCTCCGGAGGTGCCAGGCAAACGGGGACATTCCTATTTTTCTTTTCGATGGGCCACCGGCTACAAGGCGACGCCTCGTTGAAAAAGGAAAATAGGAATGTCCCCTAGAGTTCGCTGGCTGCCAGCGCTGCGCCGACGATGCCCGCCGTATTGCCAAGCTCTGCCGGAACGACGCGCGCGGGCGACTCCAGCAGAGGGCCGAACGAGGCCCAGTTCTCGACGACGCCGCCGCCGAGCACGAACAGGTCGGGCCAGAAGAGCTGGTGCATACGCCCCAGGACCTCGCTGACCCGCTTCGCCCAGTCGGGCCAATCGAGGTTTTCGAGGGTGCGCACCCGCCCGGAGGCGCGTTGCTCGGCCTCCATGCCCCGGATCTCCATGTGGCCGAACTCGGTGTTCGGCACCAGGTGGCCGTCGTGGAAGATCGCGCTGCCAATGCCGGTGCCGAAGGTCAGCATGATGATCGTACCTTCCTGTCCGCGGCCAGCGCCGACGCGGACCTCGGCCAGTCCCGCTGCGTCGGCGTCGTTCAGGAAAGCTGCCGGCCGGCCCGTCGCTTCGCGCACCAGGCGCGCACCGTCGGCGCCGATCCACGACCTGTCGACGTTGGCAGCAGTACAGGCGATGCCGGCCCGGACCACGCTTGGAAAGGCGAAACCTACCGGTCCGGTCGTTCCGGGAAACGAGCCGGCAATCCGTCTGACGACGTCGGCGACGGCCGTCGGCGTAGCCGGTGCGGGCGTCGGGAAGCTCAGCACGTCGGATGCGAGCACCCCGTTCGCGACATCAACGGCGGCAGCCTTGAGGCTCGACCCGCCGGTGTCGATTCCGAGAAGATTCATGCCCGGCTCACTGGTTCAGTGCAAGCGCCGCCTGGATGTCCCGCTCGCGCCGCTTCTCCTGCCGTTGCATGTAATAGCCGGCCGAGAGGATACCGATCGCCACGATGCTCACCATGATGGTCGCCAGCGCATTGATGTCGGGGCTTACGCCTAGCCTCACCTTGGAGAAAATGACCAGCGGCAGCGTGCTCGAGCCGGGACCCGACACGAAGCTGGTGATCACCAGGTCATCCCAGGACAGCGTAAAGGCCAGCAACCAGCCCGCCAGGATCGCCGGGAAGATGATCGGCAGCGTGATCAGGAAGAACACCTTCGCCGGCTTCGCACCCAGGTCCAGCGCGGCTTCCTCGAGCGATTCATCGAGCGTCGACAGGCGCGACTGGATGACCACCGTCACGTAGGCCATGGAGAAGGTCATGTGCGCGATGGTGATGGTCGTGACACCGCGGCCCGCCGGCCAGCCGAAGATCTGCTCCATCGCCACGAACATCAGCAGCATGGACAGGCCGGTGATGACTTCCGGCATGACCAGGGGCGCCGTCGTCATACCCGTCATCAACGTGCGGCCCTTGAAGCGCCGGAAGCGCGACAGCGCCAGGCCCGCAAGCGTCCCCAGGATCACGGCCCCGGTCGCATTGATGGCGGCGACCTTCAAGGACAACTTGGCGGCGCGGATGATCTGGTCGTTCTGCAGCAGCTCGACGTACCACTTGGTCGAGAATCCCGCCCAGACGGTCACCAGGCGCGACTCGTTGAACGAATACACGATCATCGACAGGATCGGGATGTACAGGAACGCGAAGCCGAGCGACATCAGCGTCGTGACCAGGAAGGAGCGGCGCCCGATCATCGATGCGCACCCGCCTGGCGGCCCTGCGTGTACTGCAGGATCATGATTGGCCCGACCAGCAGGACCAGCATCGCAATCGCGACGGCGCTTGCTACCGGCCAGTCGCGGTTGTTGAAGAATTCCTCCCACAGCACGCGGCCGATCATCAGCGAGTCCGGGCCACCGAGAAGCGTCGGGATGACGAACTCGCCAACCGCCGGGATGAACACCAGCATGCTGCCCGCGATGACGCCGGGCATCGACAGCGGCAGCGTGATGGTCAGGAATGCCTTGATCGGGTGACAACCCAGATCGGCCGCCGCTTCGAGCAACGTCAGGTCCATTTTCTCGAGGTTGGCGTAGAGCGGCAGCACCATGAACGGCAGATAGGAATAGACGATGCCGACATACACGGCGAAGTCGGTCTGCAGCATCACGAGGGGCTCGTCGATGATGCCCAGGGCCATCAGGATCTTGTTGATCAGGCCATTGTTCTGCAGGAGACCGATCCATGCGTAAACACGCAGCAGGAACGACGTCCAGAACGGCAGCATCACCATCATCAGCAGCAGGTTGCGCCACGACGGGCTGGTTCGCGCGATGCCGTAGGCCATGGGATAGCCCACCAGCAGGCACAGTACGGTCGAGCCCCCGGCCATCACGATCGAGTTCAGGTAGGCGTTGCGGTAGAGCGGGTCGTGGAACAGGAAGGCATAGTTGCCGAAGTTGATCTTGAGCAGGACGACTTGTTGCTCGATCCACTCCAGCAGCGGCTCGTAGGGGGGCATGCCGAGCCGGATATCCGACACGGAAATCTTCAGCACGATGATGAACGGGATCAGGAAGAACAGCACCAGCCACAGGTACGGCAGGCCGATGACCAGGGTGCGGCCGGTGATGCCCCAGTCGGACAGCCGGTTGCTGGCCCAGCGGTACGGGCCGAAGGCACGAATCCATGCCACCAGTTCGGCCAGTATCATGGGCCCCGCGCGGCGCTGCCGGGTGGCCGGGGTACTCACTGCGTGACCACCACCGGGCTGGACGGATCCCAGGAGAGCCAGACGTCCTCGTCCCAGGTGATGCGGTCGGTTGCCGCCGACTGCCTGCGCATGTTGGGCCGGGTCACGCGAACCATGCGTCCCGACGGCAGGCGCACCAGGTATACGGAAACGTCGCCGAGGTAGGCGATCTCCTTGACCACGGCCTGCACGCGGTTGTCCTGATCGTCGCCTTCCGGCACGTCACGCGATATGACGATCTTCTCCGGCCTGAGCGCGACCCAGACCGTCGCGTCCGGCGGTGCGCTGACGCCATGGTTGACGAAGAAATTCCCGCCCAGTTCCTTGGAAGCGACCCTGACGTAATCCGGCTCGTCCTCGACCAGGGTTCCCTCGAACATGTTGACCGAACCGACGAAGTCGGCGACAAAGCGTGAAATCGGGTACTCGTAGATGTCGCCGGGCGTGCCGACCTGGACGATCTCGCCGTGATTCATGACGCCGATGCGCGAGGCCAGCGTCATGGCCTCTTCCTGGTCGTGCGTCACCACCACGAAGGTGACGCCCAGTTTCTCCTGGATGTTCACCAGCTCGAACTGCGTGTGCTCCCGCAGCTTGCGATCGAGCGCTCCCAGCGGTTCGTCCAGCAGCAGCAGCTTCGGCTGCTTGACCAGCGAACGCGCCAACGCGACGCGCTGGCGCTGGCCACCCGACAGTTGATGAGGCTTGCGGCCGGCGAACTGGGTCATCTTGACCAACTCGAGCATCGCGTTGACCCGATCCTTGATCTCGGCGCGCGGCAGCTTGTCCTGTTTGAGTCCGAAGGAGACGTTCTGTTCGACGCTCATGTGCGGGAACAAGGCGTAGGACTGGAACATCATGTTGACCGGCCGCTCGTAGGGCGGAATGCCCTCCATGTCGGCGCCGTCGATCCAGATCTTGCCCGCCGTGGGCGCCTCGAAACCGGCCAGCATGCGCAGCAGCGTGGTCTTGCCGCAGCCCGATGCACCGAGCAGGCAGAAAATCTCGCCGCGGTAGATCTTCAGCGAAACATCGTCGACTGCGACGAAGTCGCCGAACTTCTTGGTGACCTTTTCGACCCGGATGTAGGGCTCGGCTGCCGGGTCCTTCCAGGGCTCGAGCTTCTGTTCCGGCCGGATATTTGCCATGTCTGGGCCCTTACGCAAAGAGGCCCCGGAAGCTTATCGCTATCCGGGGCCCTTTTGTCCAGTGACTTACTGGCCGGTTCGAACCGTCGTCCAGGCCCTGTTCGAAAGGCGGCTGTACTCCTGCGTCTCGGCGAGCGAGGGGTAGAGCTTCGATTTCACTTCGGGCGTCGGATAGACCGATGGATCGTTGCGGACCGCCTCATCAACCAGTTCGAACGACGCCGCGTTGCCGTTGGCATAGGCGACGTAGTTGCTGATGCCGGCGATGACAGCCGGTTCCATGATGTAGTTGATGAACTTGTGCGCGTTGTCCGGGTGCGGCGCATCGGCCGGGATCGCCAGCATGTCGAACCAGATGATCGCGCCTTCCTTCGGGATCGCATAGGCGACGTTGACCGGCTTTTCAGCCTCGGCGCCGCGCGCCTGGGCCTGCAGGATGTCGCCGCTCCAACCCAGCGCTACGCAGATCTCGCCGTTGGCCAGGTCGTTGATGTACTGCGACGAGTGGAAATAGCGGACGTAGGGCCGGACCTTCATCATCAGGTCCTGCGCCAGCTTGAGATTCTCCTCCTTCTGGCCGTTCGGATCCTTGTCGAGGTAGATCAGCACCGAGTCAAATACCTCGGTCGGTGCATCCAGCATCGCGATGCCGCAGTCCTTCAGCTTGGCCGCATTTTCCGGCTCGAAGATCGCCGCCCAGCTGTCGATGTGATCCACGCCCAGCGCGGCCTTGACCTTTTCCGGGTTGTAGCCGATACCGGTGGTGCCCCAGAGGTAGGGGACCGAGTGCTCGTTACCCGGATCGTGCAACGCGACGCGCTGCATGATCTCCGGATCCATGTTCTTGCTGTTCGGCAGCTTCGACTGGTCGAGCTTCATGAACACGCCCGCCTTGATCTGGCGCTCCAGGAAGGATGCCGAAGGCACGACCACGTCGTAGCCGGTCTTGCCGGCCAGCAACTTGGTCTCGAGCACCTCGTTCGAATCGAAGACGTCGTAGTTGACCTTGATGCCGGTCTCTTTCTCGAAGTTGGCGATGGTGTCTTCGGCGATGTAGTCCGACCAGTTGTAGACGTTGAGGATCTTGTCCTCCGGGGCGGGCGCCGCCGCAGCGGCCTTTTCGCCCTCTTCCTTCTTGCCGCAACCAGCCAATGCGACCGCGAGAGCCGCCACCAGCAGGCCGGAACTGTAGATATTCCGCATCACTTCCTCCACCGCCGGGTGTCCGGCTACCGTATTGATCGTCTTGGGGTTCGCGTACACGTCCGGCGAACCACCCTCGGAAAGCCACTATAGCACTCGAAAGGCCGCTATTTCGAGGTCATTTCTGCCTCTTGCCCCGAGCGTCCCGACCGGGCTACCCGGCCCGGATCCCCAGGTCCCGGGCCGTCAGGTCCAGGCACTTGTGGGCCTTCTCCACCAGTTCGTCGACCTGCGCGCGGCTGATGACCAGCGGCGGCGCGATAATCATGGTGTCCCGTACCGCGCGCATCACGAGGCCGTTGCCGAAGCAATGGTCGCGGCACAGCGTCCCGGCGCGCCCGCGGTCGCGAAAGAAGCTGCGCGAGGCCTTGTGGGCAACCAGCTCCAGGGCGCCGATCAGGCCGATGCCACGGGCCTCGCCGACCAGCGGGTGATCGCCGAGCTCCGCCCAGCGCTTCTGCAGGTAGGGCCCGATGTCTTCGCGGACGCGATCCACCAGGCCCTCGTCCTCGAGGATCCGCAGGTTCGCCAGGGCGACAGCGCAGGCGACCGGATGGCCCGAATAGGTGTAGCCGTGATGGAACTCACCGCCCCGCTCGATCAGCACCTCGGCCACCCTGTCCGCCACCATGACGGCGCCCAGCGGCTGGTAACCGGAGGTAATCGCCTTGGCCAGGGTCATGAAGTCCGGTTCGAAACCGAAGTGTTCGCAGCCGAACCATCGCCCGGTGCGGCCGAAGCCACAGACGACCTCGTCCGCGATCAGCAGGATCCCGTAGTGGCGGCAGATCCGCTGGATCTCGGGCCAGTAGCTGTCCGGCGGGATGATCACCCCGCCCGCACCCTGGATCGGCTCGCCGATGAAGGCGGCAACCCGCTCGGGCCCGATTTCCTCGATCTTCTCCGCCAGTCGGCGCGCGGCGCGCAGGCCATACTCCTCCGGCGGGACGTCGATGCCATTCTCGAACCAGTAGGGCTGCTCGATGTGGACGATGTCGGGAATCGGCAGGCCGCCCTGACCGTGCATCGCCTCCATGCCGCCAAGGCTGGCGGCGGCCATGGTGCTGCCGTGGTAGGCGTTGCGCCGGGCGATGATGACCTTGCGCCCGCTCTCGCCGCGCAGGTCCCAGTAGCGCCTGGCCATGCGCACGATGGTGTCGTTGGCTTCCGAGCCGGAGCCGGAAAAAAAGACGTGCTTGAACTGGGGTGGCGTCAGCTCGGCCAGCCGGCGGGCCAGCTCGATCGCCGGCGGGTGTGCGCTCTTGAAGAAGCTGTTGTAGTACGGCAGCTCCTGCATCTGCCTGTAGGCTGCCTCCGCCAGCTCCTTGCGCCCGTAGCCGACACTCACGCACCAGAGCCCGGCCATGCCATCGAGGATCTTGTTGTCATCGGTATCGTAGAGATACACGCCCTCGGCGCGGGTGATGACCCGCGAGCCTTCCGCGGCCAGCGACTTGAAGTCGGTGAACGGATGCAGGTAATGGCGGGAGTCGAGGTCCTGCCACTCGCTGGTTGCGCGTTCGGCGATCAGCGGTTCCTTGGTCATGGTGCGACGTCTCCTTGGACTGGCGTTCGCAGGGTCGGTCAGACGTTCAGCAGCAGGTGTTCGCGCTCCCAGGAGCTGATGACCCGCAGGAAGGTTTCGTATTCGCTCTCCTTGACCGCCGAGTAGGCGGCGACGAAGCGGCTTCCGAACAGCTCGACCAGCGGCTTGGAGCCGCTCAGCATGCGCAGGCTGTCCGCCAGCGTCATGGGCAGGGCAAACGGCAGTTCGTAGGCCGAGCCCGCTATCGGGTCGCTGGGCTTGAGGTTCTCGATCATGCCCAGGTAGCCGCAGGCCAGCGAAGCGGCGATGGCCAGGTACGGATTGGCGTCGGCGCCACCGAGCCGATTCTCCACGCGACGCGCATCCGGCCCCGAGGTCGGCACGCGCAGGCCGGCGGTACGATTGTCGTAGCCCCACTGCACGTTGATCGGCGCCATGTTGTAGCGCGTGATGCGGCGGTAACTGTTGACGTTCGGCGCAAACAGCGACATCGCGGCCGGCAGGTATTTCTGCAGGCCGGCTATGTGTGCGAAGAACAACGAGGAGGGTCCGCCCTCTTCCGTACTGAAGACGTTCTGCCCGGTCTTGATGTCGACCACGCTCTGGTGGATGTGCATCGCGCTGCCAGGCTGGTCTGCCATCGGCTTCGCCATGAAGGTGGCGTACATCTTGTGGCGCAACGCGGCCTCACGGGCCGTGCGCTTGAACAGGAAGGCCTGGTCCGCGAGTTCCAGCGGATCGCCGTGAATGAGGTTGATCTCCATCTGCGCCGCGCCGTCCTCGTGGATCAGCGTGTCGACGTCGATGTTCTGCGCCTCGCAATAGGCATACATGTCGTCGAACAGGGGATCGAACTCGTTGACCGCCGCAATGCTGTATGACTGCCGGCCCGTTTCGGGACGGCCCGAGCGGCCGACTGGCGGCTTCAACGGGTAGTCGGAATCCGTGTTGGGATCCACCAGGAAGAATTCCAGTTCCGGGGCGACGACCGGACGCCAACCTCGATCGGCATACAGTTCCAGCACCCGCCGGAGCAGGTAGCGCGGCGACATCGGCACGACCCGGCCGTCATCGTAGAAACAGTCGTGAATGACCAGCGCAGTCGGCTCGGCTGCCCAGGGCACGACGCGGATCGTGCTCGGGTCGCCGACCAGATCGATGTCGATCTCCGACGGGTTGATGACGCTGTCGTCGCTCGGCCATTCGCCGGTCACCGTCTGCAGGAAGATGCCTTCCGGCAGGCGCATGCCCTCGTCCTCGGCGTATTTCTCGGCCGGCATGATCTTGCCGCGGGCCACGCCGGCCATGTCGGGGATGATCGCCTCGACCTCGGATATCGCGTGGTCACGTAGAAACTGCTGAATCGTACTGATGTCCATCATCGCCTCGCCATGCGCGCCCGCGCAGCCTCACCAAAGGCTGCGAACAGCACGCGGGAAAAAGAATTCTCGATCGCCTTCCATTCCGGGTGCCACTGCACCGCCAGCGCAAAGGCCGGGGCGGCCTCCACGCGAAAACCCTCGACCACGCCGTCCGGCGCCACGGCCTCGACCGCGAGCCCCTGGCCCAGTCGCTGCACCCCCTGGGTATGCACCGAGTTGACCGCAATCCGATCCACGCCCGCCAGCTTCCTCAGCAGGCCCCCTTCGACCAGTTCGACCTCGTGCGCCGGTCCGTACTGGACGTCCAGCGGGTCGTCCTTGTCCTCGCGATGATCGAGGTGTCCGGGCACTTCCTGCAGCTTCTGCCAGAGCGTGCCGCCGAAGGCGACGTTCATTTCCTGGAAGCCACGGCAGATGCCGAGCACCGGCAGTCCGGCGGCAATCGCCGCCGGGATCATCGGCAGGGTCGTGGCATCCCGATGCGGATCGTGCAAGGTATCGGGATCGCTGGGCGGACCCTGGTAGCGATGCGGCTCGACATTCGATGCGCTGCCCGTGAAGAGGATGCCGTCGAAGCTGCCCAGCCAGTCTTCCAGGTGCTGCTCGCCGATCGCCGGAATGAGCACGGGCACCGCGTCGGCCGTATCCGCCACCGCAGTAATGTATTTCTCGCCGACGCAGTGGAACCAGTGAGGACCCAGCAGGCGGCGATCGGCCGGGATCCCGATGACGGGCTTGCGCGAACGCATGTTGTTGATTATGAACGGCGTAACAGCCGTTCCCTCGAGAGATCTGACCGCATTCTCGCACATTCGAGGCCCGGATTGCTTCGCAGACGTGCAATCCCCGTATTGCTGCACCGCAGGATCCATGCGCGGCCAGGCTGCGTTGGGTCGCGCTTGCCGCCCCTTCGGGACCCTGCGTATCCTGCCTGCCCCATAAGGGCCCATCGAACGTCCCAGGCCCCTGGAGCATCATGTCCCTGATCCGCGAGAGTTTCGACACCGCGGCGTCCTTTCTGGCCGCCCGCCCGGGTATCCGCTGCGTGGACCTGCTGCTGCCAGACATGAACGGCATCCTGCGCGGCAAGCGCGTGGAGGCCGCCGATCTGCGGCAGGTCTACGAGAAGGGCCTGTTGCTGCCCGGCTCGATGTTCGCCCTCGATGCGCTCGGCGGGACCGTCGAGGCGACCGGCCTGGGCTTCGACGAGGGCGATGCCGACCGGCCCTGCCTGCCGGTCGCCGACGGGCTCCAAAGCTGCCCGTGGCTCGGCAACGAGGTGGCGCAACTGCAGGTGCAGATGTTCGAGCACGATGGCACGCCGTTCTACGGCGATCCCCGCCAGGTGCTGGGCTCCATGGTCGAACGCTACCGCGCCCGCGGAGTGAACCCGGTCGTCGCCGTGGAGCTCGAGTTCTATTTCGTCGATCGCGAGCGAACGGCCGAGGGCAACGCGCAGCCGCCCCGATCGCCGCTGACTGGCCGACGCGAGCACCGCACGCAGATCAACTCCATGATCGACCTCGATTCGATCTCGCCGATCCTGCGCGAAATCGTGGACACCTGCCGCGAACAGGGAGTGCCCGCCGGGACGGCGCTGTCCGAATACGGTCCGAGCCAGTGGGAGGTCAACCTGGAGCACGTGGCGGATGCACAGCTCGCCTGCGACCACGCCATCCGGCTGAAGCGGATCGTCAAGGGCGTCGGCCTCAAGCACGGACTCGAGGCCACGTTCATGGCCAAGCCGTATCGCGACATGGCCGGCAGCGGCACCCACGTGCATGTCAGCCTCCTGGACGACGCCGGACACAACGTATTCGCTTCCGACGGCGAGACCGACAATCCCCTGCTGCGCCAGTCGGCCGCCGGGCTGCTGGCGACCATGGCCGACTGCATGGCCCTCTTTGCGCCGAACGCCAATTCCTATCGGCGCCTGCGTCCGGAGTCCTACGTTCCCCTGCACCCGACCTGGGCCTACAACAATCGCGGCGTCGCCCTGCGCGTCCCCCTTTCAGGGGCCAGCGATCGCCGGCTCGAGCACCGCGTCGCCGGCGCCGACGCCAACCCCTACCTGTTCGTCGCGGCGGTCCTGGCCGGAATGCTCCACGGCATGGAACGGCGCCTCGAAGCCCCGCCGCCACTGACCGGCAATGCCTACACCCAGCCGCTGAACGCCGCGCCGTTGCCCAACGACTGGGCGGCGGCCATTGCGCGATTCGACCAGAGCGAGGTGATGCGCGGGTACTTCGGCAACAGGTTCGTCGATCTCTACTGCACCCTCAAGCGCGGCGAACTTGAAGACTTCGCGGCCTACGTCTCACCACTCGAATACGCCTGGTACCTGGCACCGCTATGACACTCACCGAAAAGAACATCCACAACTACTACACCGACTCTGCGCCTGCCGAGCCGCGCCGGCCCGCGCTCGCGGGCGACCACGCTTTCGACGTGGCGGTCATCGGCGGGGGGATCGCCGGCTGTTCGGCGGCCCTGCACCTCGCCGAGCGTGGCTACCGCGTGGCCCTGCTCGAGTCCGAGCAGATCGGCTTCGGCGCCTCCGGCCGCTCCGGCGCGCAGCTGATCTTCGGTTACGCCTGCGGCCAGGACAAGATCGAGAGCCTGGCGGGGCGGGACGCAGCGCAGAGCATGTGGCAGGTCACCGCGGACGGGCTCGACCTCGTGCGCGACCGCGTGGCCCGTCACGCCATCGACTGCGAGCTCTCCTGGGGGCAGCTGCACGTTGCCGTCAAGCAGCGCCAGCGCGACGACCTGAAGGCCGAGTGCGAGGAACTCGCCAGCCGCTACGACTATCGATCGGTCAGCTTCCTGGAGAAGCAAGAAGTCCAGTCACTGCTTGCGACCGAACGTTACTGCGCCGCGTTGCGCGACTCGCGAAGCGGGCACTGCCACCCGATGAAGTACGTGCGCGGGCTTGCCCGCGCCGCGGAGCAGGCAGGCGCGACGATCTTCGAGTCCAGCCGGGTGACCCGCCTGGAGCGCGGGCCCATTGCAAGCCTGCGCACGGCCGGCGGCAGCATTCGCGCCAAGTTCGTGGTGCTGGCCGGCAATACCTATCTCGAGGGACTGGTGCCCGAACTGCAGCGCAAGATCATGGCGGTCGGTACCTACATCGTCGCGACCGAGCCGCTGGGCCGCGAACGTGCCGAGGCGCTCATCCGCGACAACCTGGCCGTCGCCGACGTCAACTTCGTGCTCGACTACTTCCGTCTTTCGGCCGACCACAGGCTGTTGTTCGGCGGCCGGGTGAGCTATTCCGGCCTCGACCCACTGGGTACCGAGCGGGCGACGCGGGCCAGGATGATCAAGGTGTTCCCGCAGCTGGCGGAGGCGCGCATCGACTACGCCTGGGGCGGCTACGTTGACATCACGGTCAACCGCGCCCCACATTTCGGACGCCTGGACAGCAACCTGTACTTCCTGCAGGGCTTTTCCGGCCACGGCATGGCGTTGACCGGCATCGCCGGCAAGCTCGCGGCCGACGCCATCGCCGGACAATCGGAGAAATTCGACCTGTTCGGGCGCATCCCCCACATGGATTTCCCGGGAGGCATGGCCCTGAGGCGCCCGGCGCTCGTGCTCGGCATGCTCTGGTACCGCATGCGCGACCTGCTCTAGGGAAGCTCTGCACAGGTGGCCGGGGCGGCTGCGGGGGTAGACTTGGCCCCATGCCCTTACGTTCCAGGCGGACCTGAACCATGAACCCGGTAATCCTGCGCGCGGCGACGTCCGCAGCGCTTCTCTCCCTGTGCCTGGCGCCGCTGGCGGCTGCTACCGGCACGGACCAGGACGATGCGTCGAGGCGCCCCCGCGTGGGCCTCGTCCTGGGCGGCGGTGGCGCACTCGGCGCGGCACATATCGGCGTCATCAAGGTGCTCGAGGAACTCCACGTACCCATCGATTGCATCGCCGGCACCAGCATGGGGGCCCTCGTGGGCGGCGCCTATGCCAGCGGCATGAGCTCGGCCGAACTGGAGAACTTTGTGACGTCCCTCGACTGGCAGTCGGTGTTCAACCTGGAGCAGGTTCGCCGCTACCAGCCAATGAACGTCAAGCGTGAGAACGAGACGATCTCGAACAAGCTGGAATTCGGCGTGCACAGCGACGGGCTGATCGCCCCGAGGGCGCTCATCGACACCCAGCAGATCGAATCGGTCATCCGCGAAATGGTCGCCGCGCAATCGAACGTCCACGATTTCGACAAGCTTTCGATCCCCTTCCGGGCCGTTGCCACGGACCTGAAGTCCGGCAGGATGGTGGTCTTCAGCTCCGGCGACCTGGCGGTCGCGCTGCGCGCCAGCATGTCGGTTCCCGGCGCGTTTGCGCCGGTAGAAGTCGGCGACTGGCTGCTGGTGGACGGCGGCATCACGCGCAACCTGCCGGTGGACGTCGCCCGGCAATCCTGCGCGGATGTCGTCATCGCCATCGACGTGGATTCCGTGACGCCCAGCGTCGATGACATGCGTTCCGCCACAGGTTCCGTCGGCCGGATGCTGGACATCCTGATCGACAGCAACGAACAGGCCTCGTACGAATCACTGACGAGCCAGGACGTCGGGCTGATCATCGCCCTGGAGGACGTAGGCTCGACCGACTTCCAGAAGTCGCGGACGGCAATCGACCAGGGCGAGGCGGCAGCCAGGGCCGCCGCGGCACGACTCGCCACGCTGGCGCTTTCGCCGCAAGCCTACGCGCAATGGCGCGCTGCCCGCCTGACCGACCAGCAGGCCGGCCGGGCCGTGGTGACGGCCGTCCGCTTCGAAGGCGTCGACCCGTCCAATACTGCCTATCTGCAGTCCCTGATCAGGACGCGCCCCGGAAAGCTGCTGGACGAGCATCGCGTTTCCGATGACGCGCTGCGCATCTATGCCACCGGAAACTTCGAATCCGTCGCCCACGGCATCGAAAGGACCGGAGACGAGGCGACAGTCGTGTTCACGCCGAAACCCAAGTCCTGGGGTCCCACCTTTGTCGCCTTCGATTTCGGCCTGGAAGCGAGCCCCGACGGCGATCCGCAGCTGTTGGGTAGCGCGATGATCCGGCGGACCTGGCCGGACGCCGGCGGCAAGGAATGGCGTGGCGCAGCCCAGCTCGGCGGCCAGTCGTATGTCGAGACCGACTTCCGCCTGCCCGTGGGCGAGACACGGCGTGCCTTCATCCTGCCACGCGTCGGCTGGTACCAGTCGGACGAGGATCTCTACCTCGAAGATCAACGGGTGGCCACCTATGCCTTCAGGAATGTCCGCGGCGAATTGCGTGCCGGACTCGAAATGGGCACCTGGGGCGAGATCCAGGCCGGCCTCTACGAGCGCAGTAACGACACCATCAAGCTGCTGGGCGACCTGAGGCTGGAGGATGAGCGCGGCTACCGGGACGCGGGCTACCTGCTGGAATTCGAGCGTGACACGCGCGATGCGGACCTGTGGTCAACCACCGGCTCGCGGCAACGGCTGGAGGCGGTGATGTCGGATCCCGGACTCGGCGCCGAGGACTCCTACGAGAGCGCGCTGTTCGAATGGAATCAATCGGCGGTGTTCCGTTCCAATGCCCTGGTCTTCTTCGACCTGGCCGGCGGGACGGCCTTCGGCAGCACACCTCCGGTTCAACAGGTTTTCCGTCTGGGGGGACCCGGCGCCATGACCGGGCTGCAGCGAGGTCAGCTGCGCGGCACGGACTTTGTCTATTCCCGCCTCGGCCTGGGCTGGC
>Ga0316188_10000460_pt1 | contig 17551 bp, 18 predicted proteins | sample Phiworburrow1_MG_FD_204933 | JGI IMG/M metagenome (GOLD analysis project Ga0316188, IMG submission 204933) | Coastal sediment microbial communities from Maine, United States - Phippsburg worm burrow 1 | ecosystem: Environmental > Aquatic > Marine > Coastal > Sediment | place: USA: Maine...
GGTGCGAACCGGCGGCGCTGCCGCGCCTGCCGCGCCTGCCGAGCCGGGCGCGACGCCGGGTGCGACGCCTCCCTTCGCGCGGGCGCTCGACAAGGCTACCGCGCAGCAGCGCGGCGCGGCCGACGAGGCCGAGGCGGACAAGACCACCGATGCCGACGCACCGGGCGGCGCGGCTCATGCAGCGCTGGCGCCCAGGCGCGCAGCCGCCGCTCGCACGGCGGTGACCCCGCCGAGCACGACGCCGGCCCCTGAAGCCGACGTACCGGTGCCTGTGGGCATCGAGGCTGCGTCGTCGCTGCCGACGCGGGCTGCCGAAGGGCCCGCGGCGGCGGTCGCTGAAGGTCTGTCCTTCGACCTGTCTTCCTGGGTGCCGGGCCTGCCGCTGACACCGCCGGCCCCAGTGCCCGCAGTGCCGGCAGTGCCGGCAGCGCCGATCGATGCTGATGCGCCCGTCGCGGCGGGTTCGACTGCCGATGCAGGGCTGGCCGTGCAGCGCGACACCAAGTTCAGCAATGAGCTGCCGGGCTCGGAGCACTTCGCGGCGCACGCCCGACACATGGACGAACCCAAGTCCTTGTCGGCCTCCGCTGCACCGGCCGAAACGCGACGCAATGCCGCAGCACAGGCCGACGCAGCGCACGCGGCCACGGCGCTGCGGGCTGAGCAGGGCAAGGAGCCGCATGGTCTGAGCGAGGTGGCGCCAACGACACCGGCCGCGCTGCCGCTGTCGCTGAAAGCCGAGCGCGGCCGTGAATTCAATCCCGTGCTGCCCGGCCCGGCGGCTTCGATCGCGCCGGCGCCGGTGCTGAGCAGCACCGTGGCCGCCATGCCGGCTGCGCCATTCCAGGCCGAGTTGCAGGCAGCGCTGGGTACGCCCGCCTTCGCACCGGCGCTGGGCGCGCAGCTGAGCGTGCTCGTGCGCGATGGCATCGAGCATGCGCGGCTCAAGCTCAACCCCGCCGAAATGGGCCCGATCGACGTGCGTATCAGCCTCGACGGGCAGCAGGCGCAGGTCGACTTCAGCGCGGCGCACGCCGTCACGCGCCAACTGCTGCAGGACGCCGTGCCGGCGCTGGCCAGCGCGCTGCGCGAATCGGGCCTGACGCTGACCGGCGGTGGTGTATTCGACCAATCGCGCGAGCAGCGCGGCGATCTGCAGCGCGGCCCGGCGATGCCGCGCAGTGCGGCCTTCGACGGCAGCCACGACGCCACGCCGTCGGGTCTGCCGCTGCCCAGGCCGGCCGTGGCGCGCGGCGTGGTCGATCTGTACGCCTGATCGACCCGACCGTCCGCCACAGGGCCGGCGGCGAGACAGCCGTCTTTGTGCCCCTTTTCGCGCCTTCCTGCCCACGGCCGCTTCGAATAATGGTCTGCAAACACGCGTTCTGACCCGGTGGTCACGGACGCGGCGTCGCAAACCTGGAGAAGCCATGTCCACCGCAGCCGCCGTCGAAGGCGCAGTACCCGCCAAGGGCGGCAAGAAGAAACTGCTGATCATCGTGCTGGCGCTGGCCCTGGTGCTGGCAGCCGGTGGCGGGGCGCTGGTGTTTTGGATGAAGGCGCGCGCCCACGCTGCGGCCGTGGCCGAGGAAAACGATGCCGACGCCGGGCAGGCGGACGCCCACGCAGCGGCCAAGCGGGATCCGAAGGAGGTGCCGGTGTTCGTGCCGCTGGACAACTTCACCGTCAACCTGGCCGACCGCGAGGCCGAGCGTTATGCGCAGATCGGCATCTCGCTCGAACTAGGCGATCCGAAGGCCGGAGACCGCATCAAGGTGTTCATGCCTGCGATCCGCAACAACATCCTGATGGTGTTGTCGCACAAGCGTTCGTCCGACCTGCTGGAGCGCGAGGGCAAGGAGCAGCTGGCCGCCGAGGTGCAGCGCGAGACCGAGCGTGCGCTCGGCTACGAGGCTGCCCCGGGCGGCAGGAAGGGTGACGATACGCCGCGGCCGGTTCGCGCGGTGCATTTCTCCAACTTCATCATCCAGTGACCGTGAGCCAGCAGATCCTTTCGCAGAACGAGGTCGATGCACTGCTGCAGGGCATCACCGGCGAGAGCCAGGTGCTCGAGCAGGACGACGTCGCCGAAGACGGGCCGCGCAACTACGACCTGGCCAACCAGGAGCGCATCGTCCGCGGCCGCATGCCGACGATGGAGGTCGTCAACGAGCGCTTCGCGCGCAACATCCGCGTCGGCCTGTTCAACCTGATCCGCAAGAGCCCCGAGGTGTCGATCGGTGGCATCAAGGTGCAGAAGTACAGCGCCTTCCTGCGCGAGATCGTCGTGCCCACCAACTTCAACATCGTCACCGTCAAGCCGCTGCGCGGCTCGGCGCTGGTGGTGTGCGACCCGAACCTGGTGTTCGCGGTGATCGACGCGCTGTTCGGCGGCGCCGGCAAGTACCACACGCGCATCGAGGGGCGGGAGTTTTCGCCGACCGAGCAGCGCGTCATCCTGCGCCTGCTGCAGACCATCGCCAACGAATACGCCAAGGCCTGGACCGGCATCTACCCGCTCGAGCTGGAGTTCCAGCGCGCCGAGATGCAACCGCAGTTCGCCAACATCGCCTCGCCCAGCGAGATGGTGGTGACCACCTCGTTCATGCTCGAGATCGGCGACTCCAGCGGCACGCTGAGCCTGTGCTTTCCGTACTCGACTCTGGAGCCGATCCGCGACGTGCTCTACTCGACCAGCCAGGGCGACGCCGGCGAGCCCGACCGCCGCTGGGTGCAGCTGCTGAAGACCGAGATCCAGTCCGCCGAGGTGGAACTGGTGGCCACGCTGGCGACGGCGCCGGCCACGGTGGAGCAGCTCTTGTCCTTCAAGCCGGGCGACTTCGTCGAGCTCGATCTCGAGCCGGTGATCCAGGCCAAGGTGGACGGCGTGCCGATCTTCGACTGTCACTACGGCACCTCGAACAAGCACTACTCGATCAAGATCGATCAACTGCTGACCGGCTCCGGCCTGGGTTGGCTGGGAGAACAGGGCCATGGCCGCTGACAACACCGCACCGTCCGACGAAACAATGGCCGACCCGCGCGAGGTGGCCCACGAGGTCACCGGCGCCGCAGAGAGCGTCGCGCCGGCCACCTTCGCCAACTTCGCACCCACCGCCGCCGCGGGCAGTGCCGGCAACGACATCAACATGATCCTGGACATCCCGGTGCAACTGACCGTGGAGTTGGGCCGAACGCGCATTCCGATCAAGCACATCCTGCAGCTCGCGCAGGGCTCGGTGGTCGAGCTGGATGCGCTGGCCGGCGAACCGATGGACGTGCTCGTCAACGGCTACCTGATTGCTCAGGGCGAGGTCGTGGTGGTGAACGACAAGTTCGGTATCCGGCTGACCGACATCGTCACGCCCAGCGAGCGGCTGCGACGGCTGTCGCGCGGCTGAACGCCCCGTGGCCACGCCTCCGGACTGGACGCCGCTACTGTGGTTCGGCGCCGTCATCGCGCTGATCCCGCTGGCGCTGTGGCTGCTCAAGCGCACGCCGCTAGGTGGCGGTGCCGGCAGCGGGCCGATGCGCCACGTGGCGGTGCTGCCGCTGTCGGCCTCGCAGCGCCTGGCCATCGTCGAGGTGGGCAGCGGCGCGGCGCGGCGCTGGCTTGTCCTGGGCGTCAGCCCGCAGGCGATCCAGACGCTGCACACGATGGAGCCGCAGGCCGAGGCGCCCGGCGCCGAGCCCGAGAACTCGGCCACCTTCGCGCAACTTCTGTCGCGCCTGCGGCGCAACCGATGAGCCGCGCGCGCACGGTATGGCTGCGCGGCGGCGCCGCGCTGGCGCTGCTCGGCGGCTGGGGCATCGCCATGGCGCAAGGCAGCCCGGGCCTGCCGCTGGTCGTGGGGCAGGGCGCCGGCGGTACCAGCTACTCGGTGCCGATCCAGACGCTGCTGTTCTTTACCGCGTTGAGCTTCCTGCCGGCGGTGCTGCTGCTGATGACCGGCTTCACGCGCATCGTCATCGTGCTGTCGCTGCTGCGCCAGGCGCTGGGTACGCAGGCCGCACCGCCGAACCAGGTGATCATCGGATTGAGCCTGTTCCTGACCTTCTTCGTCATGAGCCCGACGCTGGAGCGCGTCTACCAGCAGGCCTACGAGCCCTTTTCCAGCAACCAGATCGCCTTCGACGAGGCGCTCAAGCGGGGCGAGGCGCCGATGCGCGAGTTCATGCTCAAGCAGACGCGCCAGGCCGACGTGATGCTGTTCGCCCGGCTGGCCAAGCTGCCGACCGACATGAAGGGTGAGGACGTGCCGCTGCGCGTGCTGCTGCCCGCCTTCGTCACCAGCGAGCTGAAGACCGCGTTCCAGATCGGCTTCCTGATCTTCATCCCCTTCCTGGTAATCGACATGATCGTGGCCAGCGTGCTGATGAGCCTAGGCATGATGATGCTGTCGCCCGTGCTCGTCGCGTTGCCGTTCAAGCTGATGCTGTTCGTGCTGGCCGATGGCTGGAACCTGCTGCTCGGCTCGCTTGCAGCTTCTTTCGCCACCTGAATCCGATGAACGCCCAACAAGTCTTCACGCTCGGCCAAGAAGGCCTGATGCACCTGCTGCTGGTCAGCGCACCGGTGTTGCTGTCGGTCCTGGTGGTCGGCCTGGTGGTAAGCATCTTCCAGGCCGCCACGCAGATCAGCGAGGCCACCTTGTCCTTCGTGCCGAAGGTGGTGGCGGCCGTGCTGGTGCTGGCCTTCGCCGGGCCGTGGATGATGAGCACGCTGGTCGAGTACCTGCAACGCACGCTGCAGTCCATCCCCGGCGCGATCGGATGACGCCGCCCGACCGCCAACGACGTCGTCCCCTTCGGGGGACGTCTTCGGCTTGGGGCGGGCCGGCGCCGACGGGATGATCAGCTTCACCGAAAGCCAGGTGCTGACCTGGCTCACGCCGCTGCTGTGGCCCTTCCTGCGCGCGCTGGCGCTGCTGTCGGCCTTGCCGCTGTTGGGCACGCGCATCGTGCCCACGCGCGTACGCATCGGCCTGGCGGCGCTGGTTGCGCTGGCGGCCCAGGCCTCGTTGCCGGCGATGCCCCAGGTGCCGCTGGATTCGATGGCAGCGTTTATGCTGGTCGCGCAGCAACTGATCATCGGCATCAGCCTGGGCTTCGCGGTGCGACTGGTGTTCGCAGCAGTGGAGATGGCCGGCGAGGTCGTCGGCTTGCAGATGGGCCTGAACTTCGCCGGCTTCTTCGACCCCGTTACCGCCAGCCAGACGACCGCGAGCAGCCGCTTCTTCGGCGCCATCGTCGGCTGGCTGTTCATCGTCATCAACGGCCACCTGTTGATCATCGCGGCGCTGGTCAACAGCTTCAACGCGTTCCCGGTGGGCGACGCGCCATTCGCCTTCCTGCATCAGGCGCTGCCGCATCAATGGGGAGCGCAGATCTTCGCGACGGGCCTGTGGATCGCGCTACCGATGGTGGCGATGCTGACCTTCGTGAATCTGGTGCTGGGCGTGATCTCGCGCGTCGCTGCGCAGATCAACATCTTCGCCATCGGCTTCCCAGTCACCCTGAGCGTCGGCCTGATCGGCATCCTGCTGACGCTGCCGATGTTGCAGCAGCCATTCACGATGGCGCTGGAGCGCATGCTGGCGTACTTCTGATCCCCGTTTGCGGGCGATTGCGCGGAGATATGTTGGCGACTGGCGGTGCGTATCGGCGGCGCCTGCCGTCGATACGAGCGACGGCGAAAGACCGGGGCCTGCCACGCGCGGGTTCCAACGGCTTGATCCAGATCGGCCGCTGAAGGCTCAGCCTGGCTGTCGGCAAGCTGGCGATGACATCGACGGGCGGTGAACCTGCCCCAGGGCCACGAGCCGACGCTCGAACTCGAGCCGCCAAAGGCAGACTGCAGTGACAACGCATTACTTGCCACCGCAGTGGGGTTCGTCGCAGGGTCGTCGCCCACCGCCATGCGGGGCATTGCCAGCGGCCGCAAGCGCTGCACAGCCAGGTGCGCGCTCTCGATATGCGAAAGCCGCGACTCAGCGGATGAGACGCTCCCGCCTCACGACGCAAAGTTGCCTATGCCACGCGGGCGCGCAGCCAAGCAATCATGTCGGCAGTGACCTCGCCGCGGTTGATCTCGTTCAGGATTTCGTGGCGACCGGCCGGGTACAGCGTGACGGTCACATCGGCAATGCCGGCATCGCGGTAGCGCTGCCCCAACAACTGGACCAGCGCACCGCCACCCGCGAGCGGGTCAGCGTCGCCGGAGGCGATCAGGATCGGCAGGTCGCTGCGGATGCCCGCTAGCAGCGCTGCGTCGGCCAGCCGGGGCGCGGGCGCAAAAAGCGACGGGATCACGTCGTCCGGGATGTCCCACCCGCACCAAGGATCGGCGACGTAGGCATCGACCTCGGCCTCATCGCGCGACAGCCACTCGTATCCCGTGCGATGTTCAAACGCAGCGTTGAACGCCTCCAACCCCTTGGGTGCGTCTGCTGGTGCATTGGCCATGCCGGCGGCAAGCATGTCCAGCGCGGTCGATCCGGACAGAACCACGCCCGACCACGTCGATGCGTGATCGAGGATCGCCGCCTGCGCCGCAAACGAACCCATCGAGTGACCGAGCAGGAACAGCGGCAGGCTGCAATGCTGCTCACGCAGCGCGGCCCCGAACTGGACGACGTCAGCGATCAGCCCTGCAAACCCGGCCGGGCCAAAGTCACCCAACCGGCCATTGGCGGTGCGCCCGTGCCCACGATGATCGACCGCGTGAACCAGGAACCCCGCGGCGTTCAGCGCCTTCGCAAAGCGGTCATAGCGTTCACCATGCTCGGCGAGTCCGTGGGAGATCTGTACCACTGCAACTGGTGTGCCGGCAACGTCGGCCCAGGCGTAGGTCGCGACCTTGGTGCCGTCGGCGTTGGAGAGAAAGGAGGAGGTTGAAGTGCTCATTGTTTCATCTTGACAGCTTTCAGCCGGACCTTGGAAAAACTGTGGGCAAGGCTGACCTGGCCGATAGATTCCCGGCGACCTTAGTCGTCGGAGGAGAGGGCTTGTTCATGCCGCGGCCCGCGGGCAAGACCTCATTCATAACGTCGGCCCTGGGCGACCAGCTGGGCGGTGCCAATGACGGCATTGAGCCCATCAAAATCGAGCATCTGCCCTCGCCAAGGCGTGGTGGTGCCGCTCTGGCGCAGGCTGTCGTAGTAGCCAGCCAGGGTGTGCGCCACCGCGCGCACCGTACCGCCGGGGAAGATGACGATGCGAAAACCGCGTCGCCCCAGTTCCTGGGCATCTTGCACTGGCGTCTTGCCTCCTTCGACCATGTTCGCCAATAGCGGCACGCGCCGCGCGAAGCGACTGCAGGCCGCGTCCATCTGCTCGGGCGTGCGCATCGCCTCGATGAACAACGCGTCGACGCCGCAATCCAGATAAGCCTCGGCCCGCTCCAGCGCGGCGTCCAGGCCTTCGACGGCCACCGCATCGGTGCGCGCCAGGATCAGCGTGTCGCGACGCAGCCGCGCGTCCAGTGCCGCGCGCAGCTTGCCCTGCATTTCGGCCACCGGCACCAGCGTCTTGCCGTCGAGGTGACCGCAGCGCTTGGGAAAGCCCTGGTCTTCCAGCTGCACCATCGCGGCGCCGGCGCGCTCGAAGCCGCGCACCGTGCGCTGCACGTTCAGAGCGTTGCCGAAACCGGTGTCGGCGTCGACGATCACCGGCACGCGCACGCGTTCGGTGATTCGCGCCAGCACGTCCTCGACCTCGCTGTAGGTGGTCAGGCCCAGGTCGGAGCGGCCCAGCCGGGTGTAGGCGATCGACGCGCCGCTCAGGTACAGCGCCTCGAAGCCGGCCTGCTCGGCGATCAGCGCCGACAGCGCGTCGTACACACCCGGTGCCAGCAGCACCTGTGGTTCGTCCAGCCGTTGTTTCAGGTTCGTCATGCCAGAAGCTCCTGGATGGTGTGCGCGGCAATCCAGCCGCCGGCCACCGCGCTGAGCAGGCCGTTGCCCGAAAGGTAGCCCCACACCGCATTGCCGGACACGCCGCGAGCCGCGCCGCCGGCCGCCAGCAGATTGGGTAGAACCTTGCCGTCCGCAAGCCGTACGCGGCAGTGTGCATCGATGTCCAGCCCACCTTGGGTGTGGAACAGCGCACCGGTGACCTTGATGGCGCAGTACGGTACTGTCAGCCGCGTGCCCGCGAGCGTGGCGGCCAGGGTGTCCGCGTCGCAATCGATCAGTGCGGCCAACGCCGCAACGTCTGTCGCATGGCGCACCGCGCCGGCACCTTCGGCGGCAACGAAGTCGGGGAAGCCGCGGCCCAGCTCGAGCAGTCGCCCGTCGAACAGGTTCCACGCGATGCCACCCGGCTGCGCCAGCACCTGAACCGAGGCTTCGGAATAGCCGGCAGTTTCGTCGTGGAAGCGTCGCCCTTCGACGTTGACCTGGATGCCGCCTTCCGTCATCAGCGCCCAGGTGATCAGCGCGCCCTGCGGCACCGCCCATGAGCCGTGGCCCTGGTAGCCGCCCAGGTCGGCCAGGCCGGCGCCCAGCCCCCGGCCCCAGGCGATGGCACTGCCGTCGTTGCCGGCATGGCCGGCGAAGACCGCATCGCCCATCTCGGGCAGCAGTTCGCGCACCATCGCCGGATTGCCGCCGAAGCCGTTGCAGGCCAGCAGCAAAACTCGGCAGGCCAGGTGCTCCATGCGGCCATCGGGCCGCAGGTAGCCGACGCCGAGCACGCGCTGACCGGCATCGCACCAGATCTCGCGCACCAGCGCGTCGCCCAGCTGCAGTGCGCCGGCGCGCACCGCCGCTGCCTCCAGCGCCGCCACCAGCGCGGCCCCTGTGCGCTGTGGCAGCGTGTGCATGCGCAATGCGCTGTGCCCGGGGTACAGGAAGCCGTCAAGCAGCTCGAAGGGCAGGTCGTGGCGCTGCTGCAGTGCATCCATTGCCGGCGCGATGGCCTCAGTGAAGGCCGTCACCAGATGCGGCGCCGCCGTGCCGTGGGCCTTGGCCTGAATGTCCTGCGCGAAGCGCGCCGCATCGTCTTTGACTCCGGCGGCTTGCTGCACGCGCGTGCCTGCGGCCGGAATGAAGCCGGAGGATAGTGCTGTGCTGCCCTGCGGCTGCGCATCGCGTTCCAACAGCACGCAGTCGATGCCGGCATCACGAAGCGCGATCGCAGCCGTCAGCCCGCAGGCACCGGAGCCGACAATGGCTACTGGCATGTCCGGCGTACCTGCGGGCATGGGACCGTGGCGCACTGTGCCAAGTGGCCAGTGAGGATCCGGCTTGACCGGGCCGCTGGCGGCCCCCCCCCTGGGGGGCAGCGTCGAAGGCGCTGCGGGGGGAATCAATTCGTCGGCCGGTGCAGGTACTCGCCGCGCGGCTTGCCAATGACTTGTCCGCCCTCAAAGACCTTCATGCCACGCAGGAAGGTGGCATCGACGCGCGCCGACATCTCCAACCCCTCGAAGGGCGTGTAGCCCTGGGTCGACGGCGAGTCCTTGGCGGCGATGACCCAGCTGCGCGTCGGGTCGACCAGTGCGATGTCGGCATCGAAGCCTTCGGCCAGGTCGCCCTTGCGGTTCAGTCCGAAGCGCTGCGCGGGGTTCCAGGCGGTGACACGGGCCATGTGGTTGTAGCTCATGCCGCGCTTCGTACCCTCGCTCACCAGCGCCGGCAGCAGGTACTCGGTACCGCCGAAGCCGCTCTTGGCCAGCCAGATGTTGCCGAAGTAGCGCTTCGGGATCTTGGTCTCGTGGCGGCAGCAGGCATGGTCGGAGCAGACCCAGTCCAGTTCACCGGCCAACAGGGCCTGCCACAAGTACTCGACATCCTCGCGCGGACGGATCGGCGGGTTCACTTTGGCCAGTTCGCCCGCCTTGCTGCTGATGTCGAGCATCAGGTGGCCGATGGTCACCTCGCGGCGGAAGTCGATGTGCGGGAAGGTCTCGGCCATCATCAGCGCCGCCTGCACCGCCTTCTTCGAGCTAAGGTGCAGCAGGTTGATGTTGGGCAGCGCGGTCTCGTGGGCCAGATAGGAGGCGATGAACACTGCCAGCCCTTCGGAATGCTGCGGACGCGATGCGCTGTAGGCCGCCAGGCCGCTGAGAGACTTGTCCTTTTCCACCCGCCGGGTGTAGGCGGTCATGATCTCGGCCGTCTCGCAGTGCAGCGACAGCGAGATCTGCGCGGCCTTGGCCGGGAGCAGCTCGCGCGCCTTCTGCACGCCGCGCATGATGAACTCGAAGTGCGCATAGTCGTAGCGCTCGTCCTTGCCGATCATCAGGAACTCACGCTGCGCATCCGATGCGCCATGCAGCCCGTGCGAGCCGTAGAACATGAAGATCTTGAAGCTGGCCACGCCGTACCGGCTGATCAGCTCGGGAATCTCGTCGATGTGCGTGGCATCCATCGGCGCCAGGTGGAAGCCGTAGTCGACATGGAAGCGGCCCTTGCTGAGTTTGAGCACCTCGGGGAAGAACTTGCGGTACGGGCCGCCCTTGTTCAGGTAGTACTGGCCGGTGCGGAAGTAGTTCAGGCTGGAGGTCACGCCGCCCATCGCGGCGGCCTTGCTCTCGCTGACGGCGTCCTCGGCCAGCGGCGCATAGATGCCGCTGTGCATGTGTGCGTCGACCACGCCAGGGAAGGCCAGCCGCCCGCGCCCGTCGTAGACCTCCTTGGCGCGCGCCGTGTCGATGCCCGGCGCCACCCGGGCCACCTTGCCGCCGGCGATGGCGATGTCGGCGTCGTGCACCGTGTTGCCCTGCGGCCGCACCACGCGCACGTTCTTGATCAGCAGGTCGAATTCAGGCTTGTTCATGGCATCTCCGTGGAGGGTTTGAAGCGGCGTTTCAGTTGCGGCAGCAGGCCGCCCGCCTCGACCAAGTCGAGCAGGAAGCCGGGGATTGGTTCGCAGGCCAGCACGCTGCCATCGCTGCGCCGCACGCGCGCGCCGCTGGCGTCGATGGCAATGTGCTCGCCATCGGCGATGCGCGCCGCCTCAGGGCAGGTCAGCAATAGCAGGCCTACGTTGAAGGCATTGCGGAAGTACAGCCCGGCGAAGGACGGCGCAATCACCGCCGCCACGCCAAGGTGCACCAGCACGCTGGCCGCCTGCTCGCGCGACGAGCCGATGCCGAAATCGGCGCCGGCGACGATCACGTCGCCTCGCCGCACCTCGCGCGCGAAGGCCGGGCGCAGTGCTTCCAGGCAATGCCGTGCCGTGACATCGAGGCCGTGCTTCATCGTGGCGCCCGGCGCCAGCTGGTCGGTGTCGACCTCGGCCGGAAGCCGCCAGGCGCGGCCCGCAGCGTTCATGCCAACACCTCACGCGCATCGCCAATCACCCCGCGCAGCGCCGACGCGGCCACGGTGTAGGGCGAACCCAGGTACACGCGGGCCGTGGCCGCGCCCATGCGGCCTTTGAAATTGCGCGCCGTCGAGGAGATCACCGTGCTGCCTTCGGGAATGCGGCTCCCGTAGCCGGCGCAGGCACCGCAGGCGCTGGGAAGCAGGGTCGCGCCGGCGTCGACCAGCTGGCGCATCACACCTTCGCTTTCAGCCTCGGCCCCATCGCGCACGCTGGCCGGGGCCACCAGCAGCTGCACGTGGCTGGCAATGCGCCGCCCGGCCAGCACCCGCGCAGCGGCACGAAGATCCTCGAGCTTGGCGCCCGTGCACGCGCCGATGTAGGCAATGTCGATGCGGGTGGGGTCCAGGGCATCCACGCCGCAGACCAGCGCCGGGCTGTGCGGCAGCGCCACCTGCGGCGCCAGCGCCGAGGCATCGTATTCGTGGCGGACACCGGGCGCACCGGCGTCGCTGTGCCAGGGCGCGATGACGACATCGGTTGCGCCGTGCCGCGCCAGCCAGTCGCGCGTGGTGTCGTCGGGGGCCACCAGGCCCACCTGCGCGCCCAGTTCGGCGCTCATGTTGCAAAGGGTCATGCGCTCGGCCATCGGCAGCGCGGCCACCGCCTCGCCGCAGAACTCGACCGCCTGATACCTGCCGCCGTTCATGCCATGGCGGCCGAGCATGGCCAGCATCATGTCCTTGGCGCTGACGCCCTTGGCCAGCGCGCCGCGCCAATGCATGAAGATCGTCTCCGGCACGCGCAGCCAGATCTCGCCGGTGACCACCACCCCCAGCATCTCGGTCGCGCCGATGCCGAACATGTAGGCACCGAAGGCCCCGCCGGTGGGCGAATGGGAATCGCCGCCAACACAGAACAGACCCGGCTTCAGGTGACCCTGCTGCGGCAGGACCACGTGGCAGATGCCCATCGAGTCATAGACATGCGGCAGCCGCTGTTCGGTCGCCCACTCGCGCGCGATGCGCACCACGCGACGCGATTCCTCGTCCGCCTCGGGCACGTAATGGTCGATGACCAGCACCACCCGGTCCTTGTCCCATATGTTCGCCCCCAGCTCAGCCAGCATCGGCTGCAGCCGGCGCGGTCCGCTGGAGTCGTGGAACATCGCCAGGTCGACGCGGCAGGTGAGCACTTCGCCCGCAGTGACATGACTGCGGCCGGCGGCTCGGGCGACGAGCTTCTGGGCCAAGGTGGCTGGCGCCATGCTCACAAACCCAGGTAGGCGCGACGCAACTCGTCGCTGGCCAGCAGGTCGGCCGGCACACCGGCAAAGCGCAGGCTGCCATTTTCCAGCACATAGGCGCGGTTCGCGATCTCCAGCGACTGCGCCACGTTCTGCTCCACCAGCAGCACCGCCAGGCCCTCGCGGTTGAGCCGCGCGATCAGCGAGAACATCTCCTCCACCAGCAGCGGCGACAGGCCGAGCGAAGGTTCGTCCAGGATCAGCAGTTTCGGCTCGGCCATCAGCCCGCGGCCGATGGCCAGCATCTGCTGCTCGCCGCCGCTGAGCGTGCCGGCGAGTTGCGCCACCCGGTCCTTCAGCCGCGGGAAGATCGCGAAGGCCTTGTCGATATTTTCGGTGCGGCGCGCGCGGGCACGGGTAAAGGAACCGAGTTCCAGGTTCTCCAGCACGCTCAGGTTGGGGAAGACCCGTCGACCTTCCGGCACCTGGATCAAGCCGGCACGCACCACCTCCCGGTAGTGCGCGCGGGTCAGGTCCGCACCGTCGAAGACCACCCGACCCGACCAGGCCGGGAACAGCCCGCAGACTGTGTTGTTTAGCGTGGACTTGCCGGCGCCGTTGCTGCCCAGCAGGGCCACAACCTCGCCGGCATCCACATGCAGGTCCACGCCGCGCAGTACTTCGACAGGGCCGTAGCCGCCGCGAAGTTGTTCGATGGCCAGGAGGTTGCTCATTTGAGGTGCGCCTTGCGCAGACGCTCCGCCGTGCCCGGCCCCAGGTAGGCCTCGATCACCGCGGGATCGCGCGTAACTTCGGCAGGTGTTCCTGAGGCGATCAGTTGGCCCTGGGCCAGCACCCACACCTGCGCGGCGAGATTCATCACCGCCTGCATCACGTGCTCGATCATCAGCACGGTGACACCGCTGTCGACCCCTTGCTCGACGATCGCACGCACGACTGGAATCATCTCGCCGATTTCCTGCGGATTCAGCCCCGCCAGAACCTCGTCCAGCAGCAGCAGCCGCGCACGCGTGGCCAGCGCACGTGCCAGCTCCAGGCGTTTGCGGCCGGCCACCGTCAGGTCGGCGGCAGGCTTGTCCAGCTGGCTGGTCAGACCAACGCGCTGGGCCACGAGCTCGGCCTCGGCCAGCGCGGCCGAGCGGCCGGCAATGTGCAGGTGCGCGCCGACAGCGATGTTCTCGCGCACCGTCTGCAGGGCGAAGGGCTGCACGATCTGAAAGGTGCGTGTCATGCCGGCGCGCGCGTTCAGGTGCGGTGCCACGCCAGTGATGTCTCGGCCGTCGAACAGCACCTGCCCGCTGTCGGGCCGCAAGAAGCCTGAGACCAGCGCGAACAGCGTGGTCTTGCCCGCGCCGTTGGGGCCGATCAGTGCGGTGAGCGAGCCGCGCGGCACGCTGAAGGACACGTCCTGCACCGCATGCAGCCCCCCGAATGCGATGGACAGATTTCGCACCTCGAGCATCGGCTCAGCCACGACGGCCCCCTTGCCACAGCGCACGTACTGAGCGGCCGATGCCGGCGATACCGCGCGGCATGAACATCACGATGACCACCAACACCACGCCGTAGATCACCATGTTGATGCCGGGCAGCGCACCGAACAGATTTCGCGTGATGTCGGAAAGCATATGCAACGTCAGCGCGCCAAGCACCGGCCCCCACAGCGTGCCCATTCCGCCGACGATGGCGCCGAGCAGCGCTTCCACCGAGGTGGTTGGCCCGAAGGCGATGGCCGGGTCGATGTACTGAAACATCTGCAGGTAGATGGCGCCGGCTGCGCCCATGAAGGCGGCAGACATAACGCAGGCAGAAAGTTTGGTGCGCAGCGGGTCGATGCCCAGCGCGCGCGCTGCGTCCTCGTTATCGCGCACTGCCTGCAGCCGCGCGCCGAAACGCGAATGGCGCAACCAGGCGGTGACGACCAGGGCCAGTGTCACCATCCCCAGAAGCAGCAGCACATAGCCGCGCGGCGAGCCGAACTGCAGATTGGACGCTGCCGCGCGCAGCGGCAGCATCAGGCCGACACCGGCACCGGTGAAGGGCAGCGACAGCGCGAGGATGCGAAAGACCTCGGCGAAGGCCAGCGTGATCAGCGCGAAGTACGAGCCCTTCAATCCGTAGCGGAAGGCCAGCGCGCCGACGAAGGCGCCCACCCCCGCCGCAGCGCCGACGGCCAGCAGCAGCGCCATCCAGGCATTGATGCCTCCGTGCAATTGCGCCATCGCCTGCACGTAGGCGCCGCTGCCGAAGAACAGCGCATGACCGAAGGAGAACTGCCCGCCAAAACCGCCCAGCATGTTCCATGCCTGCGCCAGCAGCGTGGCATACAGCGCCATCATGATGAAGTTCAGCGCGACGCCCGATTCGAAGGCTAGGGCGGCCGCGCCGACTGCCAGCACGAAGAGTCCTATCGCCAGCGCGTCCTTCACGCCCGGTCCCCGAACAGGCCCTGCGGGCGCAGCAACAGCACGGCAATGAAGATCAGGTAGATGCCCACCTGCCCCAGCGAATCCCCCAGCAACAGCCCGCCGATCGATTCGACGACGCCAATCAGCAAGCCGCCGAGCAGCGCGCCGCTGAAGCTGCCCATGCCACCGAGTACGACGATGGTGAAGGCCACCAGCACGAAGCCGGAGCCGACCTGCGGGTTGACGTAGTAGGCCGGTAGCAGGAAGCAAGCCGCCGCGCCCAGGCAGGCCAAGCCGATGCCGAAGCTCATCGCATAGACATGCTCGACGTCGATGCCCATCAGTTTGGCGCCCTGCTTCTCCTTGGCCACGGCGCGGATGGCGCGGCCCAGGTCGGTGCGCTTGACGATCCACAGCAGCAGTGCGGCCACCGCCAGTGCCCCGCCGAACGCGACGATCTTGGGTAGCGCGATCAGCGCCGGACCCGCACCGAAGGGCGTGGGAATCTCCACGGTACGTAAGGTGTAGGGCGTGTCGATCGAGCGCGTGTCGGCGCTGAAGGCCAGCAGCGCCAGGTTCTCCATGATGATGGCCAGGCCGAGCGTGACCAGCAGGATGTTCTCGTCCTTGCCGTGGCTGGCGCGATTGATGATCCCGCGTTGCAGCGCATAGCCCAGCGCGAACATGCCGGCCACCATCACGGGCAGCGCCAGGTACGGGTCCCAGCCGAGCCGGGTGTTGAGAAGGTACACGCCATACAGCGCCAGCATCAGCGACGCGCCATGCGCGAAGTTGATGATGTGCAGCACACCGTAGATCAGCGTCAGCCCCAGCGCCACCAGCGCATACACCGCGCCAGTGGTGAGCCCGTTCAGCAGCGACGGGAAGAGGATGTCGAAGTCGAGCATGTTCCGGCCAGCCGGCCGTTTTCAGCCCTTCATCGGGAACACCGGCTCGGCCTGGCGGTAGTCGCGCGGGATGATGACCTTGATGTCGCCGCCCAGCACCTGGGTCATCAGCGGCTGCGCGCCGGTGTTCTGGCCGTCGACCATCTTCGTCGGTCCGTAGGGCATGAAGTGATCGGAGAAGCTGCTGCTCGCCAGCGCGGCGTTGATGGCTGCGCGGTCGGTGGACTTGGCGCGGTTGATCGCGTCGGCCAGGAACATCATCGCGGTGTAGGTATTGAAGATCTCGTAGGTGAAGAACAGGTTCTTCGCCTCGATGCGCTTGCGTAGCTCCAGCGCGCGCTTGTCCTTGGGGTTGAACCAGTGGTTGCAGTCGATGATGCCGTTGGCCGCGTCGGGGAACTCCTTCAGGAACTTGAAACTCGACGCCGCACCGCCCAGCACCGAGTAGATGGCCTTGGGCTGCACCTTCTGCTGCTGCATCGTACGCACCAGCAGCGCATATTCGTTGTAATAGTTGGCCGGAATGACGATGTCCGGGTTGAGCGCCTTCATGCGCAGCACGATGTTGTTGAAGTCGCGCGTCGGGTTGGCGTGCTTGACCACCTCCTTGACCTCGAAGCCGTAACCTGGCAGCTCGCGGGCCAGCAGGTTGGCGGTGCCGGTGCCGAACAGGCTTTCCTCGTGGATGATCATGACCGTCTTGGCTGGGCTGCCTGCAGTGCGATTGAGCACGTGCAGGTTGATGACCGCGATCTGCGCGCAAACGCCGTAGCCGGGGCCGAAGCGGAAGGTGTTCTTCAGCCCGCGCTGGACGATCTGGTCGGCCACGCCGATGTCGACCACATGCGGCAGGTTGTACTTGGCTGCCGCCTGCGTGGTTGCCAGGCAGATGGCCGAGGCGTAGGCGCCAAGCACGGAAGCCGCGCCGGCCTCGTTCATCTTCTCGACCTCGGCCGCGCCCACCTGCGGCTGCGATTGCGCATCGCCGAGCAGCGCTTCGATCTTCGCGCCGCCCAGGGCCTTCAGGCCGCCGGCCTTGTTGATGTCCTCGATGGCCAGCATCGCGCCTTCACGGCACTGCTGCCCGGAAAAGGCCAGCGCGCCCGTCACCGGGTGCAGCACGCCGATTTTGACGGAAGCAGGCTGCGCGCCGCCGATCAGCGGGAAAGCCAGAGTCGATGCGGCGGCAGCCGATTGCTGGATGAATGTGCGACGGTTCTTCATGGCGATCTCCTTCAGTGAAACTGTGCCGACAAATCTTCGCTGACCCACAGCTTGGCATCGATGCCGCCGACGCGCGACAGCTGCATCTGGTACTGGTAACGATCGGGCCGGTAGAGGCCTTGCAGCCATTGCACCGGCCGCTCATTGGTGTCGAACACGAGGCGCTGCACAGCCAGCAGCGCCGAGCCGACGTCGACGTCGAGCAGCCGCGCCACCGCGGCATCGGCCAGCCGGGCCGATATGCTCTGTCGCGCGCGACCGATGACCACCCCAGAGGCTTCCAGCAACATCAGGATCGGCTTGCGCGCCAGTTCGCGCCGACCGAAACCCTTGGCGATGGACTGCGGTACATGGGTGGTGATGTGCGACAACGGCCCCTGGCGCGCGGAGCGCACGCGCACCGCCGTCTGCACCGGTGTACCGGGCGCGAGGTCGAGTTGACGCGCCACCGTATCGGAGGCCGGCAGCACCTC
>Ga0316188_10000463_pt1 | contig 17432 bp, 16 predicted proteins | sample Phiworburrow1_MG_FD_204933 | JGI IMG/M metagenome (GOLD analysis project Ga0316188, IMG submission 204933) | Coastal sediment microbial communities from Maine, United States - Phippsburg worm burrow 1 | ecosystem: Environmental > Aquatic > Marine > Coastal > Sediment | place: USA: Maine...
ATTCATATAGCTGTATTGATTTCTATAATATTTGCTGCACTCTTACTGCTGTATGCCGACCCAGAACAGGTTGCAATCTGGATGCTATCGTTATTTTTTGAGCTGGTTCTGGTCGTAGCGCTTAGCCTGGTGATGTTGTTTAGCTTCAATCAGGTGCCTTCTGCATTGACAGGTGTGTTTATTATCTATGGCGCATCCCGCATTGCCACCTCGATTTTTTTGATGTCTAAATATCCAATTATCGCGCATACCACGACAGCGCAAAAGTTTATGGATGGTTTCATTGAACTGTTGACATGGCTGTTGCCTGACTTACATCGATTTACGCAAACAGAATGGCTAACTTATAATACGGCGGAGTGGAGTGTTTTGTTGCCGCTATTCGGTCAAACAATTATTTACCTGTTATTTTTGTCTTTTATCGCATTATTCGATTTTTACCGGAAAAATTTTTAGTGCATCACTATCATTTTTTATATAAAGACAGACCCGTAGCGGATGTACCTAAATCGGTAATAATATTTCTTTTACTGGCTTTATTACTGCAATTATTCTGGCATAGTCTGCAGGAACCGGTGGCGGCAAAGGCCGAAGATCTGGCGCCACCGTTATCAGCACGCACTTACGTGATGAGCTCGTTTGGTGAACCAATCGCTGCATCCAAGTTTCTCAATCTCTGGTTACAGGCCTTTGATAACCAGCCCGGAGCCAGCATCTCGTTTCACCAGCTCAATTACCCGCGACTGACGAAGTGGTTAGATACTATACTTGAGCTGGATCCAAGAGGGCATTACCCGATGCTGGTTGCCGCCAGGGTATACGGCAGTGTTAAAGATCCGGAAAAACAGCGGATTATGACGGAGTACATATTTTTCAAATTTAATGAGGACCCGAATAAATACTGGCGCTGGCTCGCTCATGTCGTGATTACAGCGAAGCATGAACTGAAAGATAATGATCTGGCGCTAAAATACGCCAATGCGCTGGCCGAGAAAGCGACCGGTAAAAATGTGCCCTATTGGGCAAAAGATATGAAGATAATCGTATTAGAAGACATGGGGGAAGTGGAGGCTGCGAAAATACTGGTGGGGGCGTTGATCGACAGCAAAGAGATAACCGATCCTTATGAATTGAACTTTTTAACGCAGAAAATCGCGGTTCTAGAAGAGAAAACGTTACAAAAACAACAAAGTGTTGAAAAATAGACAATTATTTGTTTAAAAAAACTAGTATATTTACTGCAAACCCGTATTTTATGGGCTATATAAGGTTGGTATGGTAATTGCTCTATTAATAATAAGAATAACGCAATTTAGGTTGAGATTAATGTTATGGCTGAAAATATGAAACAAAGTATATCAAGAGTGTCCCGGAATGGTTTGTCCTGCAACAGGACAAAAAATAAGCAAACTGGTTTTACCTTAATCGAAATTGCTATCGTATTAGTCATTATCGGCCTGCTATTAGGTGGGGTATTAAAAGGCCAGGAACTGATCAATACTGCCAGGGTGCGGGCATTAAATAATAATGTTGATGGCATAACTGCGGCATGGTTCAGTTTTCAGGATCGTTACCGTGCTTTTCCTGGAGACTATACACAGGCGAGTGTGAATTTACCTGGTGCTCCTACGGATGGAGATGGCAATGGGCTGGTCGGAGATGCGGCTGGAGTTGATTCACCATCAGAACGGGCCATGGTATGGATGCACTTGCAGGCCGCGGGCTATATTACGGGTGGTTATGATAATGCGGCCGCTACGGTGGCAAATGCAAATGAATACGGTTGCCCAGTAACTATTTGCCCTGATAACGGATTTGGTGCCGGTATGAATTTAAATTATGGTGCGATGCAGCAGTCGGCCACTGGCGCAGATGCGCACGAATTAATAACTGGTCGAGGTATTCCGGTGGAAGTCCTTGCAGAACTTGATCGTAAAGTCGATGATGGTGATGCTGGTTCTGGTTCTATGCAATTGGGTACTGCAGGTACTGGCTGGGTTGCTGCTGATGTTACTGCTTGTCAAAATGCTGATGATGATAATTTATATGGCTTGCAAACACCCAGTTCAAATTGCGCAGCTGTATTTAGAAACTTTTAATAAAAAATATTGTAGAGAAGTATAACTGAATTAAAAAAGGAGTCCGCAAGGGCTCTTTTTTTTGTAGTGAGAATATGATCCTGAATTGCCAACAAATTGTTAAATGTTTCTCCACTAAAGTGGTTCTGGATAACGTCGATCTTGAAGTTGAAGAGGGGGAGTTTTTCGGACTGGTTGGGATGAATGGCAGTGGAAAATCAACTTTGATCAAAGCTATCCTGGATTTATCTAATATAGATTCTGGCAAAATTAATATTCATAATATTTCTCATCGAAAGGTAAGGTCTCGTGAAAATGTTGCTTATCTACCCGATAGATTCTCGCCTCCCGCACACTTGAGAGGCCAGGATTTTATTCAGTATATGATGCGATTACATGGCAGTGTTTGTGATCAACGGCAAATAGACAAAGTGCTTGATGGCCTGGAGCTCGATAAAATGGTGATGCGAGAATCGGTTAACAAGTTATCCAAAGGGATGACACAAAAGCTGGGCCTGGCGTCCTGCCTGTTAAGTGGCAAATCTTTATTGATTTTAGACGAGCCCATGAGTGGTCTGGACCCGCGAGCGCGGGTTTTATTTAAAAAGCAATTGAAACAGCTGAAGCAGGAGGGTGTGACGGTATTTTTCAGTTCGCATGTGCTGGCTGATGTAGAAGAGCTGGCTGACACTATGGCCGTTTTGCACAATAGTAAAATATATTTTTCAGGCAAACCGGAAAATTTTAAAAAGGAATTTAACAGTGAAAATGTTGAGCAGGCATTTATGAGCTGTATTGAACACTAATTAATAGTGCATATACGCACTATTAACTCACATTGACAGTAATTTTTCAGCTTTATGAAGTTATCAGTAATAGCTTAAAGCTCAAGCTCTTTAATTTTCCTGGTCAATGTGTTTCTGCCCCAGCCGAGTAATTTGGCAGCATCATTTTTTCTGCCGTTCGTTTTTCGCAGTGCACCATCAATTAATATTTTTTCCACATCTGAGATTATGTGTGCAGCGATCTCAGTTTCACCGGAGAGTAATTGTTGCTGAACTTTTTTAGATAATGTCTGTTTCCAGTCGCCACCTGTTTCAGTGTTAGCTATCTGGGTGTCAGTTAATAATTCAGGAGGCAGGTCAGACATATGTACTGTTTGACCTGAAGTCATCACTGCAAGCCAATGACAGGTGTTCTCCAGCTGACGCACATTTCCAGGCCAGTTAAGTGACGTTAAATAGGCCATGGTATCAGGAGCAATAGTTTTAGGCTCTACTTCCAGTTCCTCTACGGCACGTTGTAAAAATAAATTGAATAATGCCGGGATGTCCTCTTTACGTTCGCGTAGGGCTGGAAGTTGAATGCGAATAACATTTAAACGATGAAACAGGTCTTCGCGGAAAAGGCCTTGTTTAACACGCTCCTCGAGATTTTGATGGGTAGCTGCTATGACACGTACGTTGACCTTGATCGGTGTATGACCGCCAACACGATAGAAGATCCCGTCAGCGAGTACTCGTAATAGTCGGGTTTGTAATTCAGCAGGCATATCGCCAATTTCATCTAAAAATAAGGTGCCGCCGTCAGCCTGTTCAAAGCGGCCTTTGCGTAAAGTCTGCGCACCGGTGAATGCTCCCTTCTCATGGCCAAATAATTCAGATTCCAGCAATTCTTTTGGGATAGCTGCAGTATTTAAGGCAATGAAAGCATTATTTGCGCGAGGGCTATGCTTATGAAGTGAGAGCGCAACCAGTTCCTTACCGGTTCCAGATTCACCGGTAATTAAAACGCTGATAACTGATTTAGATAATCGACCAATGGTACGGAAAACTTCCTGCATGGCAGGTGCTGCGCCTATGATCTCCGGGCCATCTTTATCCGAGATGTGCTGACTACTTGTCGTCTGCTTTTTAATACATGCACGTTGTGCTATATCTATTGCGTCATCGATATCAAACGGTTTGGGCAAGTATTCAAATGCGCCGCCCTGATAAGCTGAAACTGCACTATCGAGGTCTGTATGTGCGGTCATTATTATGACTGGTAGATCGGGATATTCAGACGAAAGACGTGAGAGTAACTCGAGTCCATTGATGCCAGGCATGCGTATATCAGTAATTATCGCATCTGGCTCACCCTGTTTTAGTTTATCCAAAATAGTATTGGCGCTATCAAAACTGGTGACACTAAAGTTCGCGCCTTCAAGAGCTTTTTGTAAGACCCAGCGTATTGAATCATCATCATCAATAATCCAGATATGACGTTGTACAGTCATGCGCCTGCTCCATTTTGAGTGTTAATTGGTAATAAAATAGTAAAAATAGTTTTCCCGGGCACGCTGGTAAACTCGATCAGACCACTGTGTTGCTGCACCAACGACTGGGCAATGGATAATCCCAGCCCGGTGCCTTCGGCGTGACCGGTAATCATGGGCATAAATATTTTTTCCTGTAAGTCTTCTGCGACACCGCCGCCATTGTCCTCTATGTCTATACGTGCGACTAATGGGTAAGTGTGCAGACCGATTTTGCAGTTTCGTTGAGTTCGTGTTTTAAATTTGATCATCCCATCCTTGTTATTGATCGATTCGATCGCAATTACTGCATTACGGGTAATATTTAAAATAACCTGGATCAGCATCGATTCATCGGCATAGAGCTCCGGGATACTGGGATCGTAATCCGCCGTGAAAGTGATGTGATGATTTTCAGCAAGTACCAATTGACGGACATGCTCCAGAATTTTATGTATGTTGACTTCATTTTTCGTCGGCATGTCCCTGGGGCCAACCATCCGGTCGAGTAGATTCTTTAAACGGTCGGCTTCATTAATAATGATCTGCGTATATTGTTTATTGTTTTCATTGTCGAGCTCTCGTTCGAGCAGCTGCGCTGCGCCACGTATACCGCCGAGCGGATTTTTTATCTCGTGTGCGAGGCCACGTAATAAACTCTTGCTGGCCTCGTACTGGCTGAGGATGCTCTCTTCGAGAGAAAGTTTCTGCTGTGATATTAAGCGGATAAACTCCAGTAATAAAAACTTGCCTTCGTTACGGTATTGAATGGGAGATACCGAATAATCGACATCGATCACCTGGTGATTGTGTATACGCAGCTGTTCATCATAAACGGTATAAGGATGAGCGGATATTAAGGATCTTTCCAGGCGGTCGAAAAACTCGTGTTCATTGATGATCAGTTCACGGATATTTTTTTTAACGGCGCGATTATTGCTTATGTGAAATAGCATCTCAGCTGCAGGATTGATACAGACAACCTGCAGGTTGTCGCCGATAACCATGACGGCAGAATGCAGGTTATCAATGATGGTTTGGGGTGATTTATATTCAGTAGCGACCATAATGTTCTTAATGCAAAAAATGAACCAATTATTACTGAATCAGGAAATTTATTTTAATGATATATATCAGTAAGTTATTTCAGAAAACGGATGAAAAGTAGAAAGCAGATGATATTAAAGCTTAGTATATCGCACCAATATGGTGCGATGCTAGTGCGGCGTGAAAGAAAAGTTTGATTTCTGCTGGTTTACTTTATGTGGCTGGCGTTTTTATAGATTAATGCGCGGGTCTTGGCACAACGGTATTTTTTATATGAACGATGATAGTCCGTGTGCGTACGATGATTTTCCCTTCCTTGTTCCTGACCTGAGCCTGGAGCTGGTGAGCGCCTCGATCAGAGCGCCCAATCGGTAGCGACAGGCTTTGACTGTTTTTGACCAACGGTTTGCCATCCATAAGCAACCAGATGCTGTGATTTTCATCTACATTTAAATTCGGAGTAAGTCGTACGTTTACGATGAGATCAGGTTCATTCCAGATAACTTGATCATTTACCGGCGCAACGATATCGAATTGTGTGTATTTGAATTCAGCTGGTTTTTCTTCTTCGACGGCATCCTCTTTTGGCTTAATTTTGGGAGCCTCCATGACTGTTATTGCGGGAGGTGTAATTATTTCTGAATTTTCAAACGGCTTGTCTGAATATACAACATTACCTTCTTCATCAAGGCCTTTGTAGAAACCTGCATTTACCGTAAATGCAAACATGAGTGCAGCTATTAATAAGCTTTTAAAAATGATATTTTTCATAAACAATAGCATAGCTTTTGATGAGGTTAACCGCAATAAAAAAGCCCCATACATGTTAAATGAGTATGGGGCTTTTTAGTATCCAGCCAGACCCGGTTTTTATACTATAGCCATCAACATGGAAAAACCGGATTTACCGTTATACGCTGTAGTACATGTCATATTCACAGGGATGAACTGCCATACGGTAGCGCTGTACTTCCTTTTTCTTCAGACTGATGAAACCGTTAATGGTGTCGTCATCAAATACACCGCCTTCCGTTAAGAAGGCACGATCCGCATCCAAAGCTTTTAGTGCTTCATCCAGCGAGAAAGCAACCTGCGGGATCTTAGCTTCTTCTTCTGGAGGCAGATCATAAAGATCCTTGTCGGCAGCAGCGCCAGGATCAATCTTGTTCTTGATGCCGTCCAGACCAGCCATCAGCATGGCAGCGAATGCAAGATATGGATTCGCGGTTGAATCCGGGAAACGTACTTCGATACGACGCGCTTTAGGGCTTGATACGTGCGGGATACGGATAGAAGCAGAACGGTTACGAGCTGAATAAGCCAGCATTACAGGTGCTTCGAAACCGGGTACCAGGCGTTTGTAACTGTTAGTTGATGCATTGGTGAAAGCATTTAGCGCTTTGGCATGCTTGATGATTCCGCCAATGTAATACAGCGCTGTCTGTGACAGGCCGCCATAGAGGTCGCCGGAAAACAGATTTTGACCACCTTTGAAGATAGACTGATGCACGTGCATGCCGCTGCCGTTGTCACCGACCATCGGCTTAGGCATGAAAGTCGCTGTCTTGCCATAGGCATGAGCAACGTTATGCACTACATATTTAAAGATCTGCACTTCGTCAGCTTTACGTACCAGGGTGTTGAACACCGCGCCGATCTCACACTGGCCGGCAGTGCCGACTTCGTGGTGATGCACTTCGGTCTTGACACCCATGTCTTCCATTACCAGGCACATCGATGAACGTAAGTCCTGTAATGAGTCGATCGGTGGCACAGGAAAATACCCGCCTTTAACGCCAGGACGGTGCCCCATGTTATTGCCATCGTATTCTTTACCGGTATTCCAAGCGGCTTCTTCAGATTCGATCTTGTAGAAAACGCCACCCATTTCATCGCCCCACTGCACGCCATCAAAAACGAAATATTCATTTTCAGGCCCGAAGTAGGCTTTGTCACCGATGCCGCTGGCCATGAGGTAGTCTTCAGCGCGTTTTGCGATAGAGCGCGGGTCACGGTTATAACCTTTCATATCGGTTGGTTCGATGATGTCGCAACGCAGGTTCAGGGTGACTTCTTCACAGAAGGGGTCAATAACCTGTGAATCGCAGTCTGGCATCAGGATCATGTCAGAGGCATTAATGCCTTTCCAGCCCTGAATTGAAGAGCCGTCGAACATTTTTCCTTCAAGCAGCACATCTTCATCAATAGTATGTGAAGGCACAGAAACGTGCTGTTCTTTGCCTTGAGTATCGGTAAAACGGAAATCAACGAATTTAACGTCTTTTTCCTTAATCATATTCATCACGTCAGTTGCAGACATTTTAAGAACCTCTAATCAGTTAAAAATAATAATTTTCCGCGCAAAGGAGTCTGATGCAGTCGAGTCATTAGCGCGGCGTTTTTTTATCGTCCAGAAGTTAGCTGGAAAAAGAACCTTTAATCAATTCTGTTTATTTTTGCTGCTGGGGTGCTAAATAACAGAACTCATCAAAGGTCCTTTCAGGGTTGTAGATTTTGCATGAAACACAGCAATAAAGGAAACCCTATATTAAGCGCTTTTCAGGGTGAATCAGGTAATTGTTCTACACGATGAAGTTATAGATATCCTGATGCTCCGATATGGTGCACCGTTATGGTGTGAATTAGCAATAACGCAGGCGGCTTTCACCGATGCATGGAACTTGTTTGCACGCCTGCTCAAAATCCTGTTTCAGAGATTCAGCGTCTTTCAGATGGCGCAGCTGCGCGAGAGGGAGGCAGGCCTCGACAAAAACATAGCCGTTGAGATAATGCAGCGTAACATCATCGATATGTTTCAGCACATCGTGCTTCGACCATTCATTGTTAAGCGCCAGTAAAATCTCGCTGCGTCGCGGCAGATCTTCGCAGCTTGCCGCAGTCAGGTCATCTTCCGGGTCGATATGGACGGTGACATCATTGACCTCTTCAAACTTGTCCTTCAGCGTGCGCTCCACCATTTCAGCGATTTGATGGCCTTCGGAAACGCTGAGTTTTGGCGAAACCTGTATATGTACATCGACCAGCGCGGTATGCCCCATGCGGCGGCTGCGCAAGAGATGCAGCTGGCGAACATCATCGATATCGAGGATGGTCTGCCTGATCTGTTCGACCATCTCAGGGGCCAGCGCCGTATCGACCAGTTCCTGCATGCTCTGGCGGCTCAGGTCGAGCCCGATTTTACCGATCATCAGGGCCACCATGATGGCGGCGAGCTCATCTAGTAATGGATAGCCAAAATAGGTACCGGCGATGCCGATGAAAACAACGATAGACGATATTGCGTCACTGCGATGATGCCAGGCATTGGCATCGAGCATCGGCGAGCGAATCTTTTTAGCTACCACGCGGGTCACATGATACAGCGCTTCTTTGCTGATGATCGAGACCGCCGCGATGAGCAGGGTAAAAAGCGCCGGCTCTGCCAGTTCATCCGGGTTCTGCAGACGCAGCATCGCGTCATAGCCAATGCCGGCGGCAACGCCGAGCAACAAGACGCCCAGGATGACGGTGGCCACGGTTTCATAACGGCCATGACCATAAGGATGATCTTCGTCAGCATCTTCGCCGGCGTGCTTGACCGCGATCAGGACCATGCCATCACTGGCAAGATCAGACAGCGAGTGAATACCATCTGCGAGCAGCGCCTGAGATTGCCCGATGATGCCACCGATGACTTTTATGACGGATAGCACAAGGTTAACCAGTACGCCCCATAATGTTATGCGGTTGGTTTCCTGTTTACGTTGCTCAAGCGTGAAATTCATGCCCGTATTTTGAGTGTCATGGATTCCTGGCGCAAGCCTTATTTATTGGGTGATGTGGTTAAAGTGTATCGGTACCAATTTTAAAGTTTGTGTACAGGCATTGATGGTCATAAAATAAAAATATACAGCCAGATAATGTTACACAGTATCAGGATTGCACTGGTGATTTTCCAGAACAGAATCGGGTTGTTCTCCAGTAATGGTGCGCTTCTTTGCATGAAAATGGCATTGGGATGCGTTAGATCAAAGAAGAATTCTGAAAAAGTATCATAACGTAAACGCTGCTCGGTATTGACCGCTTTTTCCAGGGCGCCGTCCAGCCATAACGGGATCATTGGATTATAGGTGATTGCGCTGGTGTATCTTATTTTGTTCAGAGTCCGCCAGTTGAGATTACGCGTTAGTCGGTCGCCGTACGGAAATTTACCGGTGAGCATCTTGTACACCAGCACACCAAGTGAAAATATATCAGAGCGGTTACTGCCCTGCATACCGAGCAGGTATTCTGGCGCAGTATAATTTTTTGTGCCGAGCAATTCGAGACGTTTGACCGGTGTACTGATCTCCTCTACGCCAGCAATTTTGACCGAACCAAAATCGATGATCTTGACCTGACCGTTGGCAGTCAGCATGATGTTCTCAGGTTTCAGATCACGGTGTAACATTTCCATGCGATGAAAAGCACGCAGACCGCTGATGATCTTGTTCGTCAGTTCAATGACTTCATGTATATCGGGTAAGGGGTTTTCCAGCATCCATTGTTCGAGGGTTTTGCCATCGATGTATTCCATGATGAAATATAAAAAATTTCGCTGCCGTTGCTGTTCAGAAATTTTTAATACTGCATCGTTATTTATTCGTTTACCGGCCCATTCTTCCATATAGAAACGTTCGATGTAGGCGGGGTCGTCACTATAACTGACCGAAGGCGTTTTCATCATGAATAATTCGCCGCTCTCAGTGTCGCGAACTTTGTATAACTGTGATGTCGTGCTTGCGTGCACTTCGTCGAGAATCAGATAACCGTCGATAGTCATGCCCGGCCCCATAGGCGGAGGGAATGGCAGACGGGTTAAATCGTTGAATATTTCATTGGCATCCTGCGCGGGCAGGCTATCGATGCGAATCAACTGGCAGGTGACGTTGTCATGACTTTTTTCAAACAAGGCTTGCTGTACGATATGCTCTGCGACGTCATCTAACGCAGCAGATGACCGCAGTTGCTGTTTCAGCTGTGTCTCATTCAGGTAATCGTGGATACCATCGGTGGTCATGACGTAGATATCACCTTCGGCAAGGTCGACCGTTCTGTAATCGATATCGAGATGAAAATCGATGCCCATGGCGCGGCTTAGATAATTGTTTTGTTCAGAGATCCAGACACGGTGATCGGTAGTGAGCAGTTCAAGGTCGCCATCTCTATAACGATAGATGCGCGAATCACCGATATGAAAAATATGAGCAGTGGTTGATTTGAAAACTAAAGCGCTAAAGGTTGTGACCATGCCATGCGCATAATCCTTGTTGCCATTGCTCAGCAGCCAGCTATTGATCGCGGTTAAGACTTTGGCGCCTGATGATTTAACTGACCATGTTTCAGGGGTGCTGTAAAAATCATTCAAAAATCCATTAACACAATGTTCACTGGCCTCCTGTGCATTGGCACAGCTGCCCATGCCGTCGGCGATGGCGCAGGCGATGCCTTTGCTGTCCAGCGTGGAATAATCAGGCAGGTACGCGCCGTAAAAATCTTCGTTATGCTCCTTGATGCCTTTATCTGAACTCTGGCCGATACTGACTTTCAATCGTGAGCGCATGGATTTATCTTGCCATAAAACATTTGAATAATTTTGAGAACTTCATAGAGTGATTGTCATTGCGCGCAGAGTGCTGGAATCTCTTTAAGTCATCGTGTTGCTGTCAGGAGACTGCCGCACTCTGCGCGCAATGACGAGTAGGGTATCTATGCAATATATCATTTAAGCCACGTCGATCATCTGTACCGTGCCATCAGGCATGATTTCAGCAGTTTGACCCTGTGGCTCATCGAGGAACTGAACAGCGACCAGTGTGGCAATCGCTGCGCATGCAATTACCAGGAAGAAGGTTGATGGATCAACGAATGAATAGACGGTGAGAAATGCTACTGCGCCGACGTTACCGTAAGCGCCTGTCATGCCGGCGATCTGGCCGGTCATGCGGCGTTTGACCAAGGGCACGATGGCGAACACCGCCCCTTCACCTGCCTGTACGAAGAACGAACAGGCCATGGTGGTCGCTACTGCCAACGGCAACGACCAGCTGGGATCGATATGGCTCATTAGATAATAACCTACAGCTAAACCACCGATGAGCATGGTCAGGCTTTTCTTGCGGCCAAAGCGGTCACTGAAGAAACCGCCGCCCGGACGCGCCACCAGGTTCATGAAAGCGAAACCGGAGGCAAGCAAACCTGCCTGCACGATGGACAGGTCAAAGGTGTCCTTGAAGAACAGCGGCAGCATGGAAACTACGGCAAGTTCTGAGCCGAAAGTAACGAGATAAGAGAGATTTAAAATCGCCACGTTCTTGAACTGATAACGGTGAATCTCGGGAATCTCCTCACTGAATACATGTTCATTGATGCGCCAGACCTGAGCTGTCTGATAGGCATACAGCGAGATAAGGGTAATGTAGATGATATCGGTAAAGAACTCGTCCAGTATGTCGAGGTTGCTGGGGCCGAGCTTCCATGTCAGCACTGCGAGAGCCGCATACATCGGGATGTTCATCAATAGATAAAAGTAGAAATCGTTTTTACTGGTCACTTCCATGGCGCCGGTATTTTTTGGTTTGAAATACGTAGAGCCATTGGGCGTGTTGCGTGTCAGTTTGTAAAAAATAAAAGAATAGATAAAAGCGATCACCCCAGTGCTAGCGATTGCGTAACGCCAGCCATCATCACCACCATAAACCAGGGCGACAGTCGGTAAAGATAAGGCTGCTGCGGCAGAACCGAAGTTGCCCCAGCCGCCATAGATGCCTTCGGCTATGCCGACCTGTTTCGCAGGGAACCATTCGCCGATCATGCGGATGCCGATAACAAAACTAGCACCGACAAAACCCAGAGCGAAACGAGTTGCCATCAGCATCTCGTAGGAGTCGGCCAGCGCAAAGAAAAAGCAGATAAAACTGGAGATGAACAACAGGCTGGAATAAGTGATGCGCGGACCGTACTTGTCCACCAGCATACCGATGATGATGTGCGCGGGAATCGTCAGTGCAACGTTCATGATCAGCAGGGCTTTAACTTCCTGCGTGCTCAGGCTAAACGTTGCCTGAATAGATGCCATCAATGGCGCATGATTAAACCAGATAAAAAAGCTGATGAAAAAAGCAATCCAGGTGAGATGGAGCGTGCGGATGTTTCCGCTGAATGAAAACAGGTTTATTTTGGCATGTGACATGTTGCTACCTTTGTGCAGTTGCATGGGTCGTTGCATGTTTTTTAATTGTGAAGAAGCAATGTACATGCCAGTTAAGAGATGGTCTGGAAATCAGTGGCTTAGAGGGAAGGTGTTTCAGAAAAACGTTCGATGGCGGGCACGGCGCACCAATAATGAGCGCATCCGCAGGTATTGCCATCTCGATAACTGGGCCCGATTGACGCATCAGGTCTCTGCTACTTCTAAAGTTTTTCATCTAAATTGGTTACAGAATAGAGGCGGATCTCAGAACACAGAGAGTATTTGAGCAGCGATGAACCTGCACATCAGCGGTGCGTTTGCACTATAAATAAGTCAAAAATCAGTGCAATACTTTGCCGCGCAGAAAGTATCACATCGGATGTCCATTGGTCTGTCATCGTGGAACCACGCTACGATGTGCCTTTCGGGCGACTTTAAAAAGAACGGTCAGTGTTCTAAATAATATGGCATGTATCTTGCTCTTGATACATTATGTTTATTGAGAAGATAGTTACATGGACCTGATTCTTGTCGCCAATTGTCTGGATAGTGTGCAGCCGCTATTGCAGGTTGCCTCTAAGGCCGGTCATCGCATAATGAAATTGATTGGTGCGAATGATGAGGCAAGCCGTTATGTTGAATCACTCCACCCCGATGCCCTGATATTTGTTAGTGACGAACTAGACCGGTCGTTGCTGCGTGCGATGAAAGCGGTGAACGACAGGCGGCCCACGCCGATGTTGCTATTTACCCGTGATTCGCAGGCTGGATCCATCGATGCGGCAGTAAAAGCCGGGGCAACGGCTTACGTGGTCGACTGCGATGCACCGGAGCGGCTGGATTCTTTATTAGGCGTGGCAAAAGTGCGTTTCCAGGAGCAGCAGCGCCTGAAGAAAGAATTGCAGCAGACCAAAAACGCTCTGCTCGATCGTAAAAATATCGAGAAGGCCAAAGGTATTGTCATGAAAACAAAAAGACTGAGTGAGGATCAGGCTTATAACGCGATGCGACACCTGGCGATGAACCACAACAAACGTATCGGCGAGATTGCCGAGCAGATCATCTCGGCATCCGAAATACTGGTCTGATAACGAAGATTATCAGTGTGTCATAACAATAATCTGCGATGAGTAAAAATGGACTGGCTGGAAAAATCTATCAGCAGGCAGCGCGATTATATCGAGGGTTTCCTGCGTCAACCGTTGAGCCAGCTTGCAGGTATCTGCGCTGAGAACTGGTTTGATCGTTATCAGTTAGACCTTGCGCTAAAAAATTTTCTACAACAGAAAACAGATCACCGCTGCCGTTTGCTGTACGCCATCGACAAGGATGGCCGGCAATACAGCAGCAATATTTCAGACGAGCGTATCGACGATACGGTGATCGACTGGGATCTATCTAACCGGCCTTATCTCATCGGCGCCAAAACCAGTAGAGCAGAGCCGTTCCTGTTGAGTGTTGTTTATGTCGATAAGCAGACGCGTAAACCCTGTATCACTTCGATCCATAGTGTCAGGATCGGTGACGAGGTGTCAGGTTATATCGCAGCCGACTTCGGCCTGAAAGACCTGCCTTTGAAAAATGTTGATGAAGACCAGCTGCCGGCCTGGCGGCAGATCAAAGGTGACCCGGCTATCCGAAGTATGCTGTTTCAGCAGACACGTATACACAGTGCCATGGATGAGCATGTCGACGAGGTGCTCAACGTTATCGAATCGCTGATCACGGAACAGGGTATCTTTCATGCCAAGCTGCATTTCTCCAGTTCACGGGCAACTCTCTGGTCGTATAACGATCCCTACCGTTATCGCCGGCACGTGCTCGATGAGATCATCAATCCGGAAGTGTGCCTGGTCTATGCAAAAACGACGTATCCCGAAAACGCGGCTATTCACGCCAGTATGGCGCCCAGGGTGTTGCAGGTTTTTAAAGCCCTGCGTGAAGCGGATGAAAACATTTATCTGCGTGCCGCCTCATTAAATATAATGAATGGTCTGGTGGGTCTAAATTTTTCCTGTGATGGTTAGCACTACATGCCGGCGCAGGATTTTCTGCAAAAAGATCTGGAGTTCTGGTTTGGAAGTAACGCTACCTGCATCGCCTGAAGCCGATACCTGAAAGTTGCCAATAGTACTTTTGCTCAAAGCAATTAAATATACTGGTGTCAGTGATGAAACAGGGCGCTGCCGTAGCCGAAAAGGCGGCATGATTTTTTGAGTCGTATTCAGTTACAGGGAAGGAGGGTGCAGGGACGCTTTTTATTCCGCGTGATTTGTAGATCGAAATGTTTTAGCAGTTAGTCTTCAATGCTAAAAGTTTTGATTGACAAACTATTTAGACCGTGTATAGTGGCGCCTAGCTTGAAAGTAATACTTATTTATATGCAACACCATTTCGATGTCACGTCTTTAGTCTCTCGTCCTGTTATTCATATTTAAACAGCAACACATTTCAGCCAAACAGCTCAATGGTCTTTTTGACCGGGCACAACTACATTTAAATTAAATTAATAGGAAATAACTATGTCTACTACAACCGGCACCGTAAAATGGTTCAACGAAACTAAAGGTTTTGGCTTTATCGAGCAAGAATCAGGTCCAGATGTTTTCGCTCACTTCAGCGCTATCGCTAGCACAGGTTTCAAAACCCTGGCAGAAGGCCAGAGAGTGTCATTCACTGTTACTCAGGGTCAGAAAGGTCCTCAGGCAGAAAACATCGTAGCGATCTAAAGTTGATTGCGTATGGCGCGCATTGAAATCAATATGCGCCATATCTGCATCCCAGGGTTAGTCCCTACGGGGTGTGAACAAAAGGGGGCAGGATCGAAAGGTCCTGCCCTTTTTTATGCATGAAGAATAATCTTAGCAATAGAGATATATGAGATACGAAGTGACAGAGCAGGCTGAAGACGAAGTCACCTGTGCTAACTGCGAGGCTTGCTGCTGTCGCCTCGAAGTCATGCTGATCACCGACACCGGACTGCCCGAGCGTTTTATCGAGATCGATAAGTGGGGCGGCATGACCATGTCACGTCTCGATGATGGCTGGTGCGCAGCACTGGACCGAAACACCATGATGTGCAGCATCTACCTGAAGCGGCCATGGGTCTGCCGTGAGTTCAAGATGGGCGATTATGATTGCATAGTCGAACGAACAGCTAATCTATAAGCTCAATTCTTTCTCAGCTTTGATGACTCAGACTGCTTATTTAAAGGTTAATTCTCTTAATAATGAGTAAATTATCTTTCTCTCAATTCCAAAGCATACCCGGCTAAGGTGTAAGATATCACATGAAATTTCCGAAACGAATCCAGCCATTGATCGAAGACGGCCTGGTCGATGAAGTCATCAGCCAGCTAATGAGTGGTAAAGAAGCCACGGTTTATGTTGTGCGCTGCGGCAACGAGGTCCGATGCGCCAAGGTCTACAAGGAAGCGAACAAACGCAGTTTCAAAAAAGCCGTGGAGTACCAGGAAGGCCGCAAGGGACGCAATAGCCGCCGTGCGCGCGCTATGGAAAAAGGTTCAAAGTTCGGCCGCAGCCAGCAGGAAGAATCCTGGCAGAATGCCGAGGTCGATGCGCTCTACCGCCTGGCCAATGCCGGCGTCCGAGTGCCTAAACCCTACGGCTGTTTTGACGGTGTGTTGCTGATGGAACTGATTACCGATGACGAAGGCAACGTCGCGCCACGGCTCAACGATGTTTCCATGACCAGCGAACTGGCGATTGGCGACCATGAAATTATCATGCGATACATCACGCGCATGCTCTGTGCCGGCATCGTGCATGGTGATCTCTCAGAGTTTAATGTGCTGGTGGATGATTACGGTCCGGTGATCATCGACCTGCCGCAGGCGGTGGATGCCGCCGGTAATAACAACGCCCGCGCCATGCTGGAACGGGATGTGAACAATATGACCACCTACTACGGCCAGTTCGCGCCAGAATTGCTGACGACAAAATATGCCAAAGAAATCTGGGCATTGTATGAAGATGGCGAGCTGCATCCCGATGTTGAACTGACCGGTGATTTTGAAGAAGATACAGAGGCTGCTGATGTCGATACGGTGCTGCAGGAAATCAAGGCAGCATTCGACGAAGAGCAGGAGCGGTTGCAGCGTTTAAACGAAGCGGAAGGTCGATAGCGTTATTCAGGCCATTAGAACTTGTGGCTGAAAGTTGAATACGGGTTCTTTAGGTTATATAGCGTTTGCCAGCTTTGGCAGTAGAGTTCGATGCATGCGTTGTTGCTGCGAAATCTACTGCCCGGGCTGATGATATTGTCACACGATGTATCGAAAGAACCTCTTACTATTTAGTTTTCAATAAATCACGTATCTCTGTAAGTAAAGCTTCTTCTGCTGAAGGTTTTGGTGCTTCTTTTGGTGCGGCTTCTTCTTTTTTCTTTAGCGTGTTAATTCCTTTAACAACCATAAATATCGCAAATGCAATAATGGTGAAATCAATCACAGTCTGAATAAATGCCCCATAACTGATAACAACGGCTGGTGTTTCACCTACGGCTTCTTTAACTACTAACACCAGGTCTGAAAAATCTACGCCGCCTAATAACACACCGATCGGTGGCATAAGCACGCCCGCTACTAATGCTGAAACAATTTTGCCAAAGGCAGCACCAATGACGATACCAACGGCCATATCAACAACATTTCCTCTTACTGCAAAATCTTTGAATTCTTTCAGCATGCTCATCGTTATGTTCTCCCAAAAAATGTTTCTAAATAGTGTCTTATTGTTTTAACGAATTTTTTTCTCCACC
>Ga0316188_10000464_pt1 | contig 17427 bp, 16 predicted proteins | sample Phiworburrow1_MG_FD_204933 | JGI IMG/M metagenome (GOLD analysis project Ga0316188, IMG submission 204933) | Coastal sediment microbial communities from Maine, United States - Phippsburg worm burrow 1 | ecosystem: Environmental > Aquatic > Marine > Coastal > Sediment | place: USA: Maine...
GAGGAGGAGCACAACGCCACCATCCTCGGGCTGAAGTGGCTGCAGGCGGGCTCGGGCCATGGCCATGCGCCCAACTCCGGCTGGCGCAACTCGCAGGCGGCGGGCATCTCCGAGCAGTTCACGCTGTCGGTGCCGATGGTGCAGCCGGTCGGAACGGTCAAGGGCGACCGCGACTACGTCTACAACATCGACTCGTCGAGCGACGGCTGGTGGAGCGGCACGTGGGGCCTGCTGCGCACGTACGACGCATTGCGTGCGGACCTTCCGGTACTGCCGAACAACACCAACGTGACGCCGGCGCGGGTCGCGAACAGGACGGCCTTCAACGGCGTGTGCCCGGCGACCACCACGACCGTCAAGGGCAAGAACGTCACGACGATCGCCAACCTGAACGCCATCAACGTGATCGCGATCCTGGCCAACGACCTGCTGCCCAGGCCGGCCGGCGTGACCATCGTGCCGAGCAACCCGAACGGCACGAACGCCGCACTCAGCACGCAGCACGTCGGCGGCGCGCTGAACCCCAACGGCGGCACGCTGGTCTACAACCCGCGCGACACGCTGATCCCGGCGGTGACGCTGCCGGCCGATGGAGGCGGAGCGCCGGTGACGATCGGTGGCCGCGCGGGTCCGCTGCACGACCCGACGGCGATCCTGTACGTCGACGCGCGCGACGTCGAACCCGATCCGACGCGCGGCGGCAACCCGAACAGGGGCGCGTGCAAGGACAGCGGTCCCAACCCCGGCGTCAGCAACGGCAACTGCCCGATCCGCCTGAAGCCAGGGCGCAAGGTCGAGCCGCTGGTGATCCGCGCGAAGGCCAACGACTGCGTGCAGGTGACGCTGTACAACCGCATGCCGGCGACGGCTCCGGACCTGCCCACGCTCAGCACGCTGCTCGGTGTCGCCAAGCGCGACCGGAACGACCCGCAAGGCTCGATCACGTTCGACAACAACCTGGTCCGTCCGTCGAGCCACGTCGGCATCGTTCCGCAGCTCGCCGCGGTGGACGTGCAGAGCTACCTCGGCCTGAACGCCGGCACCAACGTCACGCAGACGGTGCCGCCGGTGGATGCATTGGGCAAGTCCGGCAAGGGCGTGTTCACCTGGTACATGGGTGACCTCAATCCGGTGGAGGCCCCCGACAAGAAGTCCGTCACCATGGTGGCCACGGGCATCGAGTTCGGCGGAGTGGGCCTGAGCCCGGCCGACCGCATCAAGCAGGGCCAGAAGTCGCTGGTCGGCGGCATGTCGGTCACCCCGGCGGACCGGACCATCGTGGTGGATGCGACGACGCGGGCGCAGGCGTCCCTGACGAAGGCGGGGGCGGCCGACATGCGCGACTTCATGCTCGTGATGACCAAGAACGTCAACCACCGCTACGCGGACGGTTCGGCGGTCGAGCACATGAACGGCGAAGCCACGGGCATTCCGGAGGATCCGCAGGAGTCGAGCAACATGGCGCTGAACTACGGCATCGAACCGCTGTGGTTCCGGCTCGGCATCGCGCCCAACGCGCCGTTCGGCGGCGCGGGCTGCGGCGGTGGCGCGGGCTGCTATGGCAGCGCGGACAACGTCGAACAGGCCTACGCCAACGTCCTGCCGGTCCCGGCGGGCCGGAATGCGGGCGCGCCAACCGGCGAACCGGCGACGCCGATCTTCCTGGCGAAGCCCGGCACGGAGGTGCGCCTGCACAGCGCCGTCCCGCACGGCACGTCGCGCGGCACGACCTGGATGGTCCACGGCCACGTCTGGCAGCGCGATCCGTACGTCTGCCCTGGCGAGACGAAGCATGGCCTGACGGGCAAGTGCGAAATGACCACGGTCGCTTCGCGCGCGATCGGCAACAACCCGATCGGCTTCGCGCAGGGCGCGCAGGAGAGCAACACGCCGCTGTCGCACTTCACGTTCCTCTTCCCGAGCGCGGGCGGCGGCAACGGTGTGACCGGCGACTACCTGTTCCGCGATGCCGCCTCGTTCGGCAACGCCAGCGGCCTGTGGGGCATCCTCAGGGTTGACCCGACAGCGCCGTAGCCGGGAGTTCGCAGTTCAGCAGGGCGAAGGGTGCAGCGATCCTGCACCCTTCTTTTTTCCGGGAACCCGCCGATACACTCAGGGTCGACAGCGTGAGGTTCCCGATGAAAAGGGACGACGGAGGAGCAGGAATGGCAGGGACAAGGTTTCTGGCGACGGTGGTCGCGGCGACGTTCGCGGCCGCCGCCATGGCCGCCGGTGAAACGGACGACGACGCGCGCCGCCTCGTGCGCCAGGGGCTGGTCGTGGAATTCAGCGCGGCCCCCACGAAGGATTCCAGGCTGGTCGAAGGCGGTTTCGCCGACGTGCGCTTCCGCATCACCGACGAGGCCTCGGGCAAGCCGGTGCAGCGCCTGGCGCCGGGCGCGTGGATGGACGTGGGGGAAACCCTGCACGACCGCGCCGGCGCGGAGCAGAAGTCCTGCAAGGACAAGATCGGCATGTACCTGAAGGGGGCCGTGGGCATCCGCCCGCTGATCGACCTCAACAGCTACTACGTCATCGTCATGAACAACGACGCGTCGGTGACGGTCATCGACCCGACAGTGTCGATGGCCGGCAGCACCAGCACGCTGGCGCAGATCCGCCTGCCCGCACCCGGAACGGACTGGGTGCGCAGCGCCGACGGCAACCACCTCTTCGTGGCGATGCCGTCCGCCGGCAAGGTCGCCGTCGTGGACACGACGCTGTTCAAGCTCGACAAGGTCGTCGCCGGCGGCGCCACCCCGACCCGCATCGTGCTGCAGCCCGACGGCCGCTACCTGTGGGTCGGCAACGACACGCGCGACGCCAAGGGCGGCGTGACGGTGCTCGACGCCGACTCGCTGAAGACGCTCGCCACCATCCCGACCGGCCGCGGGCACCACGAGATCGCGCTGTCGGCCGACAGCCGCTGGGCGCTCGTGACCAACCGCGACGACGGCAACGTCACGCTGATCGACGTGCGCACGCTGAAGGCCGTGCGCACGCTGCAGCTCGGCGAGGTGCCGATGTCGGCGGCCTATTCGACGCTCGCGAAGGCCTTCTACGTCGCCGACGGCAAGGCCGGCGCGGTGCACGTGCTCAGGCCGGACTCGCAGAAGGACGAGCGCAGGATCGCCCTGAAGCCCGGCATCGGGCCGATGAAGTTCACGCCGGACGGCCGCTTCCTGTTCGCGCTGAACACGCCGGAGGACATCGTCCACGTCGTCGACATCGCAACCAACACCGAGGTGCACGCGCTGCCGGTCCAGGCGCAGCCCTACCAGGTCGAGTTCACGCGCGACTTCGCCTACGTGCGCGCGCTCGGTTCCGAGCGGGTGCGCATGATCGACCTCGGCTCGGTCGGCCGCGGCAAGACGCCGCGCGTGCTGAGCTTCGCGGCCGGCGCCCTGCCGCCGAAGGCCGGCGGCACGCTGGTGCTGGCGAACTCGATGGCGCCGGCGGCCGGCGAGGCCGGCATCCTGGTGGTCAACCCTTCGGACAACACCACGTACTTCTACATGGAAGGGATGAACGCGGCGTCGAGCAACTACCAGGCGCGCGGCTCCAGCGCGCGCGCCGTCACCGTGATCGACCGCAGCCTCAAGGAGATCGAGCCCGGCGTGTACGCCGCCACGGTGAAGCTCCCGGCCGCGGGGCGCTTCGACGTCGCCTTCTCGCTCGACTCGCCCCGGCTGCTGCACTGCTTCTCGACGACCGTGGCGGAGGATCCCGCCCTTGCCAGCGGCCGGCAGGGCGTCGACGTCAGGTACCTGTTCGAGGGCCGCGAGGTGGCGAGCGGGTCGACCGCGGCATTCCGCTTCCGCATCGTCGACAAGGCGAGCGGCCGGCCCGTGGCCGGCCTGAAGGACGTGCGCGTGCTGTCCTTCCGCGCGCCCGGGCTCGACCGCACCGAGATCGCCGCGCGGGAAGTCGGCGACGGCGTGTACGAAGCGCAGGTGCGCTTCGGCACCGCCGGCGCGTACTACGTGCACGTCGCGTCCGCCGCGCTGAACAAGGGCTTCCTCGACCTGCCTTATCACTCGCTCGTGGCCACGGCCGCGAAGAATCCCGTCCGCTGAGGAGGTTGCATGACGATCCCACGCCGCCACCTGCTCGCGCTTGCCGCCCTGCTCCCCGTGCTCGCGCGCGCGCACGGCGACCACAAGGCGCACGCCGCGCCGAAGGAGGAAGCGCCGCAGCCGGTGAAGGTCAGTCTCGGGGACACGCCGCTCGTCGACCAGGGCGGCCGCAAGGTGCGCCTGAAGTCCGACGTGATGGCCGGCAAGGTCGTCGTCGTCGACTTCATCTACACGACCTGCACGACGATCTGCCCGATCTTCACCGCGACGATGGCGAGCGTGCAGGAGAAGCTGGCCGACGTCTCCGGGCGCGACCTGCAGCTGATCTCGATGACCGTCGACCCGCTGCGCGACACCCCGCCCCGACTGCAGGCGTACGCCGGCAAGCACCACGCCCGGCTCGACAACTGGTCGTTCCTGACCGGGACCAAGGGCGACGTGGACACGGTGAACAAGGCCTTCGGCACGTACACGGCGAACATCGACGACCACCCGCCGATGGTGATGGTGGGCGACACCGCCAGCGGGCAGTGGACGCGTTTCTTCGGTTTCCCGGGCGCGGGCGACCTGGAGGCGCGCGTGCGGCAACTGCTGGCGGCGCGCAAGGGAAGTTCGTGACGCCGCGTCCCGGACGCCTCGGCCCCGCCCTCCTCCCCGTGCTCTGGCTGGCAGCGGGCAGCGCGCTCGGCGGCACCGCGGCCGATGTGGAACTCGGCGAGCGGATCTTCCGCGATGGCGTGAACGGGCGCGGCGAGCCGATACCGGCACTGGTCGGCCTGCCGCCGGCGCCGCTTGCCGGCGCGAAGGCGGCGTGCGGCGCGTGCCACGTGCTGGACGCCGACGCGGCGCCGTCCGCACCGGGCGCTGCGCCCGCCCTGCGCTGGGCCGCGCTCGCCGCCAGCGCGGCGGCGCGGGGCGCGCGTGCGCCGTTCAACGACGCCGCCTTCGCCCGCGCGGTGTCCGAGGGCATCGCCCCGGACGGCGGCCAGCTCAGCGCGGCGATGCCGCGCTACTCGCTGTCGCGCAGCGAGATCGCCGCGCTCGCGGCGTACCTGAAGGCGCCGCCCGCGGCGAAGAAGTCAGGATGATTCAACGAGGATGACGTCCATGAAGCGCTGCACCCTGCTTGGTTCCGCCCTGTTCGCCCTGCTGCTCGCCGGCCCGGCGGCGGCGCACTCCGAGAAGGCCGCCCCCGCGAAGGGACCGGCCGCGCAGGCCGTGCCCTCGCCCGGCGGCGCGCAGGAGGCCCGCGCCTACTTCACCGACCTCGAGCTGCGCACGCAGGACAACAAGCCCGTGCGCTTCTACACCGACGCGATGGAAGGCAAGACGGTCGTCATCAACTTCATCTACACGAACTGCAAGGACGCCTGCCCGCTGATCACGCAGAAGATGCTGCAGATGCGCGACCTGCTGGGCGACAGGTTCAACAAGGACGTCTTCTACGTCACGATCTCGACGGATCCGGCGCGCGACACGCCGGCCGAGATGAAGAAGTTCGCCCGGAAGCAGTCGGCCGACCTGCCCGGCTGGATGTTCCTGACGGGCAGCAAGGAGAACATCGAGGTGATCCTGAAGAAGTTCGGCGGGTACTCGAAGAACGTCGAGGAGCACCTGACGCTGCTGCTGGTCGGCAACGTCCCGGTGAAGCGCTGGACCAAGCTCAGGCCCGACTTCCCTGCGCAACTGCTCGCCGAGCGGGTCACGACCGTCGCCGAGAACGGGCCCCAGTTCACGCCGTCGCGGTGACGATCGGCACGATCCCGCTGCGGTGGCTGGGCGCGCTGGCCGCCGGCTGCGCGCTCGCGGCCGGCGTCCACGGCCAGCCGCTCACACCGACCGAGCAGGCCGGCCGGCGCCTGTACCACGACGGCGTCGACCGGGCCGGACGGCCGATCGAAGCGCGCGTGGCCGGGTCCGCCACGCCGCTGAAGGGCAAGGCGATGGCCTGCGGCAACTGCCACGGCGAGGACGGCCGCGGCCGCGCCGAGTCAGGCGTCGATCCGGGCGACGTCACGTGGACCGAGCTGACGAAGCCCTACGGCCACGCGCACGCGAATAGCCGGCGCCACGGCCCCTACGACCGGGGCAGCTTCATCCGGTCGATGCGCGACGGCGTCGACCCGGCCGGCAACGCCCTCGAGCCCGCCATGCCGCGCTACGACGTCGACGACGCCAACCTGGACGCGCTGATCGCGTACCTGAAGCGCCTCGACCGGCAGTTCGACGCCGGCATCACGGGCACGACGCTGCGGATCGGCACGGTGCTGCCGACCGTCGGCGCTGCGGCCGCCGCCGGCGGCGACGTGCAGCGCGTGCTGCAGGGCTACGTCGACGGCGTCAACCAGCGCGGCGGCGTGCACGGACGAAAGATCCAGCTCGTCGTCGAATCCGCGGGCGACGACGATGCCTCGGTGCGCGCCGCGCTCGACCGCCTGCTCGTCAAGGACCCGGTGCTCGCCCTGCTGGCGCCCATCACGGTGCGTCACGAGCGCGCCTTCGCGGCCGCCGCCGAGCAGGCCCGAGTGCCGCTGGTGGGCCCGCTGACGCTGTTTCCCGAGGGCGCAGCCGCATCCAGCACCTACGTGTTCCACCTGCTGCCCGGGGTCGCGGAGCTTGCCGAGGCGCTCGCGGTCCGGATGCACCCCGTGCTGGGACTGAGCGGCCGGCCGATCGTGCTGCTGCATGCGGCCGACGCGGACGGCAAGGCGGCCGCGCAGGCCGTCGAGGAGCGCCTGAAGGCCCGCGGGTACACCGGCCTCGTGCTCGAGCCCGTGAGCCCGCTGCAGGACCTGGCGACGCGCCTGAAGCAGCGCAAGGCGAGCGCGGTGATCGTGCTGTCGCCCGGCCCCAGCCTGACGGCCGTCGTCAAGGCGGCGAGCGCGGAGGGACTGCATCCGCACTGGCTGGTGCCGGCGCCCTTCGTGCCGCCGGACATCCTCGACTGGCCCGCCGAACTCGACGGCCGCGTGATGCTCGCCTATCCGACGCTGCCGACGGACCGCACGGCGGCCGGCACCGCGGCGCTGATGTCCGCGACCGGCGGCACGCCGTCGGCCCGGCATCGGGCCATGCAGACGACGGCGCTTGGCGCGTCGATGGTCCTGGTCGAGGGCCTGAGCCGCGCCGGCCGCGACCTGTCGCGGCAGAAGCTCCTGACCGCCCTTGAAGGCGTGCAGGGCTTCGACACCGGCCTGACGCCGCGCATCGGCTACAACGCCGACCGCCGCATCGGCTCGTACGGCGCCTACGCGGTCCGGGTCGACCTGGCCCAGCGCACGTTCGTACCCATGCCCGACTTCATCCGACTCCAATGAACGCCGCCCTCTTGTTCCGCCGCCTCGCGCTTGCCGGCGCGCTCGCCATCCTGGCCGCGTCCGCCGCGCCCGCCGCCGCGCAGAGCAGCGTCGCGCGCGTGAACGGCGTCGCCATCTCGCAGGAGCAGCTCGACCGCGCCTTCGAGGCCGGCCTGCGGGCGCGGGGGCTCAACATCTCGCGGATGCAGCGGCCGGAGCAGGCGCGCGACATCAAGCGCGAGGCGCTCGACGTGCTGATCCGCGACGAGCTGCTGTGGCAGCAGGCGCAGCGCGACGGCGTGATCGCGAGCGACGAGGAGGTGGACCGCACGATCGAGCGCGCGCGGGCGCAGGCGCGTGACCCCGGCGCCTTCGAGCGCGGCATCGCGCGCGCCGGGTTCGACGCCGCCGGCTACCGCGCGTACGTGCGCCGCATGCTGTCGGCGGAACGCTATGCCCAGCGCATCGTCGAGGAGCGCGTCAAGGTCACCGATGCCGAGATCGAGTCCTACTACCGGGGCAATCCGCAGCACTTCAACACGCCGGAGCGCCTGCACGTGCGCACGATCGGGATCGCGGCCCCGGCGGGACAGGCGGCCGCGCAGCGGCGCGACGCGCGCACCCGGATCGAGGCGCTGCGACATGAACTCGCGACGGGCGGCGACTTCGACCGGCTCGCGCGCCAGAACTCGGACGATCCGACGCGCCAGTGGGGCGGCGCCCTCGACCCCGCCCCGCTCGACCGGCTGCCCGAGTGGATGCGACCGCAGGCCGCGAAGATGCAGCCGGGGGAGTTGTCGCCGGTGATCGAGACCAGCGCGGGCTTCCACCTGCTGCGTCTGGACAAGCGCGAACCCGCGACCTCGGTCCCGCTCGAGGAGGCGCGCCAGGGCATCCACGACCACCTGGCGCGCGAACGCGGCCGCAACGCGATCGACGCCGCAGCGAAGGAACTGCGCGCGGCCGCGAACGTCGAGATCCTCGTGCCCCTGTAGCGCGCGGCGCGCGGGCAAAAAGAAGAGGCGGGGTCACCGCCTCCGGGAACTGCCGGGAGAAATTTGCCTGGCGCTACTGGTTCGCCAGGTCGCTGGCGCACTTGCGCAGCTCGGCGACCGCCGGAAAGATCCGGTTGTAGCCTGCGGTGTCGAGCTTGCCGGTCGAATACAGATTATTCACCTTGGTCAGCATCGAGTCGGCGGTCGCATACGCCTCGTAGGTCTTCGCCTGGTTGAGCTTCGAGTCGATCGACGACAGATAGTTGTACATGCTGCATTCGTCCTTCGCCATCGGCCCGGCCTGGACGTACGTCACGCCGGGTTTCCCCTTGGCAGAGGCCTCGACCACCTTGACCTGGCAGTTGGGTGTGTCCTTGTTGCCAAGGAACAAGTCGTGGCTCGACTCCACAGCGAGCCACGCGCCGCCCTGCGGATCCGTCGAAAAACCGTCCAGCGCGCGGCACTGCGAAACGGTAGCCGGGGGAACATACTGCGCCGCGGCCACCCCGGCGAACAACGAGCCAATCGCCAACATCGAAACCCGTACTGCAAACGTCATGACTCTTCCTTGTCTGCGGTGTCTGACACCGGGTGCTCGCGTTTGACCCAGCCGGTCGCTGGAACCGCCCTCATGACGCTCGCTGCCCGGAAACTGAAGAGGCTGGCAGCGCCAGCCTCTTGCTCACTGCAGCGAAACGGCACGGAAGCGCGTTCCGGCAATCCGAGCCGCCTACTTCATCGCGTCCGAAATGCAGGTGGCCGTCTCGTTGGCCGCGCCTGTGATACTCGCGGCAGCAGCGGGATCGATCTGAATCGAACCGACCTTGGCGATCATCTGGGCGTTGACCGAGTACGCGTCGGACAGCTTCCCCTGTTCGAGCTTGGAGTTGATGGACGACAGGGACTTGTACAGGCTGCACTCGTCCTGCGTCATCGGTCCGAAGAAGACGGTGGTCTGCTCGGGCTTGCCCTTCAGCGCAGTGAGAACCTCCTTGACTTCGCAGTTTGCAACCTTCCTGTTGCTCTTGAAGGCGTCGTGACCCGCGTCGACGACGGCCTTGTAGGTACCGGAGTCCATCTTGTAGCCGTTCTGGATCGTGCAAACACCCGCCGCCGACGCAACCCCGCCGAACGCCGAGATCGCAGCGATGACCGCACCAGCAATGACTTGCCTCATCTTCGTTTTCCTTTGTGTAGGCACCGCTATCGGTGCGTCAGGCCCCCGCCTGTTCCAACGAGCTCCGGGGAAACCCCCTACGTCGCTGTTGGTGCGAAATGTATGCAAACTTCGGGAAATGGGAAAGATCCCCATGCCCGGCGAACCCGTCTAATTCATTGATTTCAAAAGTATTACCGTCAACGGGTGCGTCATCGCGCCGCACTTTTGCCGACAGACGGTATGGGAAGTCGTCCCATTTTGATACGCCCTCGCCCGGGGCGCATCGCGAAATTCAGCGGGTCTGCCCCACCTGGGGCGACGGCGGCATGCCGAACACCCAGTCGCGGTACGAAGCGGCGCGCTCGAACGCGATGAAATAGGCTGGGAAGTTGCCGCTTTTCATCGGAACGCCGTCGGCGCGGGTGTGTATGGCGGCGATCCCGCCATCGGCTGCGAGCACGACCTCCCAGTCGGCGCGTCCGGTGAGCGGATCGGGATACAGCTGGCGCAGGTGCCGGCGCACGACGGGATGGCGCTTGTCGTCGAGCAGGTCGTCGAGCTGGCGCGGGTAGCGCGGCTTGCCGGCCGGCGTCGCGCTGACGTAGCTGAAGATGGCCGCGCGGTACTGCTCGCCGACGAACAGCAGTTCCTGCTCGCGCTCGCGCTTGGCCTTCACGCCCCACACCTGGCCCAGCCCGGCGAGGCCGACGCCCAGCACGGCGACGCTGATGATGATGCCGATGAACGTGAAGCCGCCCTGCGCGCGGAACCGGAGGCGCATCGCTACAGCTCGCCGTAGGGACGTCCGTCGCGCGTGGTCCCGGCCGCGCCGCTCCTGATGTCGTAGACGACGCCGAGCTTGGGATCGGCCGGCGCGACCACGACCCAGCTGTCGGCGCTCTCGGTGATCGGATCGACCGGCAGCTTGCGCAGGTAGCGGCGCGTGACCAGCTCCTGCATCGACTCCGGGTAGCGCCCGGTGTCGGAGTAGAACTTGTCGACGGCGTCGCGCATCGTCGCCAGGTCGCTCCTGAGCACCGACTCGCGCGTGCGTTCGATGTGCTGGAAGTAGCGCGGCATCGCGAGCGTCAGCAGGCCGGCGATGATGGTCATCACCACCAGCAGTTCGATCAGCGTGAAGCCGCGGCCGCGCATCGTCACCACTCCCGGTACGGCCGGCCGTTGATGCCGGTGCCCTCGGAGCGCGAGTAGACGTCGAACACGTCGTCGCCCTCCTCCGGCCGCTCGCGCGGGCTGGCGTAGGAACGCTTGCCCCACGCGTCGAGCGGGTCCTTGACGTCGGGCTGCATCGGGTCGACGGGCAGGCGGCGCAGGAAGTAGATCTTGCGCTTGTCCGGCTGGCGCGCATCGGGCACGCCGTCGACCAGCGCCGCGAGCGTCGGCGGATAGCCGGTGCCGATCACCGTCTTCGGGATGCGGCCTTCGTCGTTGGCGCGCTTGTAGGCGTCGATCGCGCTGCGGATGTCGCGCAGCGCCGTCCGCAGCTCCTGCTCGCGGTTGCGCTTCACCGCCAGTTCCACCACCGGCATGGCCGCCGACGCGAGCAGGGCCACGATCGCCACCGTGACGACCAGCTCGATCAGCGTGAATCCGCCGGTGCGCCCGCGCTTCATGGCGCCTTCGCGGTGAACGCGTGCTTCGCGCCGCTCGCGGCCGTCAGCGCGCCGCCGCCGACGCCCACCGGCGACACGGCCACCACCTCGAACGCGACCTTGGGCGCGGGGCCCAGCGGCTTGAGCTTCAGCTCGATCAGCGGCCCGTCGCCCGTGGCGCCGCCGAGTCCGGCGCGGTTGATGTTGACCACGATGCGCCCGCGCGCCGGGTCGACCTTGTGGCTGACGAACACGCGCGCGTTGCCTGCGGCCATCAGGCCGCCCGCCTTGACGCCCTCCACCGTGAACGCCTCGGGGTCGTAGGCGATCTGCAGCCCCGCGCTGACCAGCGGCTCGGCCAGGCGCGCGTTGAGCTGCAGCGTGACGTCCTCGCCGGCGCGCAGCTGCGTCGGGCCGGTCCAGCGCAGGTCGAGGCTGGCGCCGGAGGACGGCGCGGCGACACCGGCCGCCGCCGCCGCGGGAGCGCTGCCGGTCGGCGCTGCGACCCCCACTGGCGTTGCGGCCCCCGACGAAGGCGCGACTCCCGCGGCCGGCGCCCCGCCTGCCGACGCGTCGCCGGAGACCGCGACGGCCTTCAGGGCGATCGGCTGGGTGCGCAGCGACGCCTCGGTTCCCGACCAGAATTCCGCCGTCTGGGCCGAGGCGCGCTGCACGTTGCGCACGACGCGCGGCGTGATCGACAGCATGATCTCCGTCTTCTGCTTGTCGTCGACGTTGTTCGAGAACAGCCGGCCGAGCATGGGCAGGTCGCCCAGGCCGGGAACCTTGTTCGCGGCGCGCCGGTCGTCATCCCGGATCAGGCCCATCAGGACCTGCGTTTCGCCATCGTGCAGCCTGAGCTGCGTCGAGGCGTTGCGGGTGCCGATGTCGTACACGGTCGTGCCGTTCTTGGTCGTCTGCCGGTTCGACGCGTTGCTGACCTCGAGGCTGACCTTGATGCCGACGTCGCCGTCGAGGTAGATGTTGGGCTCGACCTCGACCTTCAGGCCGACGTCGAGGTAGGTGACCGACTCCGACGTCACCGCCGCGCCCGTGGACGGCGTCACGATGGCCGACACCACCGGCAGGCGGTCACCGACCAGGATGCGCGCCTTCTCGCGGTTCTTGACGCGCACGCGCGGGTTGGACAGCAGGTTGGTGTAGCCGTCGAGCTGCTTCAGGTTGATCGTGACGCTCGGCAGCGGCGAGAAGCCGATGCGGTCGCGGTTCAGGCCGCTCAAGTCGCCGACGGTCGTCGGCGGGCCGTTGACGTCGAGCACCGACAGGGTCGCGCTGTCCGGGTACTTGATGCCGATCTCGCTCAGCCGGCCGCGGTTGACCTCGAGCACGGCCAGCTCGAGCACCACTTCGGGCTCGGCGATGTCGTTGGCGGCGATCAGCTTCTCGGCGAGGCGGACGGCGTCGGGCGTGTCGCGCATCATCACCATGTTCAGCTTCTCGTCGATGAACAGATCCTTCGTCTTCAGCATCGCCTTGAGCAGCGCCAGCACGTTCTTGGCCTCGGCGTTCTCGAGGTAGAACGACTTGACGACCAGGTCCTGGTACTCGCGCAGCTTGGCCGGCGTGTTCGGGTACACCAGCACGGTGTTGTCCGACATCACCTTCTTCTCGAGCTGGTTCGGCAGCAGGATCAGGTCGATCGCGTCCTCCACCGCGACGTTGCGCGCGTAGATCGTCGTCTTGATGTCCGCCTTCACCTCGCGATCGAAGATGAAGTTGATGCCGGTCGAGCGCGACAGCGCGTCGAACACCATCTTCAGGTTGGCATCGCGGAACTGCACGGTCACCGGCTTCGTCAGGCGCGAGCGCAGCACCGGGCTTGACTGCCCTTCCTTGACGCGCGCCTCGTCCAGCTGCCGCTGCAGCGCGAGCGCGCCGCGATGCGACGGGAACTCCATCAGCACCAGGCGCAGGCGCTCGGTCGCCGTGTCCAGGTCGCCGCGCTTGAGCGCGTCCTGCGCCTGCGCGACCGAGACCTGGCGGCGGCGCTCGGCCTTCACCGACTCGAGGCCCGCGCGGCTGCGCGCGTCGTCCGGGTTCAGCGCCAGCGCGCGGTTGAAGTCGTCGACCGCCTCGCCGAGTCGGCCCGCCGCGAGGTTCTGCTCGCCGCTGCGGCGCAGGGCGTCGACGCCGGTCTCGCGCACGCGCTCGATCTCGACGCGGAACGACAGGTCGGACGGATCCTCCGCGGCGGCGGCCCGCAGGCGCTCGATCGCCACTTCGTAGTTGCCGGCCGACACCAGCTTCGGGACGTCCGGCGGCACCGCGGAGCGCATCGCGCAGCCGCCGCCGAGGGCGGCGGCCAGCGCCATGCCCAGGATCGCGCAACGCAGTCGCGTACGCATCAGGATTCTCCTCCGACGCTCAGCGTCTGCTTGATGCCCAGGGGCAGGTACGTCAGTTCCATCACGCCCTTGTCGACCGCCTCGACCTTGTACGTGCCGTTGATGGTGTCGCCGACCAGCACGGCGTGCACGCGGTCGGCTTCCTGCAGGTAGAACACGGTGGCCTCGCCCTGCGTCTCCAGCTTGCCCATCGACTGGAAGGGCAGCGGCGGCGCGGTCGGCTTCGGCGGCGGCGGCGGCGGCGGTGGCGGCGGCGGCGGCGGCGGCGGCGGCGTGGTGGACGCGAAGATGTCGCGCACCGGCTCCGCGTGGCTTTCGCGCTTCAGCAGGTCGAGCCGCACGCTCTCGGTGCGCGGCGCGCGCGCCGCTTCCCTCGGCCCATCCACGGCCGTCCGCGCGCGCGGCGCGTCCTCGCTCGCGCTCAGGAGTTCGACGACGACGAGGCAGGACACTGCCGCGAACGCCACCACCTTCATGCGCTGCTTCCACGGGTTCATCGCTTGACCTCCGCGCGCGCGAGGACGCCCTCGCCCGCGCCGGCTTCCTGCCGCAACGATCCTTCCTCACGCGGCCCCGCCGGCAACTGCCCGGGCACTTCGCGCAGGTACAGCGTGAAGATGACCTTGGCGTCGACGGCGCCGTCGGCCGAGCGCTCGCGCTGGAACGCGATGCTCTCGAGCGACGCGGCAGGCACGTCGGCGAGCACCTGCCCGATGAAGCGCCGGATCTGTGGGTAGGCGCCGCGCACCGGCAGCGTCGCCTGGTACGCCACCAGGCCCATGCCGTTCTCGCCGCGCGCCTTGTACGTGCCCTGCGCCAGCACGATGCCCTCCTTCGCGGCGGCGCGGTACAGCAGGCCGAGCCAGTGCGAAGTGGTGCCGTTCGGCGGGAAGAAGGCCATGAACTGGTCGAGCTGCGCGGCGCTGTCGACCACCGGCCGGCCGCTGCGCCGGGCGAGGTCCTCGGCCATGCGCTGCTCCTGCAGCGCCGCCAGCTCGTCCTCGGCCGGCACGACGGCGGTCACGTAGAACACGGCGCAGCCGAACAGCAGCGCGAGGCCGAAGCCGCCCACGCGCCCGAGCCGGTCGACGAAGGCGCGCAGCCGCCAGGAGGACACCTGCGGCATTTTCATCGTGCGGCCCTCCACTGCGCGAGCAGCGTGAAGCGGACCGGACGGCCCGGGTCGTCCATCCGCACTTCGTGCTGCTGCAGGGAGACGTGGCCGAAGGCCGGCTGCGCGCGCAGCAGTTCCAGATAGGCGAGCATGCCGGCCAGGTCCTTCGATTCCGCCGAGATGCGGACCTCGTCGCGGCGCGGATCGGGGTCGATCGCGAGCACCGCCACGCCGGGCTGGTCGGCCGCCTCGAGCGCGGCGAAGGTGCCGTCCCACGGGCGCGCCAGCTCGAGGGCGACCAGGTTGGCCTTCTGCAGCGCCTCGCCCAGCCGGCGCGGATCGATGCCCGGCCGGTCGCGGTGCGCGGCCGCGACTTCCGCCTGCGCACGCGCCAGGCGCCCGAGGGTGACCTGGTAGTGCCCGACCACGGCCGAGGCGCACAGCACGCCCGCCGCGACCGCCAGCAGCGCGGCCCGCGTGACGCGCGGGCGCGGCTGGAATCCGAGGTCGACGCGCGCCAGCGACTTCATGCGGCCTCCCGCAGGGCTGGGTCGCCCGCGTCGCGGCCGGCGGCGCTGATCACGTGCATCGTCGCGTCCATGCCTTCCGCCTCGTCGGGCCAGCCGTAGAACGCGACCTGGCAGAACGTCTCGCCGCTGCCCTCGACCCACGGCAGCTCGCGCTGGACCAGGCGCTGGATCGTCCGGCGCCAGTGGCCGTCGCAGCGCGCGCCGACCACGCGGCGCCAGTCGGCGTCGACGGTGCGCACGAGCACGACCTTGCCGGGCTCGACGACGGCGAACCATCCGGTGGCGAGCAGGTGTTCGCGCGCGGCGTTGAAGCCGGACATCAGCAGCGGATCGATCGACGCCATGTGCACGTGGGCGGCGCGTGCCGCGTCGACCAGGCCCTGCTGCAGCGTTGCATCGATGGCCGCGGCGATCCGGTGCATGCCGGGGGCGGCGTCGGTCACGGTGACCGCCCAGCCGTCGGCCGCCGCGCCGTGCACGTGCCGGAAGGCCTGCCGCGCGACGGCCTGGACCGCGGCCTCGCCGACGATCGCCTCGTTGAACGGCAGCAGCGCGTACCGGACCAGGTGGTTCGACACGCGGATGTGCACCGGCGTGCGCGACGGCAGCCGGCGCAGTTCGGCCTGCACGACGTCGGCCAGGGACTGGCCTTCGGCGACGGCGCTGTAGCGGTGCGACACCCGCCCGTGCCGTCCGCGATGGGCCAGCCGCACGCCGACGCCGCCGGCGTCCAGGCGGACCTCGGCCACGTCACTCCACCGCGGTAACACGGTTGATCTCCTCGAGAGTGGTGAGGCCGTCGCGCACCATCTGCAACGCGATCACGCGCATCGTGCGCAGGCCGGCGCGCACCGCGGCGGCGCGCAGCGCCGGCCCGGTCGCGCGGCCGGCGATCAGCTCGGCCAGCTCGTCGTTCATCCGCAGCACCTCGCCGATGGCGCGCCGCCCCTTGTAGCCCGTGCCGCGGCACGCGCCGCAGCCCTTGCCGTGCATGAAGCGGAAGTCGGCGACCTGCTGCAGCGGCAGGCCCGAGGCCTCCAGCAGCTCGTCGGACGGCTGCATCGGCTCGGCGCACTCGGGGCAGTTCAGCCGCACCAGCCGCTGTGCGACGACGCCCTTCAGCGCGGACACGAAGTTGTACGGGTCGACGCCCATGTGCAGGAAGCGGCCGATGACGTCGAACACGTTGTTGGCGTGCACCGTCGTGAACACGAGGTGGCCGGTCAGGGCGGCCTGCACGGCGATCTGCGCGGTCTCGGCGTCGCGGATCTCGCCCACCATGATGCGGTCCGGGTCGTGGCGCAGGATCGAGCGCAGGCCGCGCGCGAACGTCAGGCCCTTCTTCTCGTTGACCGGGATCTGCAGCACGTTGGGGAGCTGGTACTCGACCGGGTCCTCGATGGTGACGATCTTGTCGTCGCCGCGGTTGATCTCGCTGATCGCGGCGTACAGCGACGTGGTCTTGCCGCTGCCGGTCGGGCCCGTCACGAGCAGCATGCCGTACGGCTCCCGCGACAGGCGCCGGATCGCGACGATGGTCTCGTTGTCGAACCCGAGCGAGGTCAGCGTCAGGCCCTGCAGGTGGTCGGACAGCGCCTGCTTGTCGAGGATCCGCAGCACCGCGTCCTCGCCGAAGATGCTCGGGATCACCGACACCCGCACGTCGATCTCGCGGCCGCGCGAGCGCACCTTGAAGCGCCCGTCCTGCGGCACCCGCGTCTCGGAGATGTCGAGCTCGGCCATCACCTTGATGCGCGAGATGACCTGTTCGCTCTGCTCGCGCCCGCTCACCATGCGCACCGGGTTGAGCACGCCGTCGATGCGGTACTTGATCGCCAGGTCGCGCGCGCGCGACTCGATGTGGATGTCGCTCGCGCCGATCTTCAGCGCGTCGTACAGCGTCGAGTTGACGATCTTGACGACCGGGCTCGCGTCCTCGCTGATGGCGACGAGCGTCAGGTCCTCGGCGCTGTCGGCGCCGGCGGCGAGGTCGCCCTCGGGCCGTACTTCGTCGAGCGCGCGCAGCGAGTCCTCGTGGCGGCGCAGGAACACCGCGAGCTCCTCGCAGTGCACGAGGCGCCACTCGAAGGGGACGGAGATGCGGTGGTCCGCCCACGCCTGCAGGTCGGCCTGGAAGGGATCGGCGAACGCAAGCAGCAGCGCGTCGTCGGCGCCGCGCACGGCGACGCATTCGCGCCGCGCCGCCTCGGGATAGGGCAGCACGTCGAAGTCGGGCCGTGCCGCCCCCAGCGCGGCCGCGGACAGCGTCGCGTAGCCG
>Ga0316188_10000465_pt1 | contig 17413 bp, 15 predicted proteins | sample Phiworburrow1_MG_FD_204933 | JGI IMG/M metagenome (GOLD analysis project Ga0316188, IMG submission 204933) | Coastal sediment microbial communities from Maine, United States - Phippsburg worm burrow 1 | ecosystem: Environmental > Aquatic > Marine > Coastal > Sediment | place: USA: Maine...
CCGGGCGCGCGTAGAGCTCCGCGGTCTGGATCAGGCTCGAGTGCACGTGCACCGTGCCCTTGGGCGCACCGGTGGAGCCCGAGGAGTACAGCCAGAAACAGGGTTCGTCGGCGATCGTCGGCGCGGGTTCGACCTCGTCGCGTCCGATCGCCAGCAGGCCGGAGAAGGAATCGCGCCCGCCCGGCGGCGACGGCGCGTCCGACACGATGATCCGCTCGAGCGTCGGGATGTGCCCGAGCATCCCGTCGAACGCCGGCAGCAGCGCCTGCGAGACGAACAGCACCCGCGCGCGCGAGTCGCGCAGCATGTACTCGTAGTCCTGCGGCTTGAGCAGCGTGTTCGCGGCCACCGGCACGACGCCTGCCTTGATCGCGCCGAGGAACGCGACCGGCCAGTCCACCGTGTCGAGCATGCAGATCATCACGCGGTCCTCGGCGCGCAGCCCGAGCGAACCGAGGCTCGACGCGAAGCGGTTCACGCGACGCGCGAGTTCGTCGTAGCTGCAGGCCCCGCTGTCGTCGATGAACGCGGGCTTGGCGCCTCGCCCGGAACGCAGGTTGCGCTCGATCAGGTCGTGGGCCGCGTTGTACTCGCGCGCGACCGCGACTTGCGGTGTCGTCGACCGATCCGCGCCGGACGGCGTCGTCATGTCGTTCTCCTCGTCGTTGTTCTACCGGTCCTTCTCCGAAGGCGCGGCGTGACCGGCGGACGTTGCGTGCCCGGAGAAGGCGTCGGGCGCCTCCGGCGGCGTCGACGGCGCGTCGCCCGCCAGCTCGCTCACCTTCGCCGTCAGCAGCTGCAGCGCGGTGTCCTCGTCGTTGGCGCTGGTGTCGATCGTCGCGTCGGCCAGCGCGTAGAGCCGCTCGCGCTGGGCCAGGATCGTGCGCAATTCGATCATCGCGTGCTCGCGTCCGCGCAGCGGGCGAAGATCGCCCTGCGCGACGACGCGGCTCATGTGGTCCTCGGGGGTGGCACGCAGGCGGATCGTCATGCAGCGGCTGCGCAGCAGCTGGTAGGTCTGGGACTCGACCACCAGCGAGCCGCCGGTCGCGATCACGCAGCGCTCGTTTTCTTCGATCAGCCGGATGAGTGCGCGGCGTTCGGCTTCGCGGTAGGCGTCCTGGCCGTACACGGTGAACACGCTCTCCAGCGGCACGCCGAACTCGCGCTCGATCTCGCCGTCGAGCTCGAAGAACGGCAGCTGCAGTGCGGCGCCCAGCTTCCCCCCGAGCGTCGACTTGCCCGCGCCCCGCAGTCCGATCAGCGCGATGCGACCGCGACGCCCGGTGTCCACGCGCTGTCCGATCAGCTCGTGCAGGTCCGCGCCCAGCGCGGACGCCACCCGCCGGATCAGCAGGATCGAGATGTTGCCGTCGCCGGACTCCAGCTGCGCGAGATAGCGCTCGGAGACACCCGAGCGTTGCGCGAGAGCGCGCCTGGTCAGTCCCGCCTTCGAGCGGGCGCGACGAACCCTCATGCCGAGCTGGCCGAGAAACGCGAGTTCGTCTTCGGTTTTTCCTGCGAGACCCATGAACTGCAGAATACTGCAGTTCGCGTCTATCGGCGGGCGAACGCGACCTCTAGTAGGTCTCGAGGTGCAGCCGGCCTTCCTTCTTCAGCGCGGCCGCGACCGTCTCCCACGACATGCCGGCCCGTTGCACCACGTCGCGCAGCGCGAGCACCACGCCGTCTTCCATCGCCTTCAGCCCGCAGACGTAAATGAAGGTGTTCGGGTCCTTCAGCAATACCGCGAGGTCGGCGGCGCGCTCGCGCATCAGGTCCTGCACATAGTGCTTCGGCTGGCCCGGGGTGCGCGAGAACGCGAGATTGATGTCGATGAAGTCCTTCGGCAGGCTCTTCAGCGGTCCGAAGTACGGCAGCTCCTCTTTCGTGCGCGCGCCGAAGAACAGCATCAGCTTGCCGCCGTCGAACTTGCCCGACTGCCGCAGGCGCCGGCGCCACTCGGTCATCGCGCGCATCGGCGCGCTGCCGGTGCCGGTGCAGATCATCACGATGTTCGAGCGCGGGTGGTTCGGCATCAGGAACGACGCGCCGAACGGTCCGATCACCTGCACCTTGTCGCCGACCTTCAGGTCGCACAGATAGTTGGACGCCACCCCGCGCACCGGATTGCCCTGGTGGTCCTCGAGGACGCGCTTCACCGCGAGCGACACGTTGTTGTAGCCGGGGCGCTCGCCGTTGCGCGGGCTCGCGATCGAATACTGACGGGCGTGATGGGACCGGCCCGCGGCGTCGGTCCCCGGCGGGATCACGCCGATCGACTGGCCCTCGAGCACGGGGAACGGCATCGTGCCGAAGTCGAGCATGATGTGGTGGGTGTCGTACTCGGTGCCGGCTTCGGTGACGCGCACGTTGCCCACCACCGTCGCGGTCACGAACTTATCCGCCGCTTTCGGGCCGTACAAATTGGTATAGGCGTGCGCCGCCGACCAGGGCGGCACGGTCGCGCCGCAGGCGGCGGCGTTGAACGTCTCCTCGCCGGCGGCGGCGGACGATGCCTGCGCCTGCGCCGGCGCCTGCGAGTCGAGCACCGCTTCGGCGTCCGCGCTGACGCCTTCGGCCTCGAGCTGTTCCGACGTCCACTCGGCGGGCAACTCGTCCCAGCCGAGCTGCTCCTCGACGGTGTAGGCCTTCGCCCTGGGCATCACGCGCCAGTTGTCGATCGAGCCGGTCGGGCACGGCGGGATGCAGTCCATGCACAGGTTGCACTTCGTCGCGTCGACCACGTAGTTGTTCGAATCGTGCGTGACGGCGCCGACCGGGCAGGTCGCTTCGCAGGTATTGCAGCGAATGCAGATCTCCGGGTCGATCAGGTGCTGCTTGATGACTACGCTGTCGGCCGTGTCCATCGTGCGGATTCCTCGGGGCTCGAAGTCGCTGGGGTGCACGGAACGCGAAGGGCGCAACGCGCGCCGCGCGCGCCCTGCCCCCGTCGCGGAACCGGCGACCTCAGTTGAAGCGGACGTACTCGAAGTCGATCGGCTGGCGGTTGATGCCGACGACCGGCGGTGCGATCCAGTTGGCGAACTTGCCCGGCTCGACCACGCGGCCCATCAGCGACGCGACGAAGGCGCGATCGGTGTCGGTCGGCAGCCATTTCTCGACGTTCGCGTTCCACTCGTGGTCGGACAGCACGCGTCCGTCCGGCGAGACCTTCGCCTGCGCGAGCGACCCGATGTTGCGGTGGAAGGCCTTGTGCGGCGTCGTCAGGCGGAACGGGATTCCAGCCTTCTCGATCACCTTGTTCCAGCGGCCCACGCCGCCGATCGAGTCCTTGATGTAGTCGTCGCGCAGCACTTCGTTGAGCGCGTTGAGCATCGGCACCTCGCGCTCGACGAGCTGTCCGCCCTGCACCGCGAGCACCTTGTAGGTGCCACCCTTGAGCAGGTGGTCGTCGTTGCGCTTGCCCTCCTCGAAGCGGCCCTTCAGGCCCGTGCTGTAGAAGATCGCCGCGTTGCTCGACTCGTCGGCGCCGAACAGGTCGATGGTCACGCTGAAGTGGAAGTTCAGGTAGCGCTGGATCGTCGGCAGGTCGATGACGCCGGCGGCCCGCAGCTTGGCCGGGTCGTCGGTCTTCAGCTCGTTCATCGCCTGGCAGGTGCGCTGGATCACGCGCGAGATGCCGCTCTCGCCGACGAACATGTGATGCGCTTCCTCGGTCAGCATGAACTTGGTCGTGCGGGCCAGCGGATCGAAGCCGCTCTCGGCGAGCGCGCAGAGCTGGAACTTGCCGTCGCGATCGGTGAAATAGGTGAACATGAAGAACGACAGCCAGTCCGGCGTCTCTTCGTTGAACGCCTGCAGGATCCGCGGATTGTCCTGGTTGCCCGAGCGGCGCTCGAGCAGCGCTTCGCCTTCCTCGCGGCCGTCGCGGCCGAAGTACTTGTGCAGCAGGTAGACCATCGCCCACAGGTGGCGGCCTTCCTCGACGTTGACCTGGAACAGGTTGCGCAGGTCGTACTGGCTCGGGCAGGTGAGCCCGAGGTGGCGCTGCTGCTCGACCGAGGCCGGCTCGGTGTCGCCCTGGGTCACGATGATGCGGCGCAGGTTGGCGCGGTGCTCGCCCGGCACGTCCTGCCAGGCGTCCTCGCCGAGATGGTCGCCGAAGTGGATCTTGCGGTCCTTCTCGGCCGCGTTCAGGAAGATGCCCCAGCGGTAGTCGGGCATCTTCACATAGCCGAACTGCGCCCAGCCCTGCGGATCGACGCTGACCGCGGTGCGCAGGTAGACGTCGAAATTCTGGGATTCGTCGGGACCCATGTCGGCCCACCAGTGCAGGTAGTTGGGCTGCCACTGCTCGAGCGCGCGCTGCAGCGCGCGGTCCTCGCTCAGGTTGACGTTGTTGGGAATCTTCTCGCTGTAATTGATGCCGGACATCTCGGTCTCCGCTGGTTTGCTTGCTGGTGGAGAAAAATCGTCGGGTTGCGGCGCGCCCCACCCGGACCCGCGCCGACCAAGCCTGCTGTCGTGTCAGACGCGATTCCAGTCGAACTGCGCCTTGTCGCCCTTACCGTAGACCTTCAACGCACCCTTCTCGCCGACGGCGTTCGGTCGCTGGAAGATCCAGTTCTGCCAGGCGGTGAGCCTGCCGAAGATGCGGGTGAACATGTTCTCCTGCCCGTTGAAGCGCAGGTTGGCCTCCATGCCGGTCAGCGCGTCGGGGCTCATCGCCACCCGTTCCTCGACGGCGATCCGGATCTCGTCGGTCCAGTCGATGTCGTCCGGGGCCGATGTGACCAGCCCCACCGCCAGCGCCGCTTCGCCGTCCAGCGGCTGGCCGGCCTTGCCGCGCACCGCGTCCAGCGCGGGCGCTTCGTCGTAGAAGCGGCGACCGAGGCGCGACTGGCCGGTGACCATCGGATACAGCCCGAAGTTGACATCGCTGACGACGATGCCCGGCGCGGCCGCCGGTTCGTCGGGCAGCACCAGCATGTAGCTGCGGTCGCAGGCCAGCGACAGCTCCAGGAAGGTGCCCGCGAAGCACGAACCCGACTCGATCAGTGCGAACAGGCTGCGCGACGACACGTCCAGCCGCGACAGCGTCCTGCGCAGCAGGCCGATCGTCTCGCGCACGAACCAGTGGTCCTTGTGCGCGAGCAGCGTCGCGTCGCTCGCGAGCACCGCGGCGGCATCGCCCTCGGTCTTGATCAGCCAGATGCCGATGTCGAGTTCGTTGGTGCGCATCGACAGGATCGCGTCGTCGAGTTCGCGCGCCATCCGCAACGGCCACCATTGCGCGCCCGCCGCGACGATCTCTTCGGCGGTCCTGGGCTGCGCGCCGACGGGCGCCTTGACGACGAAGGTCGCGGTGCGCTTTGCGCGGTCGATCTCGACGGTGACGCTCGAATAGCGCAGCGCATCGGGTTCGACGCTGCGCTGGATCGGCGTCAGGGCGACGCCCTTCGCGTCGCTCGGGCGATCGCTTTGCGTCGCGAGCTGCAGCGCGCGCTCGCGCACCTTGTCCGCGAACACCGCCGGCTTGGCGATCTCGTCGACGAGCCGCCAGTCCTTGGCCTTCTGGCCGCGCACGCCCTCGGTCGTGGTGCAGAACACGTCGGCCAGGTCGTGCCGGACGTGACGCTTGTCGGTGACGCGGGTCAGGCCCCCGGTGCCGGGCAGCACGCCGAGCAGCGGCACCTCCGGCAGGCTGACTGCCGACGAGCGATCGTCGACCAGGAAGATCTCGTCGCAGGCCAGCGCCAGCTCGTAGCCGCCGCCGGCGCAGGCGCCGTTGACCGCCGCGATGAACTTCAGGCCCGAATTCCGGCTCGAGTCCTCGAACGAATTGCGCGTCTCGTTGGTGAACTTGCAGAAGTTGACCTTCCACGCGTGGCTCGAGGTGCCGAGCATGAAGATGTTGGCGCCCGAGCAGAACACCTTGTCCTTCAGGCTGGTAACGACGACGGTGCGCACTTCCGGGTGCTCGAAGCGGATCCGGCTCAGCGCGTCGTTCAGCTCGATGTCGACGCCGAGGTCGTAGCTGTTCAGCTTGAGCTTGTAGCCCGGGCGAAGGCCGGCGTCCTCGTTGATGTCGACCGCGAGCGTGGCGATCGGCCCGTCGAAGCTCAGCTTCCAGTGCTGGTAGTGGGAGGGGTCGGTCTGGTATTCGACAGCGGGTGCGGCGGTCATCGATGAAGCTCCTCGAGGAGAGACGCAAAATATTGCGTGCCACTGAAATCAGAGAGCGCAAGATATTGCGTCTTCGAATCGGTGTCAAGCATTATATTACATCTCCCGGGATTCCTGATTGCGCGTCGTTCGCGCTGCGTGCGCGTCATTCCGGCAGTTCCAGGAACCGGCGCACCATTGCCCGCAGCTCCTGGAACGTCGGCTCGAGCGCCTGCGCGCTGGTGTCGAGCGTCAGGTCGGCCTTCGAGTAGAAAGCGGCGCGCCCGACCAGAATGCGCCGCAGGTCCTCCATCGCCTCCTTGCTCGCGGCCATCGGTCGCATGTCGCCCTGCGCCGCGACCCGCCGCATGTGCTGTTCCGGTTCGGCCTGCAGCCAGACCGTCGTGCAGTGCGACAGCAGCAGGTTGAAGGTCGCCGCGTCGGACACCAGGCCACCCGGTGTCGCGAGCACCGCCTCGGGGTAGATCTGGATCGCCTCCTCGACCGCTCGCCGCTCATAGCGGCGGTACGCGTTCATCCCGTACAGGCCCTGGATCTCCGAGATGCTGCAGCCGGCGAACTTCTCGATCTCGCGGCTCAGCTCGACGAACGGATAGTCGAGGTCGTCGGCCAGCATCCGGCCGAGCGTCGACTTGCCCGCACCGCGCAGCCCGATCAGCGCGATCCGGTGGCTGCGCACCGCGTTCTCGCCACCGGTGCCGAACATCTCGCCCAGCGCGACCCTTGCGCGGCGCAGCGCCGCATCGTCCTTCTGCTCGAGCAGTTCACGGATCAGCAGCCACTCCGGCGACGACGTGGTGACGTCGCCGATCAGTTCGGCCAGCGTGCAATGCAGCGCACCAGCCACCTGCAGCAGCACCAGGATCGACGCGTTCCCGACGCCGTACTCCAGGTTGGCGAGGTGCCGCTCGGACACGTCGGCGGCCAGCGCCACCGCGCGCCGCGTCAGGCCGCGACGCGCGCGCAGATTGCGCACCCGGTCGCCCAGCGCGACGAGGAACGGATTCTTCTCCCCGTTAAGATTCTCGCCGAGCGCCAGCCCCGCATCCGCGGACGCCTCGCCCGCCGCGGGCGTCGCAACGTCCAGCGAGGAGGCTTCCGGATCCGGTGGTGTATGCAGTATTGTGCTTGACATGCAGATTGACAAAGATTACCGTTCGATCAGAAGCACAATACTGCATCCCTCTGTGCGAAGCAAGCCCAGCCCGTCTGCATCCGACGCCGTCCAGCCGCCGAATTTCAGCCCCGACCGCCAGAAGAGACCCGCCATGACCCAACCCAACGTCACGCCGCCGGGCGACGAATTCAACTTCGCACAGCACCTGATTGCCGGCAACGCGGGCCGCGGCGAGAAGATCGCGTACATCGACGACCAGGGCCAGCTGAGCTACGGCGAACTCGCCGACCGACTCCGCAGGCTCGCTGCCGCGCTGCTGGCTGCAGGCCTGCGGCGCGAGGAGCGCGTGCTGCTGCTGATGCACGACTGCAATGACTGGCCGGTGAGCTTTCTCGGCGCGATGTACGCGGGCATCGTGCCGGTCGCGGTCAACACCCTGCTGACCACGGAAGACTACGCGTTCATGCTGCGGCACTGCCGAGCGCAGGCGGCGCTGGTCTCGGAGGCGCTGCTGCCCGCGCTGCAGACGGCACTCGCCAAGGGACCGCACGAGGTCCGCAAGATCATCGTCTCGCGCCCGAAGCAGGCGCCGACGGGCGACGGCGTCGTGGCCTTCGAGGATTTCATCGGCGCGCAGGCGGCGCTGTCCGCGCCGGCGGCGACAGGGCCCGACGACGTCGGGTTCTGGCTCTACTCGTCAGGCTCCACCGGCCGCCCCAAGGGCACGGTGCACACGCAGAGCGCGCCGTACTGGACGGCGCAACTGTACGGAACCCCGGTGCTGGGCCTCACGGAACAGGACGTCTGCTTCTCCGCGGCAAAGCTGTTCTTCGCCTACGGGCTGGGCAACGCGCTGAGCTTTCCGCTGAGCGTCGGCGCGACCGTCGTACTGATGGCCGAGCGGCCGACGCCCGACGCCACCTTCAAGCGCTGGACCGAGCAGCGCCCGACAGTGTTCTTCGGCGCGCCGACCGGCTACGCCGGCATGCTGGCCTCGCCGAACCTGCCGACCCGCTCGCAGGTCGCGCTGCGCCTGTGCTCGTCGGCCGGCGAGGCGCTGCCCGCGGACCTCGGCGAACGTTTCACCGCGCACTTCGGCTGCGAGATCATCGACGGCATCGGCTCGACCGAGATGCTGCACATCTTCCTGTCGAACCGCCCGGGCAAGGTGCGCTACGGCACCACCGGCTGGCCGGTGCCCGGCTACGAGGTCGAGCTGCGCGGCGAGGACGGCCGGCCGGTGGCCGACGGCGAGACCGGCGATCTCTACATCAAGGGCCCGTCGTCCGCGCTGATGTACTGGGGCGACCGCGCCAAGTCGCTCGAGACCTTCCAGGGCGCCTGGACCAAGAGCGGCGACAAGTACACGCGCAACGACGACGGTTCCTACACCTACGGCGGCCGCAGCGACGACATGCTCAAGGTCAGCGGCATCTACGTCTCGCCGTTCGAGGTGGAGGCCACGCTCGTCCAGCACCCCTCGGTGCTCGAGGCGGCGGTGATCGGCGTGCCCGACGCGGAGGGCCTGACGCGGACCAAGGCCTTCGTGGTGTTCAAGCCCGGCCAGCAGGCGAGCGAAGACGAGCTCAAGGCCTTCGTGAAGGAACGCCTCGCGCCTTACAAGTACCCGAGGCTCATCGAGTTCATCGGCGAATTGCCCAAGACGGCCACCGGAAAGATCCAGCGCTTCCGGCTGCGCGAGCGAGAAGCCGCGGGCAAATGACGCGCGAGGCCGGTTTCGCGCAGATCGACTGGGCCGGACGCGATGTGCGCATCGAGTGCCAGTGGATCGCGGGCGAGCGCGATGACGGGCCGCTGCTCGTCTTCCTGCACGAGGGGCTCGGATCGGTCGCGATGTGGAAGGACTTTCCGCGCAGGCTCTGCGACGCGGGCGGCTACCGCGGCCTGGTCTACTCCCGCCCCGGCTACGGCCGCTCGACGCCGCGCGCGCCCGAGGAGGTCTGGGACCTCGACTTCATGCACCGCCAGGCCCACGAAGTCCTGCCGGCGCTGCTGCGCGCACTGGGGATCGACGCGCGCGCGACCCCGCCCTGGCTCTTCGGCCACAGCGACGGGGGCTCGATCGCACTGCTCTACGCGGCCCGGTTTCCCGGTCAGCTGGCGGGCGCCGTCGTGCTCGCCCCCCACATCTTCGTCGAGGACATCTCGGTGGAAAGCATCCGGCAGGCGCGCACCGCCTACCAGGAAACCGCGCTGCGCCAGCGCCTGGCGGCGTACCATGACGACCCGGACTCCGCGTTCTGGGGCTGGAACCGCATCTGGCTCGAACCGCCGTTTCGCGACTGGAACATCGAGGCCGAGATCGGGACGATCACCTGCCCGCTGCTGGCGGTGCAGGGGGTCGACGACGAGTACGGTACGCTCGCGCAGATCCGGGGAATCGCGCATCGCGTGCCGCGGGCCCGACTGCTGGAGTTGCCCGCCTGCGGCCACTCGCCGCACCGGGACCAGCCAGTGCGCCTGATCGAAGAGACCACTGCTTTCATCGACCACCATCAACGAGGAGACCTGACATGAGAACACACAGAAGATTCCTGATCGCCGCCGCGCTGTCTGCCGTGGCGCTTGCGCCGACGCTGGCGCAGGCGCAGGCCGCGCCCAAGCTCAAGGTCGGTTTGATGCTTCCGTACACCGGCACCTACGCGGCGCTGGGCAACGCGATCGAGAACGGCTTCAAGCTGTACGTCGAGGAAAAGGGCGGCAAGCTCGGCGGCCGGGAGATCGAATACTTCAAGGTCGACGACGAATCGGCGCCGCCCAAGGCCACCGACAACGTCAACAAACTGGTCAAGCGCGACGACGTCGACGTGCTGATCGGCACGGTGCACTCCGGCGTGGCGATGGCGATGGCCAAGGTTGCCAAGGACACCGGCACGCTGATGATCGACCCGAACGCCGGTGCCGACGCGGTGACCGGACCGATGTGCGCGCCCAACATCTTCCGCAGTTCGTTCTCGAACTGGCAGCCGGGCTACGCGATGGGTGAGGTCCTGGCCAAGCGCGGCGTGAAGACCGCCGTCACGATCACCTGGAATTACTCGGCGGGCGCCGAGTCGGTCAACGGGTTCAAGGAAGCCTTCGAGAAGGGCGGCGGCAAGGTGCTCAAGGACCTGACCGTGCCGTTCCCGAGCCAGGAGTTCCAGGCGCTGCTCACCGAGATCGCGTCGATCAAGCCCGATGCGGTGTACACCTTCTTCGCCGGCGCGGGCGCGGTGAAGTTCGTCAAGGACTACGCGGCGGCGGGCCTGAAGAAGACGGTCCCGCTGTACGGCGCGGGCTTCCTCACCGACGGCACGCTCGATGCGCAGGGCGACGCCGCCGACGGCCTGGAGACCACGCTGCACTACGCCGACGGGCTGAACACCGCGCGCGACAACGCATTCCGGCTCGCATACGCGAAGGCCTACAAACTGCAGCCGGACGTCTACGCGGTGCAGGGCTACGACGCGGCACAGATGCTCAACATCGGCCTGACGGCAGTCAAGGGCGACACGAGCAAGAAGGCCGAATTCGCCGCCGCGCTGCGCAAAGCGAAGATCGACAGCCCGCGCGGCACCTTCGCGCTGTCGAAGTCGCACAACCCGGTGCAGGACATGTACCTGCGCAAGGTCGTCGGGCACGAGAACAAGATGGTCAGCATCGCGGTCAAGGGGCTCGCCGACCCGGGCCGCGGCTGCAAGATGTAAGCGGCGTCCGCTTCGATCCGAGCCTGAACCCGCCCCCCGCTCGGGGGGCGGGTCGATTGAGAACGCCCAGATGGACCTCGCGGGATTCCTGATCCAGTGCCTGAACTCGCTGCAGTACGGGCTGCTGCTGTTCCTGGTCGCCTCGGGGCTGACGCTGATCTTCGGGATCATGGGCGTGATCAACCTCGCCCACGGCAGCTTCTACATGATCGGCGCGTACATGGCGTACGCGCTCGCGCCGATCGTCGCGGCGACCTTCGGCGGCGGCTTCGTCTCGACGCTGCTGCTCGGCCTGGTGCTAGCGGTGGTGCTCGGCTACCTGCTCGAGTGGGCGTTCTTCAGCTTCCTCTACGAGCGCGAGCACCTGCAGCAGGTGCTGATGACCTACGGCCTGATCCTGGTGTTCGAGGAACTGCGCAGCATCCTGGTGGGCGACGACGTCCACGGCGTCGCCGCGCCCGACTGGCTGTCGGGCACGATCCCGCTGGGCGACGTGATGACCTATCCGGTCTACCGCCTGTTCATCTCCGCGGTCTGCCTCGCGCTGGCGGTGGCGATGTACTTCGTGTTCAGCCGCACGCGGCTGGGGATGATGATCCGGGCCGGCAGCACGAACCGTGAGATGGTCCAGTCGCTCGGCGTCGACATCAAGTTCCTGTACCGCGTGGTGTTCGCCGCCGGTGTCGCGATCGCAGTCCTCGCGGGGATGATCGCCGCGCCGGTGTCGTCGATCTATCCGGGCATGGGCAACCAGGTCCTGATCTTCTGCTTCGTCGTCGTCGTGATCGGCGGGATCGGATCGATCCGCGGCGCGATGCTCGCCGCGCTGCTCATCGGCGTGGTCGACACGTTCGGCAAGGTGCTGTTTCCGGAGGCGGCCGGCGTGCTCGTCTACGTGCTGATGGCGCTGGTGCTGCTGTGGAAGCCCGACGGGCTGTTCAGGGCCGGATCGTGACGGCGGGCCGTTCGCGCGTCGCCTTCGTCGCGTTCGCCTTCGGCGCGCTGGCGCTGTATCCGCTGGTGGCCGAGGACTACGGCATGGACCTGGTCACCAAGATCATGATCTACGCGCTGTTCGCGCTCAGCCTCGAACTTCTCGTGGGCAGCACCGGCCTGGTGTGCTTCGGCCAGGCGGCGTTCTTCGGCATCGGCGCCTATGCCGCGGTGCTGCTTTCACCCAAGTACGACGCCGCCCCGCTGCTGTGGCTTATGCCGGCGTCGATGGGCGTGGCCGCGGCGTATGCGCTGTTCATGGGCGCGCTGTCGCTGCGCACCCGGGGCGTCTACTTCATCATGGTCACGCTCGCGTTCGCGCAGATGGCCTTCTACGTGATCCACGACACGCCGCTGGGCGGCGGGACCGACGGGATCTATCTCACGGCCAAGCCGGTGCTGGCGATCGGCGGCGCAACGCTGCTCGATCTCGACAACTCGCGGGTGATCTACGGATTCACCCTCGCCTGCCTCGTCGCGGTGTTCGGCGGCCTCGCGCTGCTGCTGCGCTCGCGCTTCGGTCGCGCGCTGGCGGGTATCCGCGTCAACGAGCAGCGGATGCGCGCCACCGGCTTCTCGACCTACCCGTACAAACTCGCGGCCTTCGTCGTCTCCGGCGCGATCGGCGGGCTGGCGGGCTTCCTGTTCGCGGTCAAGGACGGTTTCGTCAATCCGGAGATGCTCGGCTGGCACCAGTCGGGCGCGGTGCTGATCATGATCATCCTCGGCGGCCTGGGTCACCTGCGCGGTGCGCTGATCGGCGCGTTCGCCTTCGTGCTGCTCCAGGAGCTGTTCATGTCCGAAGCGGTGTTCGGTGCGTTCGCGCGGCACTGGCACCTGGGCCTGGGACTGACGATCATCGCGAGCGTCGCGCTGCTGCCGCGCGGGCTGGTGGGGATTCCGGCGCAGGTGCGCGAACGCCTTTTCGGGCGGCGGGTCGGGCGGCCCTTCGGCGCGCGCGGCAGCCCCGGCACGGAGGCGCGCAATGGACGGCTCTGACGTGCTGTTGCGCGCTCACGCGGTCACCCGTCGGTGGGGCGGGCTGGTCGCGGTCGACCGGGTCTCGCTCGCACTGGAGCGAGGGACGGTTCACGCGGTGATCGGCACCAACGGAGCGGGCAAGTCCACGCTGATCAACATCCTGTCCGGCGAGATCGCACCGTCGGACGGACGGGTCGAGCTGCTCGGACAGGACGTCACCGGCTGGTCGCAACCCCGTCGCGCGCGCGCGGGCCTCGGGCGCAGCTATCAGCGCAACACGATCTATCCGAGCTTCAGCGTGCTGGAGAACTGCCGGCTCGCCGCGCAGGCGCGGCACCAGAAGCCCTGGCAATGGTGGACCGACGCGAAGCGCTGCGAGGCGAGCGTGGCGGCGGCGCATGCGGCGGCGCAGCGCGCGGGGCTCGACGACCTGCTCGACCGCGTCGCCGGGCTGCTGTCGCACGGCCAGAAGCGCCAGCTCGAGATCGCGATGTGCCTGGCGACCGCGCCGAAGGTGCTGCTGCTCGACGAGCCGTTGGCCGGCATGGGCGCCGAGGAGACCGACCGGATGCTCGCGCTGCTCGCGGACCTGAAGGCGGCGCACGCGATCCTGCTGGTCGAGCACGACATGGACGCGGTCTTTCGCGTCGCCGACCGGATCACGGTGATGGTCAACGGCGCGGTCCTCGCGTCGGACTCGCCCGAGGCGGTGCGCTCGAGCCCCGAAGTGCAGGCCGCGTATCTGGGAGGACACTGACGTGGCGGTGGCCGAGCTGATCGTCGACGCACGCGGCGTGCACGCCTGGTACGGGTCGAGCCACGCGCTGTACGGCGTGGACCTGCAGCTCGAGCGCGGACAGACGCTCGGTCTGCTCGGGCGCAACGGAATGGGCAAGTCCACGCTGATCCGCACGCTGCTCGGCCACGTGACGCAGCGCGACGGCTACATCGGACTGTTCGGCCAGGACATGTCGCACGCGCGGCCGCACGAGGTCGCGCGCCTGGGCGTGGCCTACGTGCCCGAGGGTCGCGGCGTCTTCCCGAACCTCACCGTCCGCGAGAACCTGGTGATGGCCGCGCGCCCGGGGCGCGACGGGCGCAATGAATGGTCCTTCGAGCGGGTGCTCGACACCTTCCCGCGACTGCGCGAGCGGATCGGCCATCTCGGCGCGCAGCTGTCGGGCGGCGAGCAGCAGATGCTGTCGATCGGACGCGCGCTGATGACGCACCCCGAGCTGATCATCCTGGACGAGGCGACCGAAGGGCTCGCGCCGCTGATCGTTGCCGACATCTGGCGCGTGATCGGCGAGATCCGCGCGAGCGGCATCGCGACGCTGATCGTCGACCGCGACTACCGCAAGGTGCTGGGGCGCGCCGATCGCGCGGTGGTGCTGCAGAAGGGCGAGGTGGTGCTCGCCGGGGCGGCGCAGGAGATCGCGGGGAGCGACGCGCTCGCCGGTTATCTCGGCCTGTGAACCGCATCTGCGCGAGGCAGGCACCGACATAAAGGCATTCGGCTGGTCGTGCCGCGGCTGGGCGAACCGGTCGAGCCCGCGCACGTCGATCGGGTCACGCCGTGGTGGCGCGCGGTCGACGCTGCGGCCGAGGCGGCACGGCGACCCGAACCCACGCCGGAAGCAGGAGCCGTCGACGCTGCCTGCGTCGATGACCTGGCCGCTGGACTGAACCGACCCCTTGCGCGGGCCGATCGGTATTCGGCAATCGGTCAGTTCGTCGGCTTGGACGAAGCGCCCGCAACTGCGCCGATCGCCTCGCGCAGCGCGGCCACCGCACGCAGCACGTCGTCGCGCGAGACGTCGAGGTGCGTGACCGCGCGGATCACCGTCTCGCCGAACGCACCCATCTGCACGCCTCGCCGCGCGAGTTCGGCGCACAGCTGCGCGGCATTGGCGCGCGTGCCCGCGACGTCGAAGAACACGATGTTGGTCTCGACCGTTGCCGGATCGATCGTCACGCCCGGCAGTGTCGCGAGCTCCCGCGCGAGCACCTGGGCGTTCGCGTGGTCCTCGGCCAGGCGCTCGACGTGGTGGTCGAGCGCGTGGAGCGCCGCGGCGCCGAGGATGCCGGCCTGGCGCAGCGCGCCGCCCCAGCGCTGCTTCAGGCGCCAGGCTTGCGCGATGAAGTCGCGCCCGCCCGCGAGCATCGCGCCCACCGGGCAGCCGAGCCCCTTGGAGAAGTCGATCCAGACCGAGTCGTAGCCCCGCGCGTACTCGCTCGCCGGCACGCCGGCCGCGACGACCGCGTTCATCAGCCGTGCGCCGTCGATGTGGGTCGCGAGCCCCAGCGAAGCGGCGGTCTGCGCGACCTCCCGCATCTGCGCGAGCGGCCAGATCCTGCCGCCGGCGGTGTTGACCGTCTGCTCGACGCAGACCAGGCGAGAGCGCGGAAAGTAGCGACTGTCGCCCCGGACCGCCGCACGCACCGCGGCCGCATCGAAGGTGCCCGGCACGCCGCCTTCGGGCGTGCTCAGCGCGCGCACCATCGCGCCGGCCAGCGCGGCCGGCCCGCCGCCTTCGTAGTCGACGACGTGCGAGCCGGCAGCCGCGATCACTTCGTCGCCGGGACGGCAGTGCACCGCGATGGCGATCTCGTTGCACATCGTTCCCGACGGCAGGAACACCGCGTCGTCCTTGCCGAGCAGCTCGCAGATGCGCTCGCGCAGCCGGTTGATCGTCGGGTCCTCGAACTTCTGCTCGTCGCCGACCTCGGCCTGCGCGATCGCCTGGCGCATCGCCGGCGTGGGACGGGTCTTGGTGTCGCTGAACAGGTCGATCATCGTCATTCCTCGAAGCTCGCGGCCGCGCGCGCGAGCCGGTCGCGCACCGCGTCCCAGCGCGGCGATTCCGGCACCCGCTCCACCAGCAGCCGCGCCAGGCCCAGTTCGTCGAGGCGCCGCAGCGTGTCGTAGAGCTCGCGGGCGAATCCTTCCGGATCCGGCGGCTGCGATTCCCAGTGCCAGTGGCCCGGCAATCTGGTCTTCAGCGCCGGCTCCGTCGACGTCGCCGCGCCGTGCACCCCGCGCGCACCCCGAGCACCCGAGACGCTCGTCGCGCCTGTCGCACCCTGCGCAGGACGCTGCCGCGACCAGACGCCGATCCGCAACCCCTCGCCGACCAGGCGATCCGCACGCGCCGCGAGCCGCTCGCCCGGCACCAGTTCGAGCGGGGTGCGCGGTGCGTAGTGCGCGGCCAATGTGCCGGACGCGCGCGGCGCCTGTGCGTCACGCTCGCGCGGCATCTCCCCGAGCACCTCGGCGATCTGCCGCGCGTCGATGCCGCCGGGTCGCAGCAGCACCGGGGCACCGCGGGACAGATCGACGATCGTCGACTCGACGCCCACCTCGCAGGGGCCGCCGTCCAGGATCAGGTCGACGTCCCCGCCGAGGTCGTCGGCGACATGCGACGCCCGCGTCGGGCTGACCCTGCCGAAGCGGTTCGCCGACGGCGCGGCGACCCCGTGACCTCCCGCATGCGCGAACGCGGTGAGCAGGGCGCGCGCGACCGGGTGCGACGGGCTGCGCAAGCCGACGGTGACCTCGCCCCCGCAGGCAAAATCCGGCGCCTGCGCACGGCGGCGCACGATCAGCGTCAGCGGACCCGGCCAGAATGCCGCGATCAGGCGCTGCCCGACGTCGCCGAGTTCGCCCCACCACGCGGCCTGCGCCAGATCGAGCACGTGCACGATCAGCGGGTGATCGGCCGGCCGCCCCTTGATCCGATAGATCGCCGCGACGGCCTCCAGGCTGCCGGCGTCGGCGCCCAGGCCATAGACCGTCTCGGTGGGGAATGCGACGACTTCGCCGCGCGCCAGCCGGCTTGCCGCGTCCGCGATCGCCGTGTCGTCCGCGACGCGGATGGCCGGTCCGCTCAAGTGCCGATGCCCAGTGCGTGCTCGATCTGCACCGCGACGTGCATCGCCGCCTCCACCGACGAACCGAGCACCGTCACATGGCCCATCTTGCGGCCGCGTCGCGGCTCGGCCTTGCCGTACAGGTGCAGCTTCGCCTGCGGATGCCGCAGCACGATCGTCCAGTCGGGCTCGACCGGATCGGTCGCGTGCGGCTCGCGAAACCAGATGTCGCCGAGCAGATTGATCATCACCGCCGGCTCGTGCTGGCGCACCGACCCCAACGGCAAGCCGGCCATCACGCGCGCCTGCTGCTCGAACTGGCTGCTCACGCAGGCGTCGATCGTGTAGTGACCCGAGTTGTGCGGGCGCGGCGCCATCTCGTTGACGACCAGCCCGCCGTCGTCCAGCACGAAGAACTCGACGCAGAGCACGCCCACGTAGTTCATCGCCTGCGCGATCTGCAGCGCCGCCTGGGTCGCGCGCGCGGCCACGTCCTGGGACACGCGCGCGGGAACCGTCGACACCGCGAGAATGCCGCCGCGATGCACGTTCTCGGCGACCGGATAGGCGGCGGACAGACCGTCGAAGCCGCGCG
>Ga0316188_10000466_pt1 | contig 17383 bp, 11 predicted proteins | sample Phiworburrow1_MG_FD_204933 | JGI IMG/M metagenome (GOLD analysis project Ga0316188, IMG submission 204933) | Coastal sediment microbial communities from Maine, United States - Phippsburg worm burrow 1 | ecosystem: Environmental > Aquatic > Marine > Coastal > Sediment | place: USA: Maine...
GTACCGACCCGCGTCATCCACAGCAAACTCTGGTGGAATTATCTGATCGCAAACCCCGCGGGCTATCTCGATGCGAATGCGGCCATCGGGCGCCTTGAGATCAATGCCCCGCCACAGGTTATTATCAACTGGGGACCCGGATGGATGCGCGGATGGCTGTTTGCGTTTATGTTATTCCTCGTTCTATTTTCCGTTGCCATCAAGGTTGCTTGGAAAATTCAATAATCCGCTGTGTTGAAAAGGATAGGTAACGGGTGAATGTGAAACTGGCCAGGCTTGTAGCATTGCCGTCTTGGGCCGTGATCTTCGCCGCCGTTGTGCTGCTGGTCGCGGGCTGCTCACAGGGGGGCAACGGTTCTCAAGCCAAGGGCTTGCCGGACGGCGAGCGTCCCGCGATTCTGCTGATAACCCTGGACACAACAAGAGCTGACCGCCTCGGTATCGAGAGCAGTGCGGTTGCAACGCCGCATTTCAAAGCGCTGGCGGACCGCGGCCTGTATTTCACTCAGGCCTATTCGACGACCCCGACAACATTGCCGTCCCACACGTCGATGATGACGGGCCTCTATCCAATGGACCACAAGATTCGCGAAAACGGCCGCCGTGTTGGTGAACAACTGGACGTGTTGGCCAGCCGCTTGCAAGGTCTTGGCTATCACACGGCGGCTTTCGTTTCCGGCCTGCCACTTGCCCGGCAATTTGGCCTGGCGCGAGGCTTCGACAAGTACGACGACGCTTTCGAGGGGAATGCGAATGAGCGTTCGGCGGCCGATACCACCGACGCGGCACTGGACTACCTGGCCCTTGAGGAAACGGCGGATTTCCTGTGGGTACACTACTTCGACGCGCACGCTCCTTACGAACCGCCTGAACCCTTTCTCTCTCAATACAGGGATGATCCCTATTCGGGGGAGCTGGCCTTCATGGACAGGGAAGTGGGCCGCTTGCTGTCGGCGTTTGAGGCGCGTTTTTCCGGGCAGCCGAGGAAGGTCATCGTGGTTGGCGATCACGGCGAAGGTTTGGGTGATCATGGCGAAGCGCAGCATGGCAATTTGCTTTACCAGGGAACCATGCGCGTGCCCCTGATTATTGCCGGGGAGGGTATTGCTCCGGGAAGCGTCGATCAGGCGGTCAGTATCCGGCAGGTATTTGATACGGTGCTCGAGTGGGCAGGCGTCAACGTCGAGCGCAGTCTGCTCGGAGCCAGCAAAGAACCCGTTCTTGCCGAGGCGCTGAAGCCCTACCTGCAGTACGGGTGGCAGCCACAATTCATGGTGGTTCTTGATGGCATCAAGATGATCCAGTCCGGCGACATCGAAGTGTTCGATGTGCAGGCCGATCCCGGCGAAACGGACAACCTGGTAGGCAGCATCGATTTGGCCCCGGAACTGCAAGGGGCCCTGAGTGCCTACGCATCCCGAGCGCTGGATGCTATGGACAGCCAGGAAGAAAAACCGCAGACGCTCAGTCAGAAAACCGTGGAGAGACTGGCAAGCCTTGGGTACGTTGGTACGTCGGGTCAACCCGTACTGCGCGACGCGGCCCCCAGTCCGAAGGATATGGTGCATATCTACGGTGATCTGGATCTTGGCTCAGGTTACTTCACCAACGGCAACTATGATGCGGCCATCGAAGTATTCTCCCGCATCCTCGACGTTGATCCCTATAACTTCATGACGGCGATGCGTCTCGCTGTGGCCTATTCGGTTACCGACCGGGCAGCGCAGGCCCAGGAATTCTTTGAGCGCGCGCGTGCCATTAATCCTGCCTCGGTAGACTTGCGTCATTATCACGCGATGCACTACCTGCGTAATCGCCAGCTGGACCTGGCTGAACCCCTGTTCGAATCTGTGTTGCAGGAGATGCCCGATCGACTGCCTGCCCTGGAGGGGCTGCTAAGTATCTATGCGCGCCGGGGCGACGATGACAGGGCGATGCAGACGCTCGAGAAGATCGTAGAGATCAAAGATGCACCCGGGCCGGAGCTGGTCAGGCTTGGGCAGATGCGCATGGCCAGGGGCGACACAAAGGCCGCGATCAGCGCCTTTGAGCGAGCCCGCCAGGTTCTCGATCAGCGCTTCGGGCAACACCTTGAACTTGGCGTTCTCTACCTGGCCGATCGACAGTTTGCCAATGCGGCGTTGAGCCTGGATAAAGTTTCCCGACGTCATCCCGGCTACCCGATGGCGCTGTTCAAACGCGCCCAGGTCAGCGTGCTGTTGAAAGAAGCCGATAGTGAGGCGAGAGTCAGGCGAGCCTGGAAACACGCCGACGATACGACCCGCCGGTTAATCGCGTCCGAGAAACTGTTTAGAGGAATCGATTATCGCTCGAACTAGCGGATTTGTTTGATACTGAATAGCTGATCGAAATAGGTGGCATCAGGCGACATGTAGATCTGCCTGAGCGGCGTGACCGAAACGCCGTTTAACACGCCTTCCTCGAAAACGCCGTCTTTCTCGGACCAGCCCGCCCCGAACAGGCTATGGATCACGTAGGGCTCGCCGTCGACGCTGCCGATATACAGCATCACGTGGCCGGGGCAGTACAGCAGATCCCCAACATCGCAGGACGCGAGAATTTTGAGTTTCTCGTCTGCGCTATCGCTGGCGCCGAAATACGTGTTGTCGCCGATAGGGCTTTTGCTCTGCTGTGCTGAGTTCCTGGGCAGCAGGATGCCAAACGTCTTGTAAACCTCCATCACAAGCCCCGAGCAATCGCGCGCATTGTAGGAATGCCCCCAGCCGTATCGTTCACCCAGGAACTTGAATGCCTGATGGAGAATGTTCCTGCGGGTATACGGCATGTAGCCAACGCGGACATCCTGGTTCCGCGCGATGAGCGCGGTACGAAATTCCAGTTCGCCGTGCTCGCCTTGCGCAGGAAGCAATACGGGATAACTGGATTTGGGATTCTGCCCGTCGATGCTGCGTTCGATGGTGTCGGCGTCGAGTAACGGCAGGCGCACGCCCATGTCGAGTTGCAGTTCGGAAATGGCGGCTACCTTCGGATTGAAGTTCGTCGTCACCTTGCCGCCCGCGACGATGAGAAAATTGTCGGCGTCACGGTACTCCAGTATCCGCTGTCGATCACCAATGACAATTCTTTCCTTGAGTACCCATGCTGCGTAGTTGTAGGACCGCACGAAGTACCACTGGCCGTCCGTGCTCTCATGCAGTACAGCCACTACGTCTGCGGGGAATAGCCCGTTTTCCTGGAAGCGGTCGAGATCAAAGGTCTCCTGCGTCTTGAATACGACGTCTTTCGTCGGCCACGTCCGCATGTCGGAGCGCCGCATAACCAGGCCAAAACGAACATTGACCGGGTCCGGCAAACCCGCAAGGTTCAGGTTTTGCGTGTAACGGTCGTAGTCGGCTACGCCGACCGTGCCACCGTCGCGGTAGAATAATTCCTGGCTGTACGGTTTGCTGATCGCACGAATGAGTGCCGCAACGTCTGCGCCTGGCAGCGTATCAGGGAAGTCCGCCAGATCGACCATGTTGGGATCGTTACTGAAAGCATCGCTGACAATTCTGGCGATATCCTTCAGTTCGGCCAGGGGCTCATCAACCTGCCGCGTCTTGTCGATCCAGAAATCTACTGTGAGATGCATTTCATTTGCCCGGCGGTGCCAGACCTGCGGCCGGGTTGGCTCAGGATGCGGCCGCTTTTTCAAAATTCAGCATGGACAGCTCACTGATCGTTTCAATGCCGAGTCCGGGTGCGTCCGATATTGAGATTTCAGGTCCGTTAAAGAAGACTCCGCCGACGACCGGGTTGATGGTCGCGAGTGAGGGCGCATCGAGGTCGATACGGGTAATGCTGTTTGCTTTGGCGACGGCAACGTGCGCCGCCGCCGAAACGGCGATGCCCGTCTCGAGCATGCAGCCCATCATGCACTCGACGTCATACAGCGCCGCGATATCGGCAATCTTGATCGCATTGGAGATGCCGCCTGTCTTCATCAGCTTGATATTGATGATGTCGGCACCGCGCATTTGTATGAGGTCGATAACTTCCCTGGGACCGAAGCTGCTTTCGTCTGCCATTACCGCTGTCGTCACTCGCTCGGTGACGTATTTCATCCCTTCTACATCGTTACCGCGCACGGGCTGCTCGATGAACTCGATCTCAACGCCACTGCTTTCGAGTTCGCGAAGTGCAGTGACAGTTTGTTTCGGCGTCCAGCCCTGATTTGCATCCAGGCGAATCAACGCCCTGTCGCTGACGGCGGCATAGATCGCCTTGACGCGCTCGATGTCGACGCGCATGTCTTTACCGACCTTGATTTTCAGTGCCTCGAAGCCACGATCTGCTGCGTCGATGGCGTCCTGCACCATCTTGTCGATGTAGTCGACGCTGATTGTGAGGTCTGTCGAGAGAACGGGTTCGCCACCACCGAGCATCCTGTACAACGGTGCGTCCAGAGACTGTGCAAACAAATCGTAAACGGCGATCTCGACCGCCGCCTTGGCGCTGAAGTTCTTGTACATCGATCCCTGGATGAGATCGACGACATGATTGAGGTTCTGGATGTCTTCATGCTTGATGGCGGGCAGGATGATTGTGCGAATCGCTTCAATGATCGAGCCGTGTGTTTCGCCCGTGATGACGGCCGTTGCCGGAGCGCTGCCAAAGCCTTTGTGGCCCGTATCGGTCTCCAGCACGATAACGACGTCTTCCATATAGTCGACTGTGCGCAGGGCGGTCTTGAAGGGCATCTTGAGCGGGACTCTCAACTTGCCAAGTTCGAAGCCTGTTATTTTCATTGTGTCATCTCGGGTTCGACGGCCGGCGGCTCTTCTATAAGCAGCAACTCATCCAGTTGTTCCGGGTAGTACTTCTCCAGCAACGCAAACAGAATTGCCGCCGTTTCGCGGTTCATCTCGCGCGTCACTTGGTACGGTTGAAAGTGCAGCTGGAAGGCGCGCACGACATTGCGTGTCTGTTCGTCATCTTCGCCCGTCAATTCGATCTTGTAGCCGTAGGCGGCGAGGGCTTTCTGCAGGTTGATCAGCGGCAGCGGCGTCACGCGAAACCTTTCCCAGTAGCGAATGACGGTCTCGTCGTCGTACCAGGCGCCATAGCCCAGTGCGGCGAGCCGCTGCCACGGGAAGCGCGGGCCTGGATCGATCTTGCGGTCCGGCGCGATATCGGAATGGCCGATGATGTGGGTCGGTTTGACGTCGGGATGGCGCTTTAAGATCTCACCAAGCAGATCGACAAGCAGCGCTATCTGGCCGTCCGCGAAGTCAGGGTAGAAGCACAGTCGATCGCGCCCGCCCGTGTAGGGGTTCACGCCCTCATCGCTTGTATGGCACCAGGTCCGGTTGACGAGTTCGATGCCGATCGACTGGTCATTCACGCCACTCTTGCCCGCCCAGTAGCTGGTGCCGGCATGCCAGGCGCGGCGCGATTCGTCCACGAGCCGGTAGGTCCTGAGCGCAGATTTTCCATAGGTCTGGTCGCCGGGTTCCGGAATGAGGTAGTGCGAGCTGACCGGATACTGGGACGGCTGCGTCAGGATATGCAGCGAATCCTCGAAATTAGCCGTCGTATGATGAATAACAATGATGCTGACGCGACTGTTCTGGTTGGCCGATTCATTGGTCTGCAGGCCAGTACATGCAACGGTATTGAAAGCCAGCAAAAACGTGATAAAAAGGTAGGAAGTACGGCGTATCATCTTGTAGGTTTCGATCTGCTCGGGAGGGATGTCGGTAAGGAATAAATAATTCTTTACTTTTCTGCGCTCGATGATATTTTATGCCGTACGAAGCTGTCATAGTCAAGAAAACCAATCGTATTCAGGGGGAGCATCATCATGACCTTGTTCAACATGGGGAACATGCCCGTCGTTTTTTCGCATAAGCTCAATAATTTCCTCAAGATTTTCAGCGTCACCCTGGTGTTCGCAATGTTCGCGGCACCGGCCAATGCCCAACAGAGTGGTGACATTACAGGCCAGGTTATGGACGGCGTCGGCGCAGGTATCTCCGGCGTCAGTATTGAGGCCAGCAGTGACATCCTGCCGCAGCCGCGAACGACAACGACGGCCGATAATGGCCGCTATCGTCTCCGCTTATTGCCTCCCGGCCAGTACACGCTCAAATTCTCGTTTCCTGACGGCGCTGAACAAACACGGACCGTGTTTGTGCAACTGCAGCAGACGGCCGAGATGAATGTTGTCGCCGGCGCGGCGGTCGAAGAGATCGTCGTAATGGGCGCGCAGGTGTCGGTTGATACTGGTCAGGGGTCGCTTAAGAGCCTGATCGGCGCTGAGACGATCGACGCGCTTCCTGTTGGTCAGGAGTACCGCGACATCATGAAGCTCATTCCGGGCGTACAGTACTCGGAACTTAGCGTTCGTGGCCCAAGCGCCGGTGGATCGGGACAGGATAATACCTACCAGTTCGACGGCGTAGACGTATCGCTGCCGCTGTTTGGTGTGCTGTCCAGCGAGCCATCGTCACATGACATCGCGCAGGTATCGATCGTCAAAGGTGGCGCCAAGGCGATTGGCTTCAATCGTTCCGGTGGCTTCCTGATGAATACGGTTTCCAAGCGCGGTACCGACGAATTCCGGGCTGAGGCCAGTTATCAACTCCAGAGCGCCTCGATGACGAGTGACCAGGACACGGGTAGCTCGCTGGAGTTTGACGAGGATCGCAGCTGGAGCGTTCTCAGCCTCGGCGGACCCATCCTCAGAGATCGCCTGTACTTCTATACTTCGTACTACCGTCCGGAACGTACCCGCGACAACGTATCAAACGCTTACGGTCCGGTTGGTGACTATGAAAGTATTCGTGACGAGTTTTTCGGCAAGCTGACGTTTTCACCAACGGACAACATCCTGCTGGATGCCAGCTTCCGCACGTCAGATCGCGAACAGGTAAATGAAAGCGTTGGTGAGTTTGAAAATCCGTCCCTGTCGCTGGGTTCGAAGAACACGCAGGACATCCTGATCCTCGAAGGCTCCTGGATCGTTTCCGATGACAGCTCCTTAAGTTTCAAGTACACGGATTTCGAAAATTCCGGTGTGACGCGTCCCGACAACCTGTTTGCTTTCAATCCGCAGCAGGGTGGCTCGCTCAATATCGGCGCGCTCGACACGCAGGGATATCTTGATCTTCCGATCTATCGCGATCCGACAGATCCTGTTAACGGCGCGGCGAATGCGGACTTCAATGCGTTCGTTCAACCGTATATCACTCAGTTCAGCTACGACCCGACGACCGGTTTCCCGGGCGGCGGCGGCGCGGCTGGCGGCGGCAGCACGATTGATGAGGTGGATTATTTCCGCGAGAGTTTTGAAATCGCGTTTGACCACACGCTCTACCTGGGTAACGCCACCCACGACCTGCACGTTGGCTACCAGTACATGGAGGTCGCCGAAGACCTCGCTCGCAGCTCCAACGGCTGGGGCTTTATCGAGATTCTCGGTGGCCAGACTCTGGCCTCCGACGGCGTAACGCCAGTGTACTTCCTTGCGAGTGTTCAGCAGCAGTCGCTGCTTGCCCCGGGTGGTAGCCCATTGATTCCCTCGATCTATTCGAGCTCCGAGCTGCAAAGCATCGAGTTCAACGACACGATCATGGTGGGAGACTGGACCTACAACATCGGCGTCATGTTAAGCAATGATGTTCTGTACGGTCAGGGCCTGGCGCCGGCACCGGCTGGCGTTAACCCGATCACGGGTTTGATTCAGTCGCCGGGTACCAAGTACGAGATGTACGAGGTGGATTTCAAGGACATGATCCAGCCGCGACTGGGTGTGAACTTCGATTATTCGGATCGAGGTGCGATTTATGCGAACTACGCGCGTTACAACCCGTCAGCCTCATCGCTGGCGCGCGCAGCGTCCTGGGATCGCAACCTGCGTAACACCGTCGAAGTTTTCTTCGATCAGAATGGTGATTTCATTGAGAGCGAGCCACTGGCCGCATCCTCCGGCAAGTGGTTCGATAAAGACCTGAGTCCGCGATTCACGAATGAGTTTCTCGTGGGTACCACGTATGAGGTTTCCGATCAGCTGAACATTCGTGGCAGCGTCCGTCACCGTGTTTCCGAGAATTTCTGGGAAGACACGAACAACAACGCCCGAATTGCCTACCCGGATCCGGTTGAAGGGCTACCTGCCGGAATCCCGGCGACGCTGTATATCCCGACGCTCGGAAGCTCTTCAAACCCCGACAGCATCCGTGGTGAGATTGGTGGTTCGTCCTACGTGATCGCCGAGCTTGATGGCGCCTTCACGAAATACTGGGAAGCCAGTTTCGAAGCGGACTACGCAACAGAAGACCTGTACGTTAACGCGTCCTATACGTGGAGCCACTACTACGGCAACTTCGACCAGGACGGTTCGACGACGGATAACGATCAGGCGATCTTCATCGGTTCGTCAAACATCGCCGATGGTGCCGGCCGCCAGCTCTGGAACCTTAAGGAAGGTAACCTCAATGGCGATCGCCGTCACATGCTGAAGGTCTTTGGCTACTACCAGATGCCCTGGAATGGCCGTGCCGGTGCGTACTTCGTCTATCAGTCTGGTGAGCCGTGGGAAGCCTGGGACCGATTCAGGTACTCCAGCCAGACCGGCAGTTCGAGCGATACGATCAGGAATGCAGAGCCGGCCGGTTCGAGGACCACGCCGTCACACTGGCAGCTGGACCTGAATTACACGCATAACTTTGCGATTGGTGATCGACAGAATATCCAGGTACGTGCGGATGTCTTCAATGTGTTCGATAACCAGACCGGCTACAACTACCATCGTGATATGAATGACGCGAACTTTGGTACACCTGACAGCTACTACCGGCCACGCCGTATCCAGCTGGCTGTGAAGTATCAGTTCAACTAAGAACTAGTTCACCAGTTCTGTGCGGGACGAAATTGCGCCATGCACCTGTTTGACACAATCCCCCGGGTCAAGCAGGAGCATGGCGCATTCTTTATGGTGGATACCATTCGCGTTATTCCTCGCAGGCTGCGGTTCAGGCGCGGCTAATACTCAGCTTGAAATGCCGCAGCTCGGTGATGCGGAATACCACTGGATTGCAGCCCGCATCTTCGAGAACGAAACCAACGGCAAGACCCAATACCTGACTTTCTGGGGAGCGGGTGAGGACTTTCCGTCGATGGGTATCGGCCATTTCATCTGGTTTCCCGAGGGGGTCGACGCGCCGTTCGACGAGACATTCCCGACAATGCTCGAGTACGTCAGTGAGCGCAGCCGCGAGTGTGTGCCTTTGCCGCAGTGGTTGGACCAACGCCCTGTTCCTGACGCGCCGTGGCGTGACAAGGCCAGTTTCGATGCACAGCAGGAATCGGAGCGTCTTACGTCGCTGCGGCAGTGGCTCGCGAGTACTGCGCCACAGCAGGCACAGTTTATCGTTGCCAGCTTCAAGCAAAGGTGGAATGCGCTCGAGCCTGACTCCGGCAACAAGGATGAACTGACAGCGCAGCTGCAGGCATTGCTCAGCACACCGGGAGGACTGTTCGCTGTCGTCGACTACTTTAATTTCAAAGGTCTTGGCGAAAACCCTCGCGAACGATATGCCGGCGAAGGCTGGGGACTCGTGCAGGTGCTCGGCGACATCGCGTCTGCGGCAGATAACGACACGCCGCTGGTGCAACAGTTCAGCGAAGCCGCGGCGAATCGACTGCGACTGCGCGTGGCCAATGCGCCGAGCGAACGCGATGAAGCGCGCTGGCTCGACGGGTGGTACAGGCGCGTGGCTGCCTATGCAACAAAAGCGCCGCCGCCTTCCGGGGCGGCAGCAAGCCGATACCGTGTCTCGCCCTACTTGCAAACGGTGTCCCATGATGCCGCCACCGTTGTCTGGTTCAGTGAACTCAGGAATGCGGGAACGCTGCGCGTCGATGACCAGGCCAGCCATGAATATACGAGTGCACCACGCCTCGCGTGTGAGCTTGCCTATCACCTGGCCGAGTTCCGAAACCTTGAGGTGGCTCATTCGCTACCGTATCGGCACGAGATAAAGCTGCAAGGGCTCGAGGAGGGTGGAAGCTATCGTATCGACGTAGAGCAGGATGGCGACGTCGCTACGCTGCAGCTGCGCATGCCGAAGGCGTCGCAGGCACGTTTTGTTGTCTACGGCGACAGCGAAACAGAGCCTGAATCCACCGGCGCACACGTCAAGTGGCCGGCGCCCGGTGCAGTCGACGACGACCGGCGCTACCCGGTGGATCAGACCAGCGGCTATGCGGCCAACCTGGCCATCATTGCCGAAAGCGAGCCGGACTTCATCGCGATTGCCGGGGACCTCGTGGAGTCGGGCGGAGAGCAGCGCGATTGGGATGAGTTCTGGCTGCACAATGCAACACTCGCGGCGTCCGTGCCGATCGTACCGGCGCTGGGCAATCACGATTATTACGGTGGCCCGGGGGACCTCGGCGGCTACGGGCGTGCAGCGGCACAACGGGCGGTGTCGAAGTACCAGAGCTATTTCGGTCGACCGGGTTACTACGTGCTCAATCACGGCCCGATCGCGCTGATCGTGCTCGATGCCAACAACGGCAAGCCCGAACGTTCACTGACGGATACTAATTGGTACCTGGGTGACGTAGCGCCGGATTGGCAGGAGGGGTCCGCACAGATGGCGTGGCTGCTTGAGGCGCTGGCGCAGGCGCAACGAGACAAGGCGTTTACGTTCGTGATGTTTCACCCGGCGCCCTATTCGTCCGGCATCCACGGCAGGACGCCAGGTGTTGGCGAGGCAGAAAATTTCTCCTCGGGACGCCCCCTGCGGGCGCTCACCCCGTTGTTCCTGCGTTACGGGGTCGATGCTGTGTTCAACGGCCATGACGAGATATACGAGCATTCGTCGGTGCAGGGCATGGAAACGCTGACCGATGGCGGTCAAAGGGAACACAGTGTGCATTTTTTCACGGTCGGTATCGGCGGCGATGGGCTGCGCGGACCCATCCCGGGTCTTGAAAACCCCCACAGGGTCTTCATGGCCGACAAGGACTCGCCGGAGAGTTACGACGCTAACGGTGTCCTGACAGAGGGCGGAAAACACTACGGCCACCTCCTGGTCGATGTCAGTCATCAGGGCGAAGGCCGCTGGGAGGCGCGCATCGAGCCCGTTTACGCGTTTCCCGTCATGAACCCGCAGGGCGGGGTGGATGCCTTCGAGCCGCGTATTTATGACGATGTACTCACCCTGACGAGCGAACATGTCGATTAATATCGGCGGCCTCGACGCGGCGATCATCATCGGCTACATGCTGGCCGTCCTCGCATTCGGTATCTGGCTGGGACGCGGCCGCCAATCGGCGACGCGCTATTTTCTCGGCGATCGCTCATTGCCGTGGGGCGCGCTGTTGCTGTCCATCGTTGCGACCGAGACCAGCACCGTCACCTTCCTGAGTCTCCCCGGACTGGCCGCGGCTGCCGGCGGCAACCTTACCTTCCTGCAAATTACACTGGGCTACATTGTCGGCAGGATCGGTGTGATATTCATTCTGCTGCCACTGTATTTTCGCGGTCAGCCGTTCACCGCCTACGAGGTGCTCGAAACGCGATTCGGCACGACGAGTCGGCGTCTCGTATCGAGCCTGTTCCTGCTGACGCGCAACGCCAGCGATGCATTGCGACTCTTCCTGACCGCACTCGTGTTGCAGATCGTGCTCGGCCTCGATCTGAATGTGAGTGTGATCATTATTGGCTCCGTCACAATTCTCTATACGTTTATTGGCGGCGCCCGATCGGTCATCTGGAATGACTGTGTTCAGTTCTTTATCTACATGCTCGGTGCCGCGGCGGCCGCCTTCGTGATCATTCGCGTCGCGCCGGGCGGTTTCGAGCACATTCTGCAGTTCGCCAGCGACAGCGACAAACTGCGAATCCTTGATTTCGATATGAGTCTTTCCAAGACCAGCATGACTTTTTGGGCCGGACTCGCCGGCGGTGCGTTTCTCACGGCTGCTACCCACGGTACGGACCAGATGATGGTGCAGCGCTACCTGTCAGCGCGAAACCAGCGCGATGCGTCGCTGGCGCTCGGCATCAGTGGCGTTATCGTGCTGTTGCAGTTCATGGTGTTCCTCCTGATCGGCGTGGGTCTCGCTGCGATGTTCGACATCACAGACGCGGGCTCGGCGGTTGACGTCAGGAATGACCAACTGTTCCCCTACTTCATCGTGAACTACATGCCGCAAGGCTTGCTTGGCATTACGCTCGCCGCCGTGTTCGCCGCGGCGATGTCCACCCTTTCAAGCTCATTGAATTCCTCGGCGGCGGCCTTTATCAACGATATCTACCTGCCACTGCAGAAGCGTGACCTGGATGAAGCCGGCAAGCTGATCGCCAGCCGAAGCGCGACGGTAGTGTTCGGCTTTGCGCAGATTGGCATTGCACTGGCTTTCGGTCTGATTGCGTCGAATGAAAGCATCGTCGCAAACGTTCTGAAGATCAGCGGTTTCGCGGCAGGTCCCGTGCTGGGGCTGTATGTCCTGGGTGTTTTCGCGCCGCGCGTGCGGCAACGCAGTGCTTTAACAGGATTCGTTGTGGGTGTGGGTGTATTGTCTGTTATTGCCTACTCGACGCCTGTCCACTGGGCATGGTATGCACTGTTCGGATCGGTTTTGACAGTGATGGCTGGCATTCTCGCGAATTTGCTGGAGGGACGTAAGCTTGAGCAATGACATCGTTGCGGCGCTGCAGGACATTGTCGGAGAGCGGCACGTGCTAACGGGCGACGCCGTCGCCGACATCGAATTTCCGTGGGGCACACATTCGGGATGTGCGGCACGTGCGATCGTCAAACCTGCGACGACCGAGGAAGTGGCCGCGATCATGCGTTGCTGTAATCTTGCCGGACAAACCGTCGTGCCCTTCGGTGGCTTGACGAACCTGGTACAGGGATGCGCGACGACAGCCGATGATATCGTTCTGTCGCTCGCACGCATGAATCTCATTGAAGACGTCGATCGATCGGCCGGTACAATCACCGCCCAGGCGGGCGTCACCCTGCACGCCGCGCAGGAAGCGGCGGCGGCGGCGAACCTGTTTTTTCCAGTGGATATCGGTGCGCGCGCGAGCTGCCAGCTCGGCGGGATCGTGTCCAACAATGCCGGGGGTAACAAGGTCATTCGTTACGGCATGACGCGTGACACTGTGCTGGGACTGGAGGCCGTACTCGCCGACGGCACTGTCATCTCGTCGATGAACCGCTATATCAAGAACAACTCCGGCTTCGATCTCAAACATATGTTTATCGGTAGCGAGGGCGTGCTGGGCGTGATCACGCGGCTCGTCTTTCGGCTGCGTGCCACGGCTCGCAGTCATAATGTTGCGTTGCTGGCCTGCAAGAATTTCGACGATGTCGTTGCGATACTGGAGATCGCAAATCGCACATTGCCGAACACGATCAGCGCATTCGAAGTGATGTGGAACAGCTTTTACGAACTCGTGGTGCAGCCGCGCGGCAGACTGGTGCCGCCACTTGAGCCGGGGGCTGCGCAATACGTTCTCATCGAGACCATGGGTGTTGACCAGGAGCACGACACGGCGGCGTTCGAAGCATTGCTCGAAGACCTGATGGAGCAGGACCTTCTCGTTGACGGCGTACTCGCCAAGTCAGATCGCGAGCGCGAGCTTATCTGGGAGATTCGCGACGAGGTCGAGCCGGTCATCGGCGGCGCGCACAACTTTGATGTCAGCCTGCGAAGCGCAGACGTCGGCGAGTACGTGAGCCAGGTCGAGACAGCGATCGTCAGGCTGCTGCCGGAGGCGAATGTCGTCGGCTTCGGTCACCTCGGAGATAACAACGTGCACATATCGGTGTCGAACGTGGTTTGGGATGACGACAGGATTCGCCAGGTCGAAGAGCAGGTGTACGGCTGCCTGGCGCCGTTCGCTGGCGCCATCTCGGCCGAGCATGGCATCGGTCTCGAGAAGCGTGCGTATCTGCCCGTCAGTCGCAGCCCGGCCGAAATCGAGTTGATGAAGTCGCTGAAGCGCATGCTCGATCCGAACAATATCCTGAACCCCGGTAAAGTTGTCGACGTTGCGCAGAGATGAGCCGGCAGCTACTCACGAACTGCACACTGTTTGACGGTGAAACCGTACGCCAGGGCCGTGCCGTACTGATCGATGGTGGCCGAATTGCCGACATCGTTGCGGCAGAGGATGTGCAGAATGCACCGGACGTACTGGATCTCGACGGTCACTTGCTGGCGCCGGGCCTCATCGATCTGCAGGTGAATGGCGGTGGCGGCGTCCTGTTCAATGATGCGCCAACACTTGAAGCGCTGCAGACCATCGTCGCCGCGCATCGGCGCTTCGGCACGACCGCCTGCCTGCCGACACTCATCAGCGACAATGCAGACACCATGCAGCTGGGTATCCGGGCGGTTACCGATGCGTTGGCGGGACGCCTTCCTGCCGTGGTCGGCATTCATCTTGAGGGACCGCACCTTAATCCGCTGTATCGTGGCGTGCATGATGCAGACTGCATGCGACCGCTCGATGCGGCGAGCCTGGACTTGCTGTGTTCCCTGGAATCGGGACGCACGCTGGTAACGCTGGCACCGGAGAGGGTGCCACCTGAGACGATACGGCGCCTGTGCGACGCGGGTGTGATCGTGTTCGGCGGACACAGCGCCGCAAGCTATGAAGAAACGCTGGCGGCCCTGGCGGCAGGATTGTCGGGCTTCACGCACCTGTTCAACGCGATGACGCCAATGACGAGTCGTGCTCCGGGCATGGTCGGTGCCGCGCTGGATGACAGGAACAGCTTTTTTGGCATCATCGCCGACGGTCACCACGTTCACCCTGCAACACTGCGAATAGCGATACGCGCCAAAGCGGTGGGGAAGGTATGTCTCGTAACCGACGCGATGCCGACGGTCGGATCGCCCGACAAACAGTTCTCGTTGAACGGCGCAACGGTGACCGCAACTGGCGGACGCTGTGTGACGGCGGACGGCACCCTGGCTGGCAGCGACATCGGCATGATCGATGCGGTGCAGAATGTTGCTCGCTTCGGCGGCGTCGATCGCTACGAAGCGCTGCGCATGGCCTCGGCTTACCCGGCGGCGGCACTGGGTATTGATGACACTCTCGGATACGTGCGCCAGGGTTACCGCGCGGACCTGATCGAGCTCGACGACAACTTCACCGTTGTACGTAGCTGGGTACAGGGCGGCATGGAGGTGTACGCCTGATATGGACGTCATTATTTGCGGGGACAGCGATGCGGTTGCTGCGGAGGGTGCGGCGCTGGTTCTGCAGGTCCTGCAGAAAAAATCGAACGCGGTGTTCGGACTCGCCTCCGGGAATACGCCGCTCGCAATGTACAAGCGACTCATCCATGACAGTCGCGCGGCGGGCTTGTCATTTCGAGACGTAACGACGTTCAACCTGGACGAGTACCTTGGCCTGCAACCGACCGACGCACAAAGTTATCGCGCCTACATGCAGCGCGAATTGTTCGATCACATCGACATCCACCCCGGCAATACGTTTCTTCCCGAGTGCGGAGCGGGAGTTGATCCGCTTGAGGTCGGGCCGGCCTACGAAGCGCTGATACGTTCGCGCGGCGGCATCGATCTGCAGATCCTGGGTATCGGCCGTAATGGGCACATCGGTTTTAATGAGCCGACGTCGAGCCTGAAGTCGCGCACCCGTATCAAAACGCTGACCCGCGAAACAGTTTCGGCGAACAGGAAACTCTTCGACGACGCGGCCAGGCAACCGAAACTGGCGATTACGATGGGAATCGCAACGATCCTGGATGCGGGCCATATCGTGCTGCTGGCAACGGGCAGGCATAAGGCGGAGGCTGTCCGCCAGTCGGTCGAGGGCCCTGTGTCCGCGATGTGTCCTGCGTCGATATTGCAGTTGCATGAAAAGGTCACGGTACTGCTGGACGAAGAGGCGGCGTCGGAACTCGCTCTGCGTGATTATTACGGCTGGGTCGCGGAACAGAAACGCAATGTGCTCGACTCGCGGAAGGAGCGCTGAGTGGCGTCAGTCGTACAGCAGGTAGTTGGCGCGTCGCGCCATGAATGCTGCAAGCCCCTCTTGATAGGTGGCTTTGATCTGGTTGACGCTCTTGCCATCAAGCAGGGCCCTGAGCGCGACTTCATTGCCGAGCAGGCGAATATAGCGGTCGGTCTGCCAGTCATCGGGATAGCCGAGCACAAGCTGCCGCGCAATGCTGAGACCCGTCGTCAGCGGCTCGAAAACACTACGATCCGTTATTGTGAAACGCACGCCCTCACAGGGTTCGTCGGCAAAGGTGCTCGCGTCCGGCGTGAACTGCGTGGGCGTGAACGTGATGCCGGGCAACTGCAACGCGTTCAGTGTTTTGGCGAGCGACTCACCGTCGAGCCATGGAGCGCCGATAAGTTCGAAGGGCGTATCGGTGCCGCGGCCCACAGACACGTTGGTTGTTTCGAGCAAACCGATACCCGGATACAGCAAGGCCGCCGTCTGGCTGCGCATATTGGGCGACGGATTTACCCAGGCCAGACCCGTGTCGTCGAGGAACTCGCTGCGCTGCCACCCCTCAACGCTTATAACTCGCAGGTCGAGGTCGAGACCCAGTTCAGCGTTGAACATTTTCGCGAGTTCTCCCACGGTCATGCCATGGCGAACAGGAATCGTATGAAAACCCACGAACGACTGCATACCGTCGTCCAGCACGGGTCCGGCCACATCGATACCGTTGATCGGGTTGGGTCGATCGAGCACGACGAAGCGAACATTGTTTTCGGCTGCGGCGATCATGGCGTTACCCATGGTCGAAATGTAGGTGTAAAAGCGCGTGCCGATATCCTGGATATCGAAGACGAGCGTATCGATGCCGGCGAGCATGGCCGGCGTTGGCCGACGCACCTCACCGTAGAGGCTGATGACCGGGATGCCGGTGCTGGCCTCAACGTCATCGCCGATGACAGCGATATCGAGATTGCCCGAGAGACTGTGCTCGGGACTGAAGATGCGTACGAGGTGAACCGTGGTCGACGCGTGCAGCAATTGAATCGTGCTGCGACCGTCACGGCTAAGGCCTGTGTGATTGGTAATCAGGCCAACGCGGGCGCCGGCCAGTTGCCGGAAGCCGTCGCGTTCGAGCACATCGATGCCGGGCAGCGTGTCGCCGGCGTGCACTGACGGCGTTGCGGCGAGCATCAAAAGGCAAAATAGAAAATGTCGGGCAAGCATAGAATGGATACAGTAGAACAATGCACGAGAATTTGACAACAGAAGCGGCAAATCCGGATACGGTCGACCTGGACAGGCTGAGCAGCATCGAACTCGTGCGGCTGATCAATGCCGAGGACGCAAAGATTGCGGCCGCGGTTGCCGAACAAACAGACGAGATTGCCATGGCTGTTGATTTGATCG
>Ga0316188_10000467_pt1 | contig 17381 bp, 18 predicted proteins | sample Phiworburrow1_MG_FD_204933 | JGI IMG/M metagenome (GOLD analysis project Ga0316188, IMG submission 204933) | Coastal sediment microbial communities from Maine, United States - Phippsburg worm burrow 1 | ecosystem: Environmental > Aquatic > Marine > Coastal > Sediment | place: USA: Maine...
CTCTTAATATAACGTCCGAAACCAACGGTTATGTGATTGCTGATTACACCAGATTGAAACAGGTGATGCTAAACCTTTTGAGCAATGCCATTAAATACAATGTGAAAAACAGCTCCGTCAGCTTAAAGGCCTTACAAAAAGAGAATGGCATTGTCAGGATTAGTGTCATAGATAGCGGAACCGGTATCTCAGAAGACCTGTTACAGGATATATTCCAGCCATTCAATCGATTAAATGCAGCTTACAATATAGAGGGTACTGGCATAGGCTTATCGATCAGTAAACAACTGATCGAGATGATGAATGGCAGCATTGGTGTCACCAGTAAAATAAATACGGGCAGTGAGTTCTGGATTGAGCTGGAAGGAAAACTCGATGCCTCGACCGTCATAGAACATAAAAGCGAATCACCATCAAACACATCACTTCATTCTGATGCTGTATCAACGCATAACATACTGGTCGCAGAAGACAACCCGACAAACCAGACACTTATCCTCAGCCAGCTTGCAACACTGGGGTATACTGCAGACCTGGCTAAAAATGGACAGGAGGCCCTGAATAAAATGATCGATAAACAATATCAATTATTAATTACCGACTGCAATATGCCAGTGGTCGACGGATATAATCTGGCAAAAACCATTCGTAACAGGGGAAATCATATATTACCCATCATCGCTATAACCGCAGATGCATTCCCCGAGAAAAAAGCAGAATGCTTAATTGCGGGCATGAGCGATCAGATAACCAAGCCAGTCACTCTGCAAACACTCAAAGATATACTTGAAAAATACCTGGAGTAGAATATAAATTTGAGTTATCAAATTAATTTAGCAACAAAATTACTGATTATGCCAAAACCTACAGAAGAAGAACTTGAAATAGCATTGAAAATGGCAGCACATATGCGTGACAATAAAATCGATCCTTATTTTATCGCCAAAACTTTATTGAGCCATCATTACAGAATCAAATACCTGGAAGAAACGCTGCGCGCAGCGGATCGTTATATAAATCACGGCATGTCGGAACAGGAAAGGACACGTCTGATCCTTACAATCGAAAAAGCGAAGGATGCTGAATCTTATACTGCAGGTCAGGAAAGAGACAGCTTTGGTCTCGAGTAACTATACCAATAAATACTCTTTTGACTATCGCTCACTGTTTCTAATCTGCGGAAAAACTATAGCGCTTCCGATACCACGCGCATCTGACGCCACATCCAGTTCACCGGTTTTTTTATCGATTACGATAACTTGCATATTGCCATAATCGTAATCTAACTCCCGGGTTTTATGGCCCAGGGACTGCAATCTTTCAACCAGTCCCTCATCAAAAACCCCTGGTTCATAGGATATCTCATCAGGTAAATATTGATGATGAAAACGACCTGCGTTCACTATTTCATCGGCTGTTTCATTTTCATAAAAATCAAGAATACCTAACAGCACCATGGTGATAATGCGACTGCCACCCGGGGTACCAATGATCGCGATCCGCTCACGTGTCTCTGCAATGCTCGGCGTCATACTGGACAACATGCGTTTGCCTGGCTCTATGGCGTTTGCCTGCGAACCAACCAGACCATACACATTAGGCACGCCTGGCTTGGAAACAAAATCATCCATTTCATCATTCAGTAGAACGCCGCTGCCTTCCGCTACATAACAGGAACCAAAAGGGTAGTTCACCGACAGCGTTGCCGACACTTTATTGCCCTGATTATCAACGATTGAAAAATGCGTCGTATCTGTACCGTTACCATCCGGCTGTGCCACCGGCTTGAGTGACGCACTTGGCGTAGCGAGTTGACTATTGATACTTGCGGCAAGCATTTTAATATGAAATTCTGACACCAGGTAATCGACCGGCACTTCTATAAAGTCAGGGTCACCCATGTATTCCGCACGATCGCGGTAAGCCCGACGCATGGCTTCCACGATATGATGAATACGCTGCGCCTCATCCATCTTCTCAAGCTCAAATTCTGCCAGGATACCCAGGACCTCGGATAACACCAGGCCACCAGATGAAGGCAACGATGCAGCGACCAGCTTCATGCCTTTATAGATTGCGACATCAGGTGAGCGCTCTTTTACCTGATACGTCGCCAGGTCCTTCAATGTCCAGAGCCCGCCATTTTTCCTGACATCCCTGACCATCTGCCAGGCCAGTTCATTTTCATAAAAACCGGAAAATCCGGACTCTGCAATCATTTCCAGGGTTTTCGCCAGGTCTGGTTGCACGATTTTATAATCTAAAGCTGGCTCCTCTCCCTGCTGTAAAAAAATGTCACTGGCAGCTTTATTCTGCTGCAGGGCTTTCAGCCTGAAACCGACCATCCGCTGATAATACTCATCGACGGCGAATCCCTGGCGTGCATGAAAGATAGCGGGCGCTAGCGACTGTGACAATTTCAGGTTGCCATATTTTTCTGCGAGATGGACAAGCGCTGCAGGGATACCCGGGATAGCGGCGGACAAAGCACCATTGATAGATGCCTCTGCGATCACATTACCCGCCCCATCGAGAAAAATATCTCTATGCGCACGCAATGGCGCGCGCTCACGTGCATCGATCATAATGTAGCTATCATTCGCCGCCTGATGCAATAGATATAGACCACCACCGCCGATGCCTGATGAATAAGGTTCTACTACTGCCAGCGTTGCGGTCACTGCAACAGCTGCATCAAATGCATTGCCGCCCTGATTTAAAATATCGATACCGGCCTGTGTCGCTAGTGGATGGGCACTGGCAATAGCTGCCTGTGCATTTGTGGCTGTGACGAGATGAGACCTGTCGTCTAATGTCTGAGCAAAACTCTGAACAGATAAAAAGAAGGCAACAACGAAGAAACAAAAACTGTGAAGGAATTTGTTCATAGGTCTGGGCTATAATAATTTGACGGTTCTGTGGTTACTAAGATTCACTCTTATAACATAATATTGGTATTATCGAAAAATTACTTATTCCCGGTCAATCTTAAATATTTTTCCATCAGCTCTTCCTGGGTCTCCTGATGATCAGGATCGAACGGAATGCAATCGACCGGGCATACTTCTACACATTGCGATGTTTCGTAATGGCCGACACATTCGGTACACAAATTCGGATCGATGACATAGATCTCATCGCCTGGGCTGATCGCATCATTCGGACATTCTGGTTCGCAGACATCACAATTAATACACTCATCAGTAATCATTAACGCCATAACTAATTAATACTCACTTTAGATAACTTATGCTCGACAAAGCGAACTCTGATAAAAATACCTGCCTACAATAATTATCTTAATATTTTATTCTTCTCAGAATCCAATGCATCCACAATACTTTTATGGACAAACGGTGAAACATCACCGCCATGAAGTGCAATCTCTTTGACCAGGGATGCTGAAATAAAACTGGTTTCTTCACTGGGTGTCATAAAAACTGTTTCCAGTGAAGCTTCCAGATGCCGGTTCATACTGGCCAGCTGCATTTCATATTCAAAATCTGATACCGCACGCAGACCGCGCAAGATGACCTTTGCTTTCTTTGATAAAGCAAAATCCACTAACAGTTCTGAGAACCCGCAAACCTCGACGTTATCAAATTGGCTTAAGACCTGTCTTGCCATTGCGACGCGCTGATCCAGGCCAAACAGCGGGGTCTTTCCCGGATTTGACGCGATAGCGACAATAACCTGATCGAACAGACCTGCAGCACGCTGCACCAGATCAGAATGCCCATTAGTGATCGGATCAAAAGTTCCGGGGTAAACCGCTACAACTGACATATTAACCTCATCTCTTCGCTGCCATTTTTATCCGACCCGATGCTCAAATAATTTATAAGCCACCTGACCAGTTTTTTTATCTTTTAGACAATACCAGTTTTCCGGAAATACCACTTTTTCATCGGTCGCATGTTCTACATAGATTATGGCATCCTCCGCCAAACATCCACTGCTATCAAGTGTTGCAGAGCTTTTTGCCAGCAGCTCGCAATGGAACGGGGGATCAAGGAACACCAGATCAAAGCGTTTATTCAGGTACTGTTCCTGGCTGCTGTTTTTTTTCACTGAATGCAGCCAGCTCAGAGTATCAGCATGATATATGCTTGCGTTACTGGCACCCAGCATTTCGGCATTCTGTTTCAGGTTTTTCACCGTTTTCATATTCTGCTCGATGAAGACGACCTCATCTGCCCCTCTCGACAGCGCCTCGAAACCGAGAACACCGCTGCCTGCAAAACAGTCCAGACAGCAACTTTTAACGATATAGGGCTGCAACCAGTTGAACAACGTCTCACGAATCCGATCTGTTGTCGGCCGCAAACCTTCCGCGTCATCAAATTTTATATTACGGCCTCGCCACTTGCCGGCGATGATACGGCAATGCCCTCGTTTTGAAACTTCTGCTGCAGACACAATATGCTCGATACCTGATGTGGGTGGCGATGTGTTACTGCTTACCTACAATAACCGTAACCATCCTGTCCGGATGCACACGGCGGGTCAACGCATCATTTATTTTGTTCACATCGACCGATCTTATATTCTTGATGAAGTTATCGAGATAGTCGGTCGGCAGATCATAAAAACCGATCATAGCGATATATTCCAGCAGCTTACTGTTACTATCGATGTTTAGCGGGAAACCACCAGTGATATTGCTCATGCTTGCTGCCAGCTCATCCTTTTCAGGACCATTTTTCACATATTTTATTAATTCCTGATTGAGCAAGGTCAACGCCTGTTCTGTTTGCTCCGTTTTAGTCTGCATGCTCATGGCAAAGATCCCTGATTCACGCATCGGCAAAAAATAGCTGGAGACACTGTAAGCCAGGCCATTGTCTTCACGTAGCACTTCGACCAGACGAGACGCAAAACCGCTACCGCCAAAAGGATGGTTGGCGACATACAGACTAAAGTAATCATCATCACCGCGTTTCATACCAGTTTGCCCGACGTAGATATGCGTTTGTGTCGAAGGATAATCAATCACGATTTTTTTCGCTTCTGTTAAGGGTTTTACCGTGGGCAATGCTGGCGCTTTTTCACCTGCAGGCAACGCCGATACCAGCGCTTTTACGATTTCTTCTGCCTGCCAGCGTTCTACATTTCCGACGATGGCGACAGTGGCATTACTGGCGACATAATATTTTTGATAAAAGGCCTTAATATCGCCCAGTGTTATTCGATCCAGGCTTTCTTCCGTGCCTGACACCGGAGAAGCATAAGGATGATCAGCAAAAACCGCTTTATAAAAGGCTTCACTAGCAAGCTCCGAGGGTGATTGCTGTTTTGCCTTTACCGCTACTTTCATGCGGTTGAGTTCGCGCTGATAAGCATCTATCGGAAAATCAGGCTGCGTCAATACCTGTTTTAAAATCTCGATGGCTGGCGTCAGGTAACGCGATTCTGTCAGACTGCGGACTCCGATGAGTGCCATATCACGCATGGCATCATTATCGATTTGCGCGCCTACCGATTCAAATTCTTCCGCAATCTGCTGTGACGATTTACCTGCGGCACCCTCGGCTAAAAGACCGTTAGTTAAAACTGCCAGGCCACTGATGTCGGCGTCTCGCGCACTGCCTGCATCAAATACAATACGCACATCCAGCATCGGAATTTCTGTAGCCGGGACAAATAACACCTTTGCACCATTCTCTGTCTGCCAGGTTTGAATCTGCGGCGTGGCGTTGACAGCGATACTCATCGTCATGCAACACAGAACGCCAATGATCTGCTGCCGTTTGCTTTGCATGAAAAGGCTCAGTAACGAAAACCATGGATTATTAATCATGATGAGCTCCCTCTGGAGGCACGACCCCGGTGATCTTTGTATTGTTCTCAATCGGCAGAGGATCGAGCACCGCCACGGTTAATTGTTCATCCGTTAAATATTTGTTCGCCACCTGTTGCACCTGTTCAGCAGTAACCGCCATGATATTTTGCACGTATTCATCTTTTATCTGCCACGGCAAGCCGATCGTATCGAGCATGCCGACTTCCATCGCCTGGTAAAAGATTGAGTCCTGCTGATAAACCTGAGCGGCAACCACCTGCGCTTTGACGCGATCAAGCTCTTTATCGTCAGGCAACTGGGTTTTTATCCTGTCGACTTCTTCGCGAAGGGCAAATTCCAGAACGTCGATGGCAACCGCGTCATTGGGTATGGCCGATAGAACAAATAAAGTCTCATGTTTCGCTGACATGCCATAACTGGCACTCGCGCTATTAGCGATCTGCTGACCACGCACCAGGTTATTACTCAGGCGCGCACTGCTTCCGCCATCCAGTACACCCGCCAGCACTTCCAGCGCATAGACTTCCCATTTTTCCTCAACGGTAGTCAGCACCGGGGCTTTATAGCCCATAACGATGTATGGGATTTTAGCTGGCACTTCAACTGTAAGGCGTTGTGTACCATATTGTTTGGCTTCTCGCCTGGGCTTCAATGCCTTTATCTCGGAAACAGGCAACTGTCCAAAATACTGTTTTGCCAGTCGGAACACATCTTTCGCTATCACATCACCGGCGACAACCAGGGTGGCGTTGTTTGGTGCATACCAGGTCTTATACCATTGACGCACATCATCGATTGCCAGTGTATCAAGATCTTCCATCCAGCCGATGATGGGCCGGCGATAGGGACTATTTGTGTAAGCCACTGCATTAAAGCGTTCATATGTCAGCGCTGTCGGTTTGTCTTCGGTGCGTAAGCGGCGCTCTTCTTTTACTACTTCTATCTCCTTGAGGAATTCTTTCTCGTCAAGGGTTAGATTTCTCATGCGGTCAGCTTCCAGCTCGAGGCACAGCTCGAGCCTGTCATTCGCTATCTTCTGGAAATAAGCGGTGTAATCCTGACCAGTAAACGCGTTCTCCTCACCACCGTTAGCAGCGATGATTTCTGAAAACTCACCGGCGGGGTGCTCTTCTGTGCCTTTAAACATCATATGCTCCAGCACGTGCGATATACCGGTAATGCCATCGTGCTCATAACTAGAGCCGACCTTGTACCAAACCTGCGACACGACAACCGGAGCACGATGATTCTCGATCACCAGAACTTTCATGCCATTTGACAGCTTATAAGACTGCACTGCATCATCAGTCTTTTCTGGCACGGGCTCCTTGCTGCCAAACAACACAAACCCAAGCACCAGAGTCGAGATAACGACCATGCTAATAATTGACTTCATTTTCATTATTCTTTCTCTAAAAAAATTTCCCTGCCATTAGCAGATATTTTATCGGTTAAAACAATCAACTGTGATTTTTTATATTTTTATCTACCTACCGCGTCAAGTGATGATAGGATACCCGAATTATTTTCATTGCACGAATCATCATGTTTGGCTTTATTAAACGCAAACAAAAAAAAGCATCGCCGGCAATCAATGCCTTACCTGAAACTCAATCCTCAGCAGAAGTTAGCGCCTCAGATTTAAGCCTCTCGCTAGAAAAAACAAGACGTACATTCGCAGATGGCATGGCTGATTTTTTACTCGGCAAAAAAAGCATCGATAATGAACTGCTGGACGAACTGGAAACACGGCTGTTGAAAGCTGATGTCGGCGTCGATGCTACCACAACCATCATCGATGAACTGCAAAGCAATATCTCGCGCAAGGTCATCAATGATGCAGAATCGTTGCACATCAAATTAGCCGAGGTCATGAAATCCATCCTGCAGCCGTGTGAGCAACCATTGAACACGGATACAGCAAAACCATTTGTCATACTTGTTGTAGGCATCAATGGTGCCGGTAAAACCACCAGCATAGGCAAACTCGCACATCATTTTGTCACACATGGAAAATCTGTCGTGTTAGCGGCTGGCGATACGTTTCGTGCCGCTGCAGTCGAGCAGCTGCAGGAATGGGGTCGGCGTAATAATGTACCAGTGATAGCTCAAGGCACTGGCGCTGACGCAGCATCCGTTATCTTTGACGCTGTTGCCTCAGCAAGTTCAAAAAATATTGATATAGTGATCGCTGATACCGCTGGGCGCTTACATACACAGGACAATCTGATGGACGAGCTGGCAAAAATTAAACGCGTGCTGGCCAAACTTGACGTTAACGCTCCCCACGAGACCCTGATCGTAATGGATGCGGGTTTCGGTCAAAATGCACTGAATCAGGTACAGCAGTTCCACAACAGTATAGGCCTGACCGGCATGGCAGTGACAAAACTGGATGGCACAGCAAAAGGCGGCATATTATTTTCTATTGCAAAAAAATTAAACCTGCCGGTACGGTTTATCGGCGTCGGAGAAGGCATTAATGATTTGCGGACATTTAATGCCGGCGAATTTGTTGACGCTCTACTCGACTAGAAACAGTGGCTAGAAAAAACATAAAACCACCAAATCTTCAGCGTCTATTGTTAGTTACCCACTGTGCATCGTGTACTATTAACTAATTTCTCATGATCCATTTCAACAATATCAGCAAACGGTATCCTGGCGGCCATGATGCATTAAGCCAGGTCAATCTGCAGCTCGCCAAAGGACAGATGGCTTTCCTGACCGGCCATTCTGGCGCCGGTAAAAGTACTCTGCTGAAATTGATCGCCATGATCGAGCGACCTACGCGTGGCCAGATTTTTCTCGATGGTGTCAACCTGAACAATATCAGTAATCGAAAAATACCTTACATCCGGCGCAACATCGGCATTATCTTTCAAAACCATCATCTGCTGTATGATCGCCCGGTGTTCGATAATGTCGCGATGCCGCTTGTTATTCAGGGGTATCGCCGCCAGGAAATACATAAACGGGTACGCGCCGCGCTCAATCAGGTTGGTTTATTAAGCAAAGAGAAAGTCGATCCGATAACCCTGTCCGGCGGTGAACAGCAGCGTGTCGGCATCGCCCGCGCCATCGTTCACAAACCCTTGTTGCTGCTTGCTGATGAGCCCACTGGTAATCTCGACCCAGATCTGTCACTTGAGATCATGCAGCTGTTTGCCCGCTTCAATCAGGTCGGTACCACAGTATTAATAGCCAGTCACGACCTTGACCTGATCAAACACATGGGCACACCGATGATCAGCCTTGAGGGCGGCAAGATCATCCATAATGGCTTACCTTTTACCATAAATAGCACTCGCTGATATGCGTAACAGTCCACATAAAAGCAGTCGCATCAGGTCATATTTCGGTCATCATCTGCGCTCCAGCATCACGACTTTAGGCCGGCTCTATGCGCAGCCTGTTGCCACTCTAATGACCGTTGCAGTGATCGCAATCGCCCTGGCGCTACCCGTCGGACTCTATATCACGTTAACCAATATTGGACTGCTCAGCAGCGGCTGGGATGGATCAACCCAGATTTCTTTATTCCTGCATACTGAGGTAACAAAGGAAGATGCCGTTAAATTAATGCAGCGTCTGGAAAAACATATAGATATAAAAAATATCGAATTGATCGACAAAGAAACTGGGCTGGAGCAGTTCAAAGAGATGTCAGGTTTTGGTGACGCTTTAAAATATCTCGACAGTAACCCGCTACCTGTTGTTCTGGTGATACAGCCAAAAATGCAGTCGAACGGACCTGACAAAACCACAGCACTGGTCCATGAACTGGGTAAAAATCCGTTAGTTGAACTCGCCCAGCTCGATGTGCAATGGGTCAAACGGCTCTATACATTTTTAGAAATTGCCAATCGGGGCATCCTGGTGATCAGCTCTATGCTGGCTATCGCGGTGCTGTTAGTCATCGGCAATACCATACGACTTGATATACAGAACCGCCGTGAGGAAATCGAAGTTTCTAAACTCATCGGTGCTTCAGACGCCTTCATCCGCCGGCCGTTTCTCTATACTGGCCTGTGGTATGGCATCATCGGCGGTGTCCTGGCGTGGATTATCACCCTGATATCCCTGATCCTCATGGAAGACCCCATACACAAGCTGGCATCGTTATATCAAAGTGATTTTCGTCTTAGCGGCCTGGGCATAAAAAATACCATGCTACTGATTTTAATCAGCTGCCTGCTGGGATTAACCGGTTCCTGGATTGCAGTCAGCAGGCATCTCAAGGAAATCGAACCCAGCTAGATCACAACGTCAGCCATAAATATAAATATATATATCAATTACTTAGCTTATTATTCATGTTGCTGACCTGATACCCCCCTCAAGGTTATCTCACTAATAATTTGCCTGTTCAGTAATATCGCTGGTATTTTAGTGAACTTTTCTTATAATTAGCACTCTTATTACGCGAGTGCTAAACTTGATTCATGAGAGAAGAAAATATGACAACAGCTTTAATCCCAGCCATTCAGAACGCCCCGTTAAGTGCCGGCAATCTGGATTCTTACATTCGACAAATTAACAGCATTCCTGTTTTGAGCGCCGAAGAAGAGCGGGAGCTTGCTCTACGACTGGAACAGCAAAATGATCTTGCTGCAGCACAGCAGCTGATTCTGTCAAATCTACGTTTCGTGGTAAAAATCGCACGCGGATATTCAGGTTACGGTCTGCCGCTGAGCGATCTGATCCAGGAAGGCAATATCGGCCTGATGAAAGCCGTCAAACGCTTCTCCTCCAGCCATGAGGTACGCCTGATATCTTACGCTGTGCACTGGATTAAATCAGAAATACATGAATTTGTGTTACGCAACTGGCGCATTGTTAAAGTGGCCACAACCAAACCGCAGCGTAAACTGTTCTTCAAATTACGCAGCTCAAAAAACAGACTGGGCTGGTTCACTAATGAAGAAGTAAATGACGTGGCTAAAACGCTTGGCGTTAAACCTGAAACCGTGCTCGAAATGGAATCTCGTTTAAGCGGCAGCGATGTGACATTTGATGCGCCAGCTGATGATAATGATGATGAATATCATTTTACACCAGCCGCTTATCTATCGGATGAACGCGCTGATCCGGCACAATTGCTGGAAAATGATGACCGTGATTCTCAGCAACTAGGCATAATGGAAGATTCTTTAAAAACATTAGATGAACGTAGCCATGACATCATTCAACGTCGCTGGCTGAATGAAGAGAAAGCAACATTGCATGAACTGGCTGAAGAATACAAGGTTTCTGCGGAGCGTATCCGTCAGCTGGAAAAAAACGCGTTAAATAAAATGCGTATCGCTTTTGAAGCTTAAACAGCTGCTTCAAGATGTACAAAAAAAGATCGGTTAATCCGGTCTTTTTTTTTACATCCCATAACTAAAACCCTCAGACGAAAAAGCCAGGCCTACAGATTTTGATGCTGGATTAAATCAAGTATACCAGGTGGTATTAGCTGCTCAGGTTAATACTGCTGATTAAATCTGTCAGCATGGTTGCAGAATTTTTCATTGTTTCACCGCTAGCACGGTGCAACAAACGCCTTAATTTCAAAAATTTAATTTTCGGGTACAGCTTCAAGAATCCAGTCAAGCATAAAAACATGGTGCTTGCGATTCGCTGGATCATTCTGCGCTTTTATTTCTGTTAAAACACAATCAAATATATACGCTACTTCTGGAATACAACAGCCTGACTTCTGCCGGATTTATTTTCACCTTCAACGAATTGCGGCTTCCACGCATGGCCATAGATAACTTCATAAGTGGCCGGCAGTAAATTGTCCTGCCTGAAATGTTCGTAATTATCACGAAGTGCTCGCAAAGCGGACTTACCTCCGAGCCCCCTTGCCATAACTCTACTTTGTAAAACACGGGAAGACAGTGGCTCAGACTCACACCCTGCTAGCTGCGCGGTAACATTGGCACCAATCGCCTTTAAATCATGCATGATTTCATCGACCGTACTGTAAGTCACCGTCATCAGTTCGGCCTCCATCACCGGTTCAGCAAAACCATCCTGCAATAAAGCATCGCCGACATCATGCATATCGACAAACCGGTTGACATGATTTGCACCATCAACTTTACTCCAGCTGCTGCGCAGCTCCTTTAAGGTATCCGGTCCTAAGATAGTAAATACAAACAACCCTCCCGGCTTAAGCACACGCTTTGCTTCGAGGAAAGCTGCATTCAGATCATTACACCACTGCATGCTTAAACTCGAAAAAACCAGGTCAAACACGTTATCTGCAAATGGAAGCCGCTCAACATCAGCACACACCAGGTCAGGCGCACGAAAAAAGCCACCATGCCGAGCTGATTTACTCAGCATGTTTTCAGACAGGTCAAGCGCCACCACCTGCGCTTTTCTGTATCGCGCAAACAAAGGTGGAATAGCAGTGCCGGTACCCGCACCGGCGTCTAAAATACGATCAGGTGTAATGTTTACAATATCCAGCTTTTCCAGCAACCGCTTCGAGACTTCATTCTGTAACACGGCAAATTTTTCATAATTCTCTGCCGCCCGGTCGAATGCACGACGAACTCGTGCCTGATTGAAAACCTGAGTCTGATGGAAAGGTGAGTTAACTGGATGTTGAGTCATATTATTCAAAAATTGGCGAAATCTGTTTTAACTGCCTCGTACCTGCTCGGACAGATCGAGCAACTGTTTTATAAAACTATCACGATGAGAAATAAACGGCGCATGGCTAGCCTGCGAATTCATCAGCACATTTTTCTGCGCATAACTGTCACTTAATACCTGCGCCAGACCACTCGGTACCAGGCTGTCTTTACCACCTAACAACCAGTACAACGGACATTCAACTGATTTGATAGTTTTACGTAAATCCGTCTCCAGCAAAATCTGCAGACCTGAAGTCAGTGCATGCGTTGAAGCCTGTCCGCGTAATTGTATGCTTTTTTGTAACTGCCTGACGAGATTCATAACATCAGGCAAACCTTTAACCTGCAGAGCCAGAAATCGACGTATGGTTCTCTCCTGATTCTGGCTGAGTTCGTAGGCAAACTGATTGAACACGGCTGCATCAACCGCACACTGCCAGTCGGGCCGACTTACGAAACAGGGGTTGGTAGCAACCAGCAATGCCGATGCAACGCGCTGCGGGTATAGTTCCGCCAGCCGCAATACGGCAAGACCACCAAGTGACCACCCTATCCAGATCGCAGGTCGATGAACTAATGACACCAGCGCCTGCACGTAACCATCCAGAGAGCTGACCCGCACCCCAGCCATTGAACCATGCCCCGGCAGATCAGCCACGATCACATTTATCCAGGCGGGCAACTGGGCGATACTTTCTTCCCAAACCGCGCTATTCATCGCCCAGCCGTGAACGAAAACACAGGTTACAGAATTACGCATTGGCACCCAGCCATGTCTTTCTAAAACTCATCATTAAATCGGCTACTCCATATGAAGCATTTTGCAAACGCCTGAGGTAAGCTTGCGCACTGAAGACATCCCTAAATCAAACTTAACCTTAACTCAAGTTAAACGTAACATTCATGGATTATTATCTCAGCATCATTTTATTTGCAGCTTTGGCCTATCTCATCGGCTCTGTTTCAACTGCTATCATCACCTGCAAAATCATGGGCATTGAAGATCCCCGCAAAACCGGTTCCCATAATCCAGGAGCCACCAACGTCTTGCGCCACGGGGGTAAAAAGGCGGGTATTATCACCCTAACCGGTGATATGTTGAAAGGATTAATTCCTGTATTGATTGTTAGCCAGTTTCAGGCAGACGCACTCAGCGTCGCCATTGTTGGCCTGTTTGCATTTTTAGGCCACCTGTTCCCGATTTATTACGGTTTCAAAGGTGGTAAAGGTGTTGCCACTTTTTATGGTGCTCTTTTCGGTATGAACTGGCTGGTCGGCATTATTGCTATCTGCATCTGGTTAGCTGTGGCGGCACTGTTCAGAATCTCATCTCTATCCGCACTGGTTTCAATTTCTTCAACCCCCTTCATACTCTGGCATTTTTCGCAATCCATCGAGCTGACTGCCGTCGTGACCCTGATGTGCATCCTGGTGATCTGGCGTCATCAAAGTAATATCAGATATCTGTTGCAAGGTACTGAAGGCAAAATTGGTAAAAAGTGAAACAGGCGACTTAATCGACCGTTGCTGCCAGCTGACAGTGTTTTATTCGACTAACAACTGCCACCTAAAATCATTTCAAGTGTCAAATTGCTGATAAATCCTGCATAGACCACCGCGCCCTGGCATCAATCTCTAATGGCTGCGTCTCACCAGCGAGCAATCGAAGACAGCCTGCCTGCGCAATCATGGCACCATTATCTGTACAGAATTCAATCCTTGGATAATAGAGCTGACCACCCAGCTGCTCGATCATTTTCGCCAGTGCAGCTCGCAGTCGTTTGTTTGCGCCAACGCCACCCGCAATAACCAGCGTCTTGGACTGTTGCTGCTCTAATGCTCGACGACATTTTATCTTAAGGGTGTCAACTACCGCCTCTTCGAAGGCGAATGATATATCTGCCTTCACCCGCTCGCTTAATTCACCTTTTATTTCACCAGATTGTGCAGCACTCTGCATCGTATTTAAAGCAAACGTTTTCAGGCCACTGAAGCTGAAGTCAAGACCCGGCCGGTCGATCATAGGCCGAGGAAACTGGTAAACACCTGGCCTGCCTTTTTCCGCCAACGCAGCCAGTGCCGGCCCACCGGGGTAACCCAGACCGAGCAATTTCGCCGTTTTATCAAACGCCTCGCCAGCTGCATCATCCAGGCTTTGACCGAGCAGCTCATATTGCCCTACACCTTTCACGTACGCCAGCATGGTATGTCCACCTGAGACCAGCAGGGCCACGAACGGAAAACCCGGTGAATTCTCTTCCAGCATCGGAGCCAGTAAATGTCCTTCCATGTGATGCACTTCAACACAGGGAACATCTAAAGCCCAGGCCATTGATCGCCCAACTGAAGCACCGGACATCAATGCGCCGATTAAACCGGGGCCCGCGGTATAAGCCACCCCATCTATCGCCGTTTTATCTATGCCTGCTTGCTGCAGCGCCTGCTCTATCAGAGGGATCAGATAGCGGATATGATCCCTCGAAGCAAGCTCGGGAACGACGCCACCATATTCTGCATGTATTTCTATCTGGCTATGTAAGGCATGCGCCAATAAGCCCTTTTCACTATCAAAAAGTGCAATACCTGTCTCATCACAGGAGCTTTCAATGCCTAGAACGATCATTTTTTTGAATATAATCCTTAAATTTTTTATAAATCTACTGAAAAAACCTAATCTGGCTTTTGGATTTAAACAATTATGCGATATAATATGTGGTTTAACCGCATCCAATGCGGATTTTTTATGTGTTAATTTTAAGAGGGCACTATGCCAGCTATACGAGTTAAAGAAAACGAACCATTTGATGTTGCTTTACGTCGTTTTAAACGTTCATGTGAGAAAGCCGGTATTTTAACCGATATTCGCAAACATGAAGCGTATGAAAAACCAACTACTGAACGCAAACGTAAGGCAGCCGCGGCAGTCAAACGTCACCTGAAAAAACTGTCAAAAGAACGCAATAAATTCGCACGCTCACCACATCAGCGTCGTCGATAATTTTATCTTGTATCCTTCAGTCAGTGTCAATTAGGACCGAGCCCATCGACGATCCAAAAGCGGACAAACCATGAGCGACCTAAAAAAACAGATACAGGATGCTGCTGTCACCGCAATGAAATCAGGTGATAAAGCACGCCTTGCTGTGATCCGACTGATGACCTCATCGATCAAACAAGTAGAAGTCGATGAACGCATTGAGCTGGATGACTCACGAGTCATTGCAATTCTTGACAAGATGATCAAACAGCGTCGTGAATCAATCTCACAGTTCAAGATAGCTGGGCGTGATGACCTGATAAAGCAGGAAAGCTTCGAGATTGATATTATCCTGGAATTTCTGCCGCAGGCGTTAAGCGAAGAAGAAGTTGATGAGATCGTAAATCAGGCCATCTCACAGGCAGGCGCCGGTTCAATCAAGGACATGGGCAAAGTGATGGGACTGGTTAGACCGCAGATAATCGGCCGTGCCGATATGGGCGAAGTCAGCGGCCGAATTAAAGCTATATTGAGTAGCAGCTGAGTTTTACCCGTTACCGTTTAACCAAAACCATTACTTCAATTTTATTACTGGATTAGTCATAAGACTCGTAAAAACACATGAGCACACTGCAAAACGATAGACTAATCAGAGCCCTGCTTCGCCAGCCCGTTGACCGCACCCCTGTCTGGATTATGCGCCAGGCAGGTCGCTACCTGCCAGAATACCGTGAAGTACGTGCCAAAGCCGGCGACTTTATGACATTATGCAGCACTCCTGAGCTGGCCTGCGAAGTTACACTGCAACCACTCCGCCGATTCGACCTTGATGCAGCCATATTATTTTCAGATATTTTGACGATTCCTGATGCGATGGGTTTAGGTTTATATTTTTCTGAAGGTGAAGGTCCAAAGTTCACAAGAACCATTGACTCCGCCAGCGATGTTATAAACCTGAAGATACCAGACCCGGCCGATAAACTGCGATACGTCACCGATGCCGTGTCATTAATTCGCAAAGAATTGAATGGTAAAGTTCCTCTCATCGGATTCGCCGGCAGCCCGTGGACCCTGGCAACCTATATGGTTGAAGGTGGCAGCAGCAAATCTTTTTCCAAGATAAAAGCCCTGCTATTTGAAGATCCGACATCAGCTCATATATTGATGGATAAACTGGCCGACTCGGTCGCCGTTTATCTAAATGCCCAGATTGAAGCCGGCGCACAGGCAGTGATGATCTTTGATAGCTGGGGCGGCGCATTGACTACACCACACTACAAAGAATTCTCGCTGGCTTACATGCAAAAAATTGTCGATCAGCTAATTCGTGAAAAAGATGATCAAAAGATACCTGTCGTGTTATTCACCAAAGGCGGCGGCTTATGGTTACAGGAGATCGCCAACACCGGTTGCGACGCCGTCGGCCTGGACTGGTCAGTCGATATTCACCTGGCACGCCAGCTCATTGGCGACAAGGTCGCTCTCCAGGGTAATATGGACCCCGCTGTAATGGCGACCAACCCCGAGGTAATCAGACAGGAAGCCAGCCGCATTCTGGCCGGTTTCGGCCATGGCAACGGCCATGTGTTTAACCTGGGCCATGGCATAACACCTAACATCACACCCGATAATGTCGCCGCACTTGTCGATGCGGTACATGAGATCAGCGCGCAGTATCATAATTAATTTTATATCTAAGTACTAATCTCACCAAGTCATATAAGTTTCGTTACACTCTGATTAACGTTAGCTCAGAGAATACACAACCAAGAATTACGTCATGCTGATGCAACAATGTAATTTTTTTAAACCCTTTCTACCTGCACTACTGGTGCTCTCCTGTCTTTCAAATTTTGCTGTCAGCGCTGAACTGCAAGACATTCAAGCTAATTCAAATACATCAATCAAGCGGCCCAGGATCGGCCTGGTATTGAGCGGTGGCGGCGCACGCGGTTTTTCTCATATC
>Ga0316188_10000468_pt1 | contig 17348 bp, 17 predicted proteins | sample Phiworburrow1_MG_FD_204933 | JGI IMG/M metagenome (GOLD analysis project Ga0316188, IMG submission 204933) | Coastal sediment microbial communities from Maine, United States - Phippsburg worm burrow 1 | ecosystem: Environmental > Aquatic > Marine > Coastal > Sediment | place: USA: Maine...
ACCAGGCCGGCGCGTTCTTCACGCTCACCAAGGTCGCGTTCCTGACCGCGCTGCTGCTGTCGATGCCCTGGGTGCTCTACCAGGCCTGGGCCTTCGTCGCGCCGGGCCTCTACGAGCACGAGAAGAAGTTCGCGCTGCCGCTGATCGTATCGAGCATCTTCTTTCTGGTCGTGGGGATCGCATTCGCGTACACCTTCGTGCTGCCTGCCGCTTACAAGTTCTTCATCAGGATGTCGGCGCAGACGGGTGCCGAGACGCTGCAGGACCTGCAGAAGTACTGGGACTTCACGCTCGCGATCTTCTTCGGGTTCGGCCTGACCTTCGAGGTGCCGGTCGTCGAGATGCTGCTGGTCAAGCTCGGCCTGGTCAGCATCGAGCAGCTCAAGCAGGCCAGGCGCTACGTCGTGGTCGGCGCGTTCGTCGTCGCCGCCGTGCTCACACCGCCGGACGTGATTTCGCAGTTCATGCTCGCGGTCCCGCTGTGCCTGCTCTACGAGCTCGGAATCTTCCTGGCGCGCTTCATCAAGGCGCGCAGCCGGGCGCCCGACGCCAAGGAAGAGGAACCCTCGCCGGGTCCGGCCGACAGCTAGCCGGGCGAGCCGGTTCCCCGCCTGCGGCGGAGTCCCCGCCCGACGCTTCGGGCCTTCACAGCTAGTCCGTTCGCCCCGGCTTCGGGCGCTTGCCGACCATGATGTTCAAGTCGATCTCGCGCCCATCGCGCACGAAGCGGAATCGCGCGGTCCTGCCCGGCTTGAGCTGGGCGATCACGTTGAGCATCGATGTGGTGCCGGTCACCGGCTGGTCCTCGACCGCGAACAGGATGTCGCCCACCTTGACGCCCGCCTTGTCGGCCGGCCCGCCCCGCATGACGCCGGCGATGATCGCGCCGTCCTTGCGCGGAAGCTTGAACGCCTCAGCAAGCTCCGGGGTCACGTCCTGCGGCTCGACGCCGATGTAGCCCCGGGTGACGCTGCCGTTGGTCACGATCTGATCCATCACCTGTCGCGCGGTCGAGGCGGGGATCGCGAAACCGATCCCCAGCGAGCCGCCGGTGCGCGAGTAGATCGCCGTGTTGATTCCCAGTAGCCGCCCCATCGTGTCGACGAGCGCGCCGCCCGAATTGCCTGGATTGATCGCCGCGTCGGTCTGGATGAAATTCTCGAACGTGTTGATGCCGAGCTGGTTGCGCCCGAGCGCGCTGACGATGCCCATGGTCACGGTCTGGCCGACGCCGAAGGGGTTGCCGATCGCCAGCACCACGTCGCCGATCCTGGCGTCGGCCTCGCTGCCGAAATCGACCGCGGGCAGGCCCACCAGCTCGATCTTGAGCACCGCGAGGTCCGTCTCCGGGTCGCTGCCCACGACCTTGGCTTTCGCTCGCCGCCCGTCGGCGAGCAGCACTTCGATCTCCTCGGCGGATTCGACCACGTGCTGGTTGGTCAGGATCAGCCCGTCGTGCGAGACGATCACCCCGGAGCCCAGGCTGGAGGTCTGCTGGCGCTGCGAGAACTGGTCGCCGAAGAACCGCCGGAACATCGGATCGTTGAAGAGCGGGTGGTCGCGCGGCAGCTTCACCTCTTTCGAGGTGAATATGTTCACGACGGCCGGCGTCGCGCGTCTCGCCGCATCGGCGTATGACAGAATCGCCCCATTGGCCGGACGGCTCTCAAGCGGCGGGGCGCTCGCCGGCGGTGTCTGCGGCGATGACGACGCTCCCGGCGCTTGCCTGTCCGGCGCGCCGGGTGTCGAGGTCAGCCACTCCGGCCTCAGCGTCGAGACGATGAACAGCACGGCGAGACCGACCGTTACCGCCTGCGCGAAGGTCAGCCAGAGGTTTCGAAGCATGGGAAGACTCGGGAAATCAGCTGGGGAAGGGGTTGTCGGGCACCGCGCGACGCGCCCCAGCGTCGAACGCCAGGCGCTCGCCGCGTTTCTGGATGGCCTGCTCGAATCGAGCCGCTTTGCCGATTATTGCCCAAACGGCCTGCAGGTGGAAGGCAGAAACCGCATTCAGCGGGTCGTCACCGGTGTGACGGCCAGCCTTGCGCTGCTGCGCGCCGCGGTCGCTGCGCGCGCCGACGCCGTTCTGGTTCACCACGGCTATTTCTGGCGCGGCGAAGATCCGAGGCTGGTCGGGGTGCGACGCGAGCGCGTTGCGGTGCTGCTCGAACACGGCATCAGCCTGTTCGCCTACCACCTGCCCCTGGATGCCCATCCGGATCTCGGCAACAACGCGCAGCTCGCGCGAGTCCTCGGCTGGCGCGTCGATGGACGGTTCGGCAGCCAGGACCTGGGCTGCTGGTGCGACCTCGACGCCCCGGTGTCCCCCCGGGCGCTCGCCACCCGTGTCGGCCGCCGGCTCGGTGCCCGTCCGCTGGCGCTGGGCCAGCCGCGCGAGCGGCTGACGCGCGTCGGCTGGTGCACCGGCGCCGCTCAGGACATGCTCGAAGAGGCGATCGATGCGGGTTGCGATGCGTTCGTGAGCGGGGAGGTCTCGGAGCGCACGACCCACCTGGCGCGTGAGGCTGGCGTGCTTTATCTGGCCGCGGGTCACCACGCCACCGAACGCTACGGCGTCCAGGCGCTGGGTGACCGCGTCGCCGCCGAGTTCGGCGTCGATCATCGGTTCATCGACGATCCGAACCCGGTCTGAGCCGCGAGCGGCCGATTTCCTGTCAGGCGTTGCGCGTCTTCAGGATGTCCCGAATCTCCGCCAGCAGCACCTCGTTGGCCGGCGGCGGCGGCGGGGCCGCGGGAGCAGCCGGCTCCTCGTGCTTCCAGCGGTTCATCATCTTGATCATCATGAAAATGATGAACGCGAGCAGGATGAAGTTGATCGCGACGGTGATGAAGTTGCCGTACGCGAAGACCGGCACACCGGCCTTCTTCAGCGCGTCCAGCGTCATCGCGGTGCCCTCCGGCACCTTGCCCAGCGGGACCAGGAAACTGCTGAAGTCGAGCTTGCCCCCGAGGATCGCCGAGACGATCGGCATCACCACGTCGCCCACCAGCGAGTCGACGATCTTGCCGAAGGCGCCCCCAATGATCACGCCGACAGCGAGATCCATGACGTTGCCCTTCATCGCGAAGGTCTTGAATTCAGTCAGCATTCCCATCTCTTGCTCCGTTGTCTGATGATCTCGAGGACGCACAGCGACAGCGCGACTCGCGCGGGATCTGCCCGCGATCGGTCCTCGCCACCGGTGGCTAAGTTACCACCTAAGGCCCGGCGAATCGACAAAGCGGGCCCCCCGGAAGCCCGCACCCTGCCGCGACAGGTGCAGTTGCCCCGCACAATAAGCTAGAATCTCGTGTTGTTCGCCACGCGCGTTCCTTGCTTTCTCGAGCACCAGAACCCCAGGGACCCCCTCAAAATGAGCGATTCCGTTCTCCCAGAAGATCCTGCCCGGCGCGCAGCCGTGCTGACGACCTGCGCCGCGGGCGCCGTCGGAGGCGCAGCGGTGGCCTGGCCATTCCTGAAGAGCATGAGACCGTCGGAGCGGGCGCTGGCCGCCGGCGCGCCGGTCGAGGTCGACATCTCGGAAATCCAGCCCGGCGAGATGAAGCGGGTCGAGTGGCGGGGCAAGCCCGTCTGGGTGCTGCGCCGCACGCCCGAGATGCTGCAGGCGGTCAAGAAGGACGACAGCAAGGTCGTCGATCCGGACTCCAAGCGGACCGCGTTCCCGACGCCTCCTTACGCGAAGAACGAATACCGGTCGATCAAGCCGGAGTATCTGGTCGTCGTGGGCATCTGCACGCATCTGGGCTGCTCGCCTTCCGACAAGTTCCAGCCGGGACCGCAGCCTTCGCTGCCGGACGACTGGACCGGCGGTTTTCTGTGCCCCTGTCACGGCTCGCTGTTCGACCTGGCAGGTCGCGTGTTCAGCAACATGCCCGCGCCGGACAACCTCGAGGTGCCGCCGCACATGTACCTGTCCGACACCAGGATCCTGGTCGGCCTGGACCAGCAAGCCTAAACGGCGCATCGGAAGGAAGAACAGATGGCTGTCGAAAAGCAACTGCCGGCGGGCGCGCCGGGCTGGCAAAAGGCGCTGAACTGGGTCGATGCGCGGTTTCCGCTCACCGCGACCTGGAAGGCGCACCTGTCCGAGTACTACGCGCCCAAGAACTTCAACTTCTGGTACTTCTTCGGCTCGCTCGCGATGCTGGTGCTGGTGATCCAGATCCTGACCGGCATCTTCCTGGTGATGCACTACAAGCCGGACGCGGCGCTGAATTCCGCCGGCGTGCCTGCGGCGTTCGCGAGCGTCGAGTACATCATGCGCGAGGTGCCCTACGGCTGGCTGATCCGCTACATGCACTCGACCGGGGCGTCGGCGTTCTTCGTCGTGGTCTACCTGCACATGTTCCGGGGCCTGATGTACGGCTCCTACCGCAAGCCGCGCGAACTGGTCTGGATCTTCGGCTGCGCGATCTTCCTGTGCCTCATGGGCGAGGCCTTCATGGGCTATCTGCTCCCCTGGGGCCAGATGTCGTATTGGGGCGCGCAGGTGATCGTCAACCTGTTTTCGGCGATCCCGTTCATCGGCCCGGAACTGTCGGTCTGGATCCGTGGCGACTACGTGGTGAGCGACGCGACGCTGAACCGGTTCTTCGCGTTCCACGTGATCGCCGTCCCGCTGGTGCTGCTCGGGCTGGTCGCCGCGCACATCATCGCGCTGCACGAGGTCGGCTCGAACAACCCGGACGGCATCGAGATCAAGGCGAAGAAGGACGCGCGCGGCGTGCCGCTCGACGGCATCCCGTTCCACCCGTACTACACGGTGCACGACATCCTCGGAGTCTCGGTGTTCCTGATCGTGTTCTCGGCCGTGCTCTTCTTCACGCCCGAGTTCGGGGGCTACCTGCTGGAGTACAACAACTTCATCCCCGCCGATCCGCTGAAGACACCGCTGCACATCGCACCGGTGTGGTACTTCACGCCGTACTACTCGATCCTGCGGGCGACGACCACCGACTTCCTCATGTACTGGATGACGCCGTTTCTGCTCTTCTACGCGCTGCTCATCTTTGTCAGCGCGCGCAACGGGCGCAATCGTCTGATCGGCCCGGTGGTGTGTCTGGCGCTGATCGCGGGCTTCTTCGCGGTCGACGCCAAGTTCTGGGGTGTCGTCGCGATGGGAGCGTCGGTGATGATCTTCTTCGCGCTGCCCTGGATCGACAACAGCCCGGTGAAATCGATCCGCTACCGTCCGGGCTGGCACATGTGGATGTACGGCGTGTTCGTGGCGGTGTTCGTCGTGCTCGGCTACTTCGGCGTGCAGGCGCCTTCGCCGATCGGCAACCTGTTTTCCAAGATCTGCACGCTGATCTACCTCGGATTTTTCCTGCTGATGCCGTGGTGGAGCAAGATGGGCGAGTTCAAGCCGGTGCCCGACCGCGTGACTTTTGCCCCGCACTAGGCCGACGGGAGCGTCGAACAGATGAAAATGATCCTGAAACTTGCGGCTGCGCTTCCCCTGGCCCTCGGCCTGTCCTTTGCGCACGCTTCCGAAGCCGGCTATCCGCTCGACCACTTTCCCGTCGAGAAGCTCACCAACCAGGCGGCGCTGCAGACCGGCGCGAAGCTGTTCGTCAACTACTGCCTGAACTGTCACGGCGCGTCTTCGATGCGCTACAACCGGCTGACCGACCTCGGTCTTTCCGAGGCGCAGATCAAGACCAACCTGATGTTCACCGCCGACAAGGTCGGTGAGCTGATGAAGGTCGCGATCGCGCCGGTCGACGCCAAGAAGTGGTTCGGCGCATTGCCGCCCGATCTGTCGGTGATCGCACGTGCGCGCGCTTCCGGGGCGGGTTCCGGTTCGGACTGGCTCTACACCTACCTGCGGACCTTCTATCGCGACGCGACCCGGCCGACCGGCTGGAACAACGCGGTGTTCGCCAACGTTGGCATGCCCCACGTCTTCTGGGAACTGCAGGGCGGCCGTGGCGCGACGATCGAAGAGACGCGGGCGGTCAAGGACCCCAAAACTGGCGAGCCCACCGGCTTCGAGAAGACGCTGATCACGTTCGACGCGACCGGACAGCGCACCGAGTCCAGGAGCGAGCTCGAAGGACTCCACCACCATGAAGGCCACTCGATCACACTCGCCAAGGCGGAAGGGGGCCTTCTCTCGCCGGCCGCTTACGACGAGACGGTCGCCGATCTGGTGGCCTACATCACCTACATGTCCGACCCGAGCGCCCTGGCGCGCACCAGGCTGGGTGTCTGGGTGCTGCTGTTTCTCGGACTGTTCACCGTGTTCGCCTGGTGGATGAACAGGGAATACTGGAAGGACGTGAAGTAGCTTCGCGTCCACCCTGACACGGGGTGAGCCGACTGGCGGCTCACCCTGATCTTTTTTTTGGAACTGGGAACCCCCAAAGGAGCCGCTCGCCATGATGGTCTTGTACTCGGGCACCACGTGCCCGTTCAGCCAGCGTTGCCGCTTCGTGCTGTTCGAAAAGGGCATGGACTTCGAGATCCGCGACGTCGATCTCTACAACAAGCCCGAAGACATCTCGATCATGAACCCGTACGGTCAGGTGCCGATCCTGGTGGAGCGCGACCTGATCCTGTACGAGTCGAACATCATCAACGAGTACATCGACGAGCGCTTTCCGCATCCGCAGCTGATGCCGGCGGACCCGGTGATGCGCGCGCGCACGAGGCTGTTCCTGTTCAACTTCGAGCGGGAGCTCTTCATCCACGTGCAGCAGCTCGAGCGCCGCGACCATCACAAGGACGCGGCCAAGCACATGGACCGCGCCCGACAGCAGATCCGCGACCGGCTCACCCAGCTCACGCCGATCTTCATGAAGAACAAGTACATGCTGGGCGACGACTTTTCGATGCTCGACGTGGCGATCGCGCCGCTGCTGTGGCGACTGGACCACTACGGGATCGAGATGCCGAAGAGCGCGGCGCCGCTGCTGCGCTATGCTGAGCGCATCTTCTCGCGGCCGGCGTACATCGAAGCGCTCACGCCGTCCGAGAAGGTGATGCGCCGCTGAGCAGGTCGTGGCGCGCTCGCCAGCGAGCGCGGCTGCCGACCGCTGTGACCGAACGATGCCAGAGACCTCGACCAAGCCCTACCTGATCCGCGCGATCCACGAGTGGTGCACCGACAACGGGTATCGCCCGTACGTCGCGGTGGCGGTCGACGAGCGCACGATCGTGCCGCTGGAGTTCGTGCGAAACGGCGAGATCGTGCTCAACATGTCGGCCGACGCCACCAGCCGGCTTCGGATCGGCAACGACATCATCGAGTTCGAGGCCCGCTTCAATCGGGTCGCGCGCGCGGTGTCGATTCCGATCGAGAACGTCACCGCGGTGTACGCGGCCGAGAACGGTCACGGCATGGCTTTCGATGTGTCGAAGGACGCTGCGCTGGTCCCCGGCCAGGACGCTGGGCCAGGCGAGCACGAACCGCAGACGGCGCCGGGAGCTCCGGACGCGGGGCCCACGCCTGCCGCCCCGCGCGGCCCGGCGCTGCTGGAAGCGGTGCCTTCGCCGGCGCGCGGGACCGACTCGGACGAGCCCGCAGGGCCCGCGGAGCCGCCGCCCGCGCCGCCGCCGGGAACTCGGCCGAAGCTCACCAGAATCAAGTAGGCCGGCTTAGCTCAGTTGGTAGAGCAGCGGTTTTGTAAACCGAAGGTCGGGGGTTCGAGTCCCTCAGCCGGCACCAGTGAGAGAGCCCGCACGAGCGGGCTTTTCTTGTAGCACGTTCGGGCAATGGCAGCTGTATGAAGCGCATCTGCCGAGTTGGCGGTGTTTCCGATCGGTCCGGGCCACATGTTTCGGATTCCGAGCAAAATATATTTGTGGAAACGCACTGGTCTGCTATCTTTCCATGACTCGCGCTTCTTGCGCCGGGTAGGCGGGGCCTAGACCACCCCGCTTTTGAACGGGGGAGACTCTTTTTGCGGGGCCTACGGGCCTCGTTTTTGTTTCTGAGTGCTCCTGGAACGACCCGTCGGAGTCTTTTCGAGACTGGCCGTAGCAGGCAATGTCTTGCGCTGGCGTTCCAGGCCGTTCGAGCCGCCGTGGACAGCCGGAGGCGACTTGGTTATATTTGGTGCAATGCAATTGGCAAGCAACACGGTTTGACCCTTGTTGCGGTTGCGACTTCCCCTAGGGTCGCGTGCCGCAATATTCCGGCCCCGGTTTCGGGGTCGCTTTTTTCACCCGGTGCGCGGCGTTCTGCCGCGCGATCAGTCGACGGCGGAACGCGAGCGCGGAGCGCGGTCGAATGCGTCGAGCAGTGCGTCGACGCCCTGAGCGCCGGATACCGCGACGCGCTGGCCGACCACGAAGAAAGGCACTCCTCCGATTCCGGAGTCGCGCAGCCGTTCGTCCTCCTGCGCGATGGCCGCCAGGGCCGCGTCGGCGAACGCGGCGTCGATGCGTGTCTCGTCCAGCCCGCAGCCGGTCGCGATCGCGCGAAGCGCCCCTTCGTCGCCGATGTCGACGCCGTCCACGAAATAGGCCTGGAACAGGGCCGCGACCAGGCGGTGCTGCTGATCGCCGCGAGCGGTCGCGCCGATCAGCGCGTGGGCGCGCAACGTGTTGGGCTGGCGGCGAATGCCCTGCGGGTTGAACTTCAGGCCCGCGGCCTCGGCGGCCCCGACCACTCGCATATAGCCTGGTCCGCCTGCCGGATTTCCGAACTTGGCCTGGAGATACGCGCCCCGATCCATTCCCTCCGGCGGCATGCCCGGATTGAGCTGGAACGGGTGCCAGGTCACGATCGGCGCCGGGGCCTGCGGGTGGCGCGCGCGCCAAACCGTGAGCGCTTCGTCGAGATGTTGCTTGCCGATGTAGCACCAGGGGCAGACGACGTCCGAAATCACGTCGATCGTCAGGGTGTCGTCACCCGGTTCGTGCGAATTCGCCATCAGGCCACCGAACCCTTGACCCGGTCGATCGTCTCGCCCAGGTCCTGCATCCGGATGCTCAGCAGCTTCATCGACGCGGCCATCCAGATCATCGAGGTCTGGATCCGCTCGGCATCGCCCTTCCCGGCGAGCTGCCCCTCGAGTCGCCGCAGCGCGTTGCGCGCCTGCAGGGCCGCCTTCGGATCCGCCTTGGCCAGTTCGAGCGCCAACACCGCCTGGCGCCTGGCGTCGAATGCTGCCGGATCGTGCTGATAGAGCATTGCCCAGTCGTCGAAATCGAACTCTTTCAAGATGCCCCCGATTGTGCCGCCATCCGTCGGTCGGCGTCGACCGTTCGTCCTGACTCTATACCAGCGGCGATGCATCGCCCGTGAACAAGCGCACGGGGATGAGGGGGCGGCGGAGGGCGCGGGCGGAGCGCGGCGGAGGTGGGGCACTACTTGATGAGCGTCACCGGCGTCTTCGCGAGTTCGGACACACGGTGCGCAACCGAGCCGATCAGCAGGTCCTTCAGCGCCGAACGGCCCTTGCACCCGAGCACGATCATCTCGAATTTGCCGGTGGTGGCGGCCGCGGCGATCTCACTGGCGACGTGGCCGGTGCGGATGATCATGTCATGCCGCGCCCCGGCCTTGTCCAGCAGCCTGCGTGCCGGCACGAGGTCCGCTTCGGACAGGTCGCGCAGGTACTCATCGACCGCCTTCTTGCCGACGAAGCGCTGGGCATGGCGCAGCGCCGTGTCGTCGTGGACGCTGATCAGGGTGATCGAACCGCGCGCCTTCAGCGACTGGTCGAGCATGATCGCGAATTTCACCGCACGCAGCGCATTCTTCGAGCCATCGGTGGCGACCAGGATTTTCATCGAACTCTCTCCCGCAGTCGTATTCGTGCTGCGTTCATTGTAACGCCGTGCCTGCGGCGCGCCGCCGCGGGCGGCCGATTGGCGCAGAAGGCAACGGGCCGTTAAAGTCACGCCTCCAGCGCCCAACGCGCGTCCATTCGATCCGAAGGGGAGATTCCTGATGTCCGTGCATTCCCAGGCGCTCGCCGAGCAAATCAGCAGTCGCTCCGGCGGTCCGATGGAGTTCAGGCTGCCGTTCGTGTCGCGCTCGCCGGTTTTCGCGCGCAACGTGGTCGCGACCTCGCAGCCGCTCGCGTCTCAGGCGGGTTTGCTCGCGCTCGCGCGCGGCGGCAACGCGATCGACGCGGCGCTCGCGGCGGCGATCACGCTCACCGTCGTCGAACCCACGATGAACGGAATCGGCAGCGACATCTTCGCGCTGATCTGGGACGGAGAGCGCCTGCACGGGCTCAACGCGTCGGGTCGGGCCCCGCAGGCGTGGTCGCCGCAACGTTTCGCCGGGCAGCAGAAGATGCCCCAGCTCGGCTGGGACTCGGTCACCGTGCCCGGCGCGGTGTCGGCCTGGGTCGCGCTGTCCGAGCGTTTCGGTGCGCTGCCTTTCGACGATCTGTTCGAGCCGGCGATCCGCTACGCTCGCGACGGGTACGCGGTGTCCCCGGTGATCGCGAGGCAGTGGGACACGGCCACGCAGCAACTCGCCGACCAGCCCGGGTTCCGCGCGGCGTTCATGCCCGCCGGTCGCGCGCCCAGGGCCGGCGAGCGCTGGCGTTTTCCGGATCAGGCGCGCACGCTCGCCGAGATCGCCTCCACGCGCGGTGAGTCGTTCTATCGCGGACGGCTGGCGGCGGAAATCGCCGCGTATGCGCGCGCCACCGGGGGCGCGATCACCGAGGCCGATCTCGCCGCGCATCGCTGCGACTGGGTCGATCCGATCTCGATCGACTATCACGGTTTCACCGTCCACGAAATTCCGCCGAACGGCGCCGGCATCGCCGCGCTGATCGCGCTGGGCATGCTCGAGCACCTGCCGGTGGCGGAGACGCGCCCCGACTCGGCCGAGCGCCTGCACCTGCAGATCGAAGCGATGCGACTGGCGTTCGCCGACGCGCACGCCCATGTCGCCGATCCGGCGCATATGCGTGTCGACTCGTCTCAGCTCCTCGATCCGGCCTATCTCGCCGAGCGTGCGCGACTGATCGACCCGAAGCGCGCGGGCCAGTACGCGGCCGGAGAGCCGCCGCGAGGCGGGACCGTCTACCTGAGCGTGGCCGACGCGCAAGGCAGGATGGTGTCGTTGATCCAGTCCAACTTCAAGGGCTTCGGATCCGGGGTCGTGGTGCCCGGCGTGGGCATTTCCCTTCAGAACCGCGGCAGCGGCTTCTCGCTGACGGCCGGGCATCCGAATCTGGTCGGCCCGGGCAAGCGGCCCTACCACACGATCATTCCGGCCTTCATGACTCGCGCGGGCAAGCCGGTGATGGGCTTCGGCGTCATGGGTGGCAACATGCAGCCGCAAGGGCACCTGCAGGTGGCGATGCGCTTCATCGACGACGCCGCGAATCCGCAGAGCTGCTCGGACGGTCCGCGCTGGCGCATCGACGATGCCGGCGAACTGATGGTGGAGGCGACCGTCCCGGCGGCTGCGGTCGACGGCCTGCGGGCTCGTGGTCACACGCCGAAGGTGATGCCGCCGGACAGCATCGATTTCGGCAGTTGTCAGGCGGTCGCGCGGGTGTCGGACGACCTCGAGGACGGCTACGTCGCCGGCTCCGATCACCGTCGCGACGGGCACGCCGTGGGCTTCTGAGACGGGGGCGCGGTCGAGAAAAGCAAAGCGCCGCCCTGGGGCGGCGCATGCCTGCGTCGTCAGTGCGGCCTGGTCAGTTCGCGGCTTCCTGCGGGATGACCTTCTGCAGTTCGCCGGCCTGGTACATCTCGGTCATGATGTCGGCACCGCCGACGAATTCACCGTTGACGTAGAGCTGCGGAATCGTCGGCCAGGTCGAGAAATCCTTGATCGCCTGGCGAACCTCGTCGTCCTCGAGCACGTTGACGGTGACCAGGTTCTTCACTCCGCAAGCCTGCAGGATCTGGATCGCGCGACCCGAGAATCCGCACTGCGGGAACTGCGCCGTGCCCTTCATGAAAAGCACGACCGGGTTGTCTGCGACCGTCTTGCTGATGAATTCTCTTGCGTCCATCGAATGGGGCCTCTCGGGCATGAGGGTAGATCGGGATTCTATGAAGTGTGTGCCGTCAGCGTCAATCCGCGCCCTTCGTCAGCCGACGCGGGCTTCGCTTACACCTCGAACGGCATTGTACCGCCGGTGAACCGATCGAGCCCAGCGGCGTCGGGCAGCGTGCGCACCTCGACGAGCCCGACCGCGGCAAACAGGGCCCTTACCGCGTGGCCCTGTTCGAATCCGTGCTCGACGAGCAGCCGGGCGCCGGGCTGGAGCCGGTCGCCGGCGCCAGCGCAGATCGTTCGCAGCGCAGCCAGCCCGTCGCTGCCGCTGGCCAGCGCGCTGCGAGGTTCGAAGCGCAGGTCGCCGCGCCGAAGATGCGGATCGCCGTCGGCCACGTACGGCGGATTTGAGACGATCAGGTCGAAGCGCTCGCCGGGCGGCAGCGGCGCCCACCAGTCGCCTTCGCGAAACTCGAGCCTGCCGTCCGTGAGCGCCCGCGGACAAAGGCGCTGCGCGTTGCGCCTGGCGATCGCCAGGGCGTCGCGGCTGCGGTCCGTCGCTACGACCGACCATTCGGGGCGCAGGCACTCGAGCGTGATCGCGATGCAACCCGAGCCTGTCCCGAGGTCCAGCACGCGCGTCGCGCCCGCTTCGGCGCTGGCCAGCGCGAGGTCGACCAGTTCCTCTGTCTCGGGACGCGGAATCAGCACCTCGGCGCCGACTTCGAAGTCCCGACCGTGGAACTCGCGGCGGCCCACCAGATAGGCGATCGGTTCACCGTCCTGGCGCCGGCGAACCAGCGCTTCGAAGCGGGCACCGACCGCGCCGGCGGCTGATTCGTCGCCGTGCGCGATCAGCCACTCGCGCGACCGGCCGCTCACCTGCTCGAGCAGCACGCGGGCCTCCAGGCGCGGCAGTCCGCAGGCCGCGATCAGTCGATCGAAGCTGGGTGCCGGGTCCCGCGTTGGCTGCATCGTCGAAAGCCTACCAGCGCGAGCGCCAGTCTCGGATCCGCTGTTATCAGGCCTGCAGTTCCTCGGCGAGCGCGGCGATTCTCTCGGCCTGCTGCGCGGCGATCAACGCGTCGGTGATCTCGTCGAGTTCGCCGTCCAGGATCCGGTCGATCTTGTACAGCGTCAGGTTGATCCGGTGCTCCGTGACGCGTCCCTGGGGGAAGTTGTACGTGCGGATGCGCTCCGAGCGGTCGCCCGATCCGATCAGCGACTTGCGATGCGCCGCCTCTTTCGCTTGAGACTCTCGCAGCATCCTGTCCTTCAGGCGCGCCGCGAGCACCTTCATCGCCTTGTCTCGATTGCGGTGCTGCGAGCGGTCGTCCTGGCATTCCACGACGATCCCGGTTGGCAGGTGCGTGATCCGCACCGCCGACTCGGTCTTGTTGACGTGCTGGCCGCCGGCCCCCGACGCGCGAAACACGTCGATGCGCAGGTCGTCCGCGTTGATCTGCAATTCGCCCGCCTCGTCGGCTTCCGCGAGCACTGCGACAGTGCAGGCCGACGTGTGGATCCGCCCCTGGGCCTCGGTCTCGGGGACGCGCTGCACGCGATGGCCCCCGGACTCGAACTTGAGCCGGGCGTAGACACGCTCGCCGGTGATCCGCAGGATCACTTCCTTGTAGCCGCCCAGATCGGACGGACTCTCGGACATCAGCTCGACCTGCCATCGATTGCGCTCGGCGAAGCGCATGTACATGCGCAGCAGGTCGCCGGCGAACAGCGCCGATTCGTCGCCGCCGGTGCCGGCGCGGATCTCCAGGATCACGTCGCGGTCGTCGTCGGGGTCCTTGGGCAGCATCAGGCGCTCGAGCGTGCGCAGTTCCTCGTCGGCGCGCTGACCCGCGGTGCGGGCCTCGTCGTCGGCGAACGCGCGCATCTCGGGATCGGCGCGCATCGATTCGGCCGCCTCGAGGTCGCTGCTCGCGCGCTGCCAGGCGTGGAAGTGATCGACGAGCTGCGTGAGTTCGGCGTGCTCGCGATTGAGCTTTCGGAATTCGCCCATGTCCTTCGCGGCGGATTCGCTCGAGAGCAGGCGATTGACCTCACCCAGGCGTCGCTCGAACTGTTCGAGCTTGGCCTGCATCGACGCTTCCATCTATTGCTGTCCGGTCGGACCGGACGAGGGGGCGTCGGTCGAGGGCGCGTCGCGATCGGGCAGGAGATGGTCGATGAAGCGAGTGATCGTCTCGCGTTCCTCGTGCCCGCGCTGCAGCAGCGTGGTCGGGCCGTGCAGGAACTTGCTGGTGAGGCCGTGGGCCAGCGCCTCCAGCACCGCGCTCGGGTCGTCGCCGCGGGCGAGCATGCGCCGCGCGCGCTCGAGCTCGGCCGCCTTCAGCGCCTCGCCCCGCGCGTGGAGCTGCCGGATGACCGGCACCACCTGTCGCGTGGACAGCCACTGCATGAAGGAGTCGACGCGCGTCTCGATGATCGCCTCGGCCTGCGCGACCGCGGCGCGACGGTTCTCCGCGCCGGCCTGCACCAGCTTGCCGAGGTCGTCGACCGTGTACAGGAACACGTCGTCGAGTCGCGCGACCTCCTGTTCGATGTCGCGCGGCACCGCCAGATCGACCATGAAGATCGGCCGGCGCCTGCGCGCCTTCGTCGCGCGCTCGACCATGCCCAGGCCGATGATCGGCAGCGTGCTCGCGGTGCAGGACACCACGATGTCGAAGCGCTCGAGCGCATCCGGCAGCTCGGCGAGCCGGATCGTGTCGGCGTTGAAGCGCTGCGCGAGCTTCTCGCCGCGGTCCAGCGTCCGGTTGGCGATCACGATGGAACGCGGATGCTGGGCGGCGAAGTGCGTCGCGGTGAGCTCGATCATCTCGCCGGCGCCCACGAACAGGACGTTCGTCTCGCGCAGGTCCTCGAAGATCCGCCGGGCCAGGCGCACCGCAGCGGCGGCCATCGACACCGAGTGGGCGCCGATCTCCGTCGTGGTGCGCACCTCTTTGGCGACCGCGAACGATCGCTGGAAGAGCTGGTGCAGGTGCATGCCCAGCGCGCCGGCGCTTTGCGCCACGCGAACTGCCTCTTTCATCTGGCCGAGGATCTGCGGCTCGCCGATCACCATCGAGTCGAGACCCGCCGCGACCCGGAACGCGTGCCGCACCGCCTCGCCGTCGGGCAGGATGTACATGTGCGAGCTCAGCTGGCCGTTGGCCAGGCCCTGGCGGCTCGACAGCCAGTCGGTGAGTACCGGCGGCGTCTGCGCGGGCTCGCGCGTCGCGCAGTAGATCTCGGTCCGGTTGCAGGTCGACAGGATCGCACTCTCGGTCACCAGTTCGCGCAGCTCATGGCGCATGTCGGCGATCGCCTCGTGCAGTCCGTCGCCCGGAAACGACACCCGCTCGCGCACGGCCAGCGGCGCGGTGGTGTGGTTCAACCCGAGCGTGAATAGATACATAAGTGTCTGAATCCGCTCGGATTATACGTTGTTGCCCGGCGTTCGCGGGTCATTCGTTCGATCCGCGGCCGCGAATCGCAAATGTGGCCGCCCGCCGGGGCGGTCCCGCGGCGGTCAATTCCCGCGGGCGCCGAGGAACAGCCGATACGCCGGGTGCTGGCTTTCGTCCCAGTATCGGTATCCCAGCGTCTCCAGGAACTTCCTGAAATCGCCCATCTCCCTCGGGGGCACCTGGATGCCGACCAGGATCCGGCCGTAGTCGGCGCCGTGGTTCCGGTAGTGGAACAGCGAGATGTTCCAGTTCGGGCTCATGCTCGAGAGAAACCGCATCAGCGCGCCCGGGCGCTCCGGGAACTCGAAGCGATACAGGATCTCGTCGCGCGCCAGCGCCGAGTGCCCCCCGACCAGGTGGCGCACGTGCAGCTTCGCGAATTCGTCGTCGGTCAGGTCGAGCGTCCCAAAGCCGGCGCGCTCGAAATCGGCCGCGATCTCGCCCGCTTCGCCCGGCCTGTTGACCTGGATCCCGACGAACACGTGCGCTTGCGTCGCGTCGGCGATGCGGTAATTGAATTCGGTGACGTTGCGCGGACCGACCGTTTCGCAGAAGCGCCGGAAGCTGCCGCGCTCCTCGGGGATGGTCACCGCGAACACGGCCTCGCGCTGCTCGCCGATCTCGGCGCGCTCCGACACGAAGCGCAGCCGGTCGAAGTTCATGTTCGCGCCGCAGGCGATCGCGATCAGCGTGCGATCGCGCACGCCCTCGCGTGCGACCCAGGCCTTGGCTCCGGCGATCGCCAGCGCGCCGGCCGGTTCGAGGATCGCGCGGGAATCCTGGAAGACGTCCTTGATCGCGGCGCAGATCGCGTCGGTATTCACCAGGATGATCTCGTCGACGTACGCCTTGCACAAGCGGTAGGTCTCTTCGCCGACCTTCTTCACCGCGGTGCCGTCGGAGAAGAGCCCGACGTCCTGCAGCTCGATGCGCCGGCCCGCCGCGAGCGAGCGCGCCATCGCGTCGGAGTCGGTGGTCTGCACGCCGATCACGCGGATTTCCGGGCGCACCTGCTTCACGTAAGCGGCGATTCCGGAGATCAGCCCGCCGCCGCCGATCGCGACGAAGATCGCGTCGATCGGTCCCTGGTGCTGGCGCAGGATCTCCATCGCGATCGTTCCCTGGCCGGCGATCACGTCGGGGTCGTCGAAGGGGTGCACGAAGGTCAGCCCCTGCGCCTGCTGCAGTTCGAGCGCCAGCGCATAGGCATCGCTGTAGGAGTCGCCGTGCAACAGGACCTCGGCGCCGCGACCGCGCACCGCGTCGACCTTGAGCATCGGCGTGGTCACGGGCATCACGATCACCGCGCGGCAGCCCAGTTTCTGCGCGGCCAGCGCCACGCCCTGCGCATGGTTGCCGGCCGATGCCGCGATGACGCCCCGACCCAGCTGCTCCGCCGTGAGGTGCGCCATCTTGTTGTAGGCGCCCCGCAGCTTGAACGAAAACACCTGCTGCATGTCCTCGCGCTTGAGCAGCAGCGTATTGCCCAGTCTCTCGCTGAGCAACGGCGCGGGCTCGAGCGGCGATTCCTCGGCGACGTCGTAGACGCGCGCGGTCAGGATCCGCTTCAGATATTGAGTACCCATGGAGCTGGCGATTCTATCCGTTCCAGCCGTCTCGCCGATTTCCGCCGACTCGCCGCAGGTGAAAGGGTGCCGTCCGGAGCCGTCGGGGCGCTCGGCCCGGATACCCTAAACTCCACAGGGATGGAAGCATTCGTCCTGCGGCTGATCGAGTGGTTCGCGCTGCCCAGGCACGGGCTCAGCTCGGTGTTCGTGATCGCCTTCGTGTCGGCGACGCTGCTGCCGATGGGCTCGGAGCCGGCGGTCTTCGGCTACGCGAAGCTCAACCCCGACCAGTTCTGGCTGGTGGTGATCGTCGCGACCGCCGGGAATACCCTGGGCGGGATGGTCGATTACTGGATGGGCTA
>Ga0316188_10000469_pt1 | contig 17325 bp, 14 predicted proteins | sample Phiworburrow1_MG_FD_204933 | JGI IMG/M metagenome (GOLD analysis project Ga0316188, IMG submission 204933) | Coastal sediment microbial communities from Maine, United States - Phippsburg worm burrow 1 | ecosystem: Environmental > Aquatic > Marine > Coastal > Sediment | place: USA: Maine...
AGCCGGGCACCGATGATATCGAGAACGTGCAGCTGCGGCTGTCGGACGGCAGCGTCATCTTCACCCCGGGTTTGTTCGGCACCGGTATCGCCATCACCGATGTTACCTACCAGATGGCTTCCTTCGATGCTGGCCTGAAGGTCCGAGGTTATTCTCTGGCCGGTGAGTTTTTCCTGCGCCAGCTCAATAATTTCAGGGGACCGGGCACGGAGAACCTGGCGTTCAACGAACGCAACGACCATGGCTTCCAGTTACAGTCCTCCGCCATGCTGATGCCGAAGACAGTGCAGCTGTACCTCTCCGGTTCGAAGGTCTACGGCGAGTACGGCGACCCGTGGGATGCCCGCCTCGGCGTCAACGTGTTCCCGTGGAAAAACAAGGTGGCGAGGTGGAATACCGAGATCATCGATCTTCATAATTCACCGGTCGGTGCACTGAGCCTGCCTTACTCGGTGGGTGCCAACGGACTGGTATTTCATACCAATCTCGAGATCAACTACTGATGGTGTGTAAAAAATTCTACTGAGGGATAAAAATAAATATTACAGGTGATACCGATTCATTTTTGAAACTTTAATTTATGACTAATTTTTAATAGCCCCAATTAATCTGCCACATTAATGAGTCACAGGAAATAAAGATCTTGAAATCGTGTAACAGTTTTCTTCTTAAAATATTTTTTATCGCATCGTTATCGATACTGCACGGGTGTGCTTCACTGCCTGCAGATGTCGAGCGAACACCATCACATACACTGCAGGACACCCAGGATACCTTGCTTGCAAATAAAGTATCTATTGCCGTTGCAGAGCATCCAGGTCTCTCAGGATTTTACCCGCTGTCCACGGGGATGGATGCGTTTATCACGCGGTATGCACTCATCGATCAGGCGCAACGCAGTCTCGATGTTCAGTATTATATCTGGCACCAGGATACCACCGGTGTCGTACTTGTAGACAAATTACTGCAGGCGGCGGACCGTGGTGTGCGCGTGCGTATTTTACTGGACGATCTTGATACCGCGGGTAAAGACAGCGGCCTGATGTCGCTGGACGCGCATCCAAATATTGAAATTCGTCTCTATAACCCGTTTGCCAGTCGCAACAGCCGGATGATGGATTTTGTTACTGATCTGACAAGAGTTAATCGGCGCATGCACAACAAGTCACTGACGGCCGATAACCAGGCGACGATTGTTGGCGGGCGGAATATCGGTAACGAATATTTTGGCGCCACCAGTCATGCGGAGTTTTCCGATCTCGATGTCCTGGGCATTGGACCGATTGTGCAAGATGTTTCTGACATGTTTGATAGCTACTGGAATAGTGATTCGGTGATGCCGGTGCGGGCTTTCAATCAGGGCCAGCCGATAACCGACGAAGCGCTGGTAAAAGCCCGGGTAGAATTCGACAAGGCAGTGAGCAAAGAGCTGGCGGACCCCTATATACAGGCTGTAAAGCAATCGCCGCTCGCTAGCAGCAACAGATATGACGATATGATCTTTCATTGGGGCAGGGCGACGCTGATCTCTGATGCGTCCGATAAAGCTAAGGCAACGGAAGTCAGGGCGGATACCCACCTGGCGCCAAAATTAAAGGTACATCTTGATAAGGCGCAACAGGAACTGATTATCATCTCACCTTATTTTGTACCGGGAGATGAGCTGGTGGATTATCTTGGCATGCTGGTGGAAAAGGGGGTGCGGGTGCGCATCCTGACGAATTCCTTGGCCGCCAATGACGTTGGTGTGGTGCATGCAGGTTATATGCGTTACCGCGAAGCATTGTTACGACAGGGTGTGGAGCTGTATGAGTTCAAATCAGTGCCTGGCGAAGCGTCGAAGGAAGAAAATAAACACTGGATGGGATCATCAAATGCCAGTCTGCATGCCAAGACCTTTGGCATCGATAGAGAAAAGGTTTTTGTTGGTTCCTTCAACCTGGATCCGCGTTCTGTCGTGCTCAATTCAGAGATGGGTGTACTCATCGATAATGCAGACCTCGGTGCGATGCTGGGACAGAGTTTTGATAACAATATCGCACATAAGGCCTATAAGCTGGAGCTCAATTTTATTCCGGAGGACGAGAGCGATTCCGGATTTGACGAATACGAAATACAGTGGTTAACACAGCAGGATGGAAAAACGGTGTTTTATGATGCTGAGCCAGATACCAGTTTCTGGCAGCGCTTTGCTGCGGGTTTCTTATCGATATTCGTGATTGAGAGTTTTTTATAGAGAGAGCAGGTTAGACTGAACTGAGGAGGCATTTAGATGAAAAGGCAGCAAATAAATCCATTATCGATAGACGTCAGGAAATTTCTTGTTGTATTTTCCTTTTTGTTTATTGGCGTGATCAATTCAGTAAATGCCAGTGAGGCGGTGGACAATAAGTTCAGGATCGCTCTCGGTGGTTACAGCATTATTCGCTATGATTCGACGATGTCACTGACCGATGAAACTCTGGGCGCTGGTATATCGATCAACCCGGTCGATGCCTTCGGTCTGAAAACTAAACAGAGCGTATTTCGTCTCGATGGCTTTTATCGATTCAATAATGCGCATGCACTGACTTATTCCATATACAGCATCAGAGCGTCAGGAAATAAAACCCTCGAGAATGAATTTGACTGGCTAGATGAAGATGGCAACATCATTACTATCCCGGTGGGTGCAAATATTGATACTTCTCTCAATTATGATATCTATAAGGTCGGTTATCTCTGGTCCTTCTATCATACGGATAAAGTCGAACTGGCGGCGGGCGCGGGTCTGCATATCACTCGTTTAACGATTGGTCTTGATGCCGGCGGCACCTATGTGGGTAATGAAGCCAGGGATGTTAAAACAACGGTGCCCTTGCCGGTTTTATCTTTTGGTTTGACTTATCTTGTTACGCCAAAGTTTCAGTGGTACCTGAAGTCTGAATTTTTTGCGCTTAAATTTGATGAGTGGGATGGTGTCTACACAGATGCTACATTTGGCATGGAGTACCGTGCTTTTGATCATCTTGGGTTCGGGCTTGGGCTTGGCAGCAACACGCTGAAGCTGACCGAGAAAACCAATGATTACCGGTTTGACTTTGATAACCGGATTACGGGCCTGTTACTTTACGTGGCCGGTTATTTTTAAAATACCTGAAAAGAATTTTTAAAGGGGACGGAGGGATTAAATTTTAATCCCTCCGTCCCCTTTATCCAGTCCCCTTTATCCTCTATATTACTCTGGAATCAAGACCTGGTACCGAGCCGGTGAGGAACCGTGTCAGGATATTGCAGTTCTTGAAACGCTGTCATAAAATTAAATATCACGATAAACCCTGACGATGGAGTAGATAATGAAAACTATTGTACGATTATTTATTGCGGTTAGTTTAATGCTGGCTGCAACTAACAGTTTCGCCTGGTTCTTTGACGATGATGACTGGGAATGTATGGGGCCTTTTGGAAAGATTCCAGGTTGTAATCCATATGATGAGTGGGATCCAAGATACTGGATGGAAGAAATGGAGCAGGAATTCGATGACGATGACGATTATTATCGCTATGGTCCTTATGGCGGTTATGGTTATGGCGGCCCCGGTTATGGCTATGGTGGTTACGGCCCATATGGTCCGGGTTATGGTTATGGTGGTTACGGCGGCCCCGGTTATGGCTATGGTGGTTACGGCCCATATGGTCCGGGCTATGGTTATGCACCTTATGGTTACGCTCCTGCACCTGCACCTGCCCCTGCCCCAGCGCCGGCACCTGCACCTGCACCTGCACCTACTACACGATAGGCTGAACCTGGCTCGAGTAAAAATAACTTCCGTGGCATAGTTCCACAGCCCTGTAAAAAGCCCTCTTAATGAGGGCTTTTTCTTGTTTATTGAATTAGGGATTATGAATTATTAGGGGTGCTTAACTACGGCCCATTAATTTATGATGGCAGTCTTTTTTAATTCTTTTATGTTTTCACCAGGACTGGCCGTAACCTGTTCGTGATCCAGGGTTTCGTGTTCTTCGAGTTCGGTAATCAGCTAATTAAGCAGATCTCTGTGTTGAGCGATCAATTCGATAGCCTGTTTTTGGCATTGCTCAGCAGAGCTTTTATTCAGGAAATCTTTTCAAGATACTGTGTCAGCAACGGTATATTGCTTCGTTTCGCTGGCAAAGGCTGTCTCAAGATACTGTATAATTCGCACAACTTTTATACATGCCTGAAAAATAAATGAGAGTGTTATGTCTTTGATCAAACCTTTTGCCGGTTTACGACCCGTGCCTGAACGCGCTGAAGAAGTTGTTGCGCCACCGTATGATGTTTTGAATTCTGCCGAAGCGCGTGTGCGCGCAGCCGGCCGTCCCTGGAGCTTTCTGCATATCTCCAAAGCTGAGATCGACCTGCCGGAAGGTACTGACCCGTATGATCCGGTGGTGTATGCAAAATCTGCCGAGAATCTGCAGAAGATGCTGCAGCAAGGCATCTTGATCCGTGATGAAAAACCCTGTTACTACGTTTACCGTCTGATCATGAACGGCCATTCACAGGTGGGTCTGGTGGCAGCCGCATCGGTGGCTGATTACGATATCAACCGCATCCGCAAGCACGAATATACCCGTCCGGCGAAAGAGGATGACCGTGTGCGCCAGATCGAAGCGCTGAATGCACAGACCGGTCCTGTTTTGCTGGCTTATAAATCACAGCCGGATATGGACGCCATTTTAGAAGCGACCACGAAAAAACCGCCGTTGGTCGATGTCACCGCCGATGACGGTGTGCAGCATACTTTCTGGATAATCGATGATGAGCAGACCATCGCAAAGATCAGTGCCGGCTTTGATGCCATGGAAGCAATCTATATCGCTGACGGCCACCATCGTTCTGCCTCGGCTTCGCGCGTAGCAAAAAGTCATGCCTTGAGTGAAGGTGATGGCAATCAGAGCAGTGATTATTTTCTGTCAGTCATCTACCCGCACAACCAGATGAATATCCTGGATTACAATCGTGTGGTCACCGATCTAAACGGCCTGAGCAAAGAACAGCTGCTGGAAAAAGTAAAAGCAGCGTTTATGGTGACTGAAGAATCAGCTGCCGTGAAACCGAGCAGGGCGACGGAGTTCGGTATGTATCTTGATGGCCAGTGGTATCGCCTGAACATCAATCCTGAACTGGTGCCAGATGATCCTGTGGCATCGCTTGATGTCAGCCTGCTGGCAGACAACCTGATCGAGCCGATCCTCGGAATCTCTGATCCGCGGACCGATAATCGTATCGATTTTGTCGGCGGTATCCGTGGTTTAGGTGAGCTGGAAAAACGCGTCGACAGTGGTGAGATGGCGATTGCTTTTTCGCTGTATCCGACCAGTATGGATGCCTTGATGGCGGTCGCCGATGCCGGCGAAGTGATGCCGCCGAAATCGACCTGGTTTGAGCCCAAGCTGGCGGATGGCCTGGTATCGCACGTACTGGATTAAGAAATGCTCTCTGCGCGACGTGTCTGGATACACTAATGCCGCGGTGCATGGATACACAAGAGCGACTTCTACAGTGAAGTCAAAAGCCAAATTTTATATTTGGCTTTTTCTTGCTTTTGATGTTTAATTAACATATATGTTAAAAATTAATATATAAGTTAATTAATGGTGATTTTCATGGCTAAGACTGACTGGGTCCGCAGTACGCGGGTAAAGCAGGGGTTAAAAGGGTTTCAGCTGGCTGAGCGTCTGCAGGTGAGTGCGGCTCGGGTTTCGGTGCTGGAGAAAGATGAGATGCGTGGCGCGGTGACGCTGAAGATGATGGCGAAGGTGGCAAAGGCGATGGGTTGTCGATTCGAGTACCAGCTAGTAGCGCTGGCAGATACATCGCCTGCTGAAGAGAAAACCGGCCTGGATATCAGTGCACAACCCTTATCGTTCAACGATAAACCGCGTGTCAGGGTGATCGTTAAGTGATTGTTAAGTAATCGCTGATTTGACAGTTTACGTAGTATAATTACCAGTCTTTAAATCTGGCAGTCACGTGCGCTTTAGTTTTTTAACTAATTATTTTCACTGGGAATTCATTTGTATCAGTTACTGCAACAACGCATATCAGAGTTATCCTCTCCGAAATTTGAAGAAGCGCTAGCGAGCTCAAAAATCGGTCTGGAAAAGGAAAGCCTGCGCGTTTCAACCGAAGGCGGCATCTCGCAAACACCGCAACCCGTGGCCTGGGGTTCACCGCTGACTAACCCGCAGATAACCACGGATTTTTCTGAAGCCCTGGCCGAGCTGATCACGCCGCCCTGTGACACGATAGCTGAAGTCATCCAGTCGCTCGATGATATTCAGAACTTTGTCTATCAGCATCTGGATAATGAGATCTTATGGGCGACCAGCATGCCCTGTGTGGTGTCTGGTGAAACCAGTATCCCGTTAGCGCAATATGGCACGTCTAATCGGGCGAAGATGAAAACGGTCTATCGAAATGGCCTGGGATTGCGCTACGGCCGTTCCATGCAGGTCATCGCCGGCGTGCATTTCAATTACTCCTATTCTGAACAATTCTGGCGACGATACCAGCAGTTATTGAATAATGATGAAAAGCTGCAGGATTTTATCTCTGAGCAGTACATGGGGCTGGTGCGAAATCTTTTACGTTATGGCTGGTTAGTGCCGTACCTGTTCGGGGCTTCGCCTTCGATCTGTAAGTCGTTTTTAAACGGTAAGCGCACCCTGTTACAGGAATTTAACAGCAATACTTTTTATGAGCCTTATGCCACGTCACTGCGACTGGGTGATATCGGTTACCAGAATAACAAGGAAGACCTGGCGGGTATCAAGGCCTGTTACGATTCGCTCGATGCCTATGTGCAGAGCATGCGCTCTGCAATCAATACACCGTGTGCGGCTTACGAGCAATTCGGGGTAAAGGTAAATGGTGAATATCTGCAGCTTAATGCCAATATCCTGCAGATCGAGAACGAGTATTACAGTACGGTGCGGCCTAAACAGATCCTGCAGGGTAATGAAAAACCCTCTACCGCTCTGCAGAAAAGGGGCATTGCATATATCGAGTTGCGCTCTCTCGATGTGAATGCTTTCGACCCGCATGGCATCAACTCTGAACAGCTCTATTTTCTTGAAGTGTTCATGCTGTTCTGCCTGTTGCAGTCGAGCCCGGCGTTGACCAGGAGTGAGGTCAACGCGATCGACCAAAATCTGGTTCTGGTGGCGCATCAGGGGAGAAAACCGGGCCTGGATCTACAGCGCGGCGAAGAGAAGATCAGCCTGCAGGACTGGGCGAGCGAGTTATGCTACAAGATGAAATCAGTGGCCGGCCTGCTGGATAATGCTAACTACTGTGAAAATTATTTCTCCAGCGTCAAGTCGCAGATCGCCAGTGTTTTCGATTCTGACCTGACACCTTCCGCAAGAATGCTAGCGAACATGAGGGCATATGATGAAGGTTTCTTTCATTATGCTCAGCGTATGTCAAAACATCATTATCGATACTATAAAAACCATCCTCTAGCAAAAGAGAAAACCCAGTTTTTCGAAAACATGGCGAGAGAATCGATAGAAAAACAGAAACAGATAGAAGCTGAAGACCGCATCAGTTTTGATGAGTTTTTAGATAATTATTTCAGAGAGGCTGACTGTGTATAAGTATATCGATCGCATTCCATTGCTGCCGCTTGCGGTCGCCGCTATATTTATGTCGCTTGCGCCATTTTCTCCCGAACCACATCTGTTAGAAAAATCACGTATGTTAATTAATGGCGAGTTGATAAAGCCAATAGATATATTTGATCTGTTCTGGCACAGTTTTTTGATAGTATTATTGATAATCCGACTGGTACGCTATAAGCAATCAAGACAAACAATCAGTGATCGCAAATAAGTTATTAGCTAAAAAAATTATAATGGCAGGCCTGTTGCTATTATCTTCAGACGTCTTCGCTAATGAACTGGATGAGGCGGTGGAAGCGATGCGTGCGGGTGATTTCGCGGTAGCTTATTGCATTATGCGGCCACTTGCCGAAGCTGGCGATGCCGAAGCGCAATATAATATTGGCTGGATGTATCTGAACGGTTATGGTCTGAGAATAAATGACAATCTTGCCCTGCAATGGTGGGAAAAAGCTTCAGCGCAGGGGAGCTCAGATGCAAGTCTTTCAATAGGCATGTTATACAGCCTGGGCGAAGGTAATGTTGCTAAAGATTTAAATAAAGCGATCGATTATTATCTGCTGGCAGCAGGCGGTGGTCAGGAAGATGCGATAACTATCCTGCAGTCGATGATGCTGAGGAATGACCCGGACATACGTGGTCGCATACATTCAATTATTCGCCAGCATCGTTCTCTGTTTGGCGATGAATACCAGGTCAAGGCAGAGAAGCTGAATGCAAGGAGTAAGCCCTCTACAGAAAGTGCTATTGTTGCAGGGCTGGTAAAAGGGCAGGCCGTCCTTGAAATGTATCGAGAGGGCCAATGGAGCCAGGTTGTTGTACTGGACGACGAAAAAATTGATCGTACAGTCTGGGTTTATAATCCACTGCTAGAAAGTAATACCGAAACAGCCGAACGGCTAAATTAATGCTCCCCCATTAGTTCTCTGATTCGCATAACATAACTACGTGTTTCTTTCGGCAGCAGCGGTTCAATTTCATTCCAGTTTTTTTCCTTACTGGCGGTGAGTTTTGATGCATTCAGGATGCGACCGTAACCGGCGTTATAACTGGCGAAGGTCATATAGAGCTTATCCTGTGCCGCTGTTTTTTCAAACTTCCTGTACAAAGTGCGATCATAGTATATGCCTGCGGCAATGTTCCAGTGCGCTGATTCTAATTCGGTGAAATGCGGGTTCTTCTCGGTGATTTCTAATAAGGTTTCCGGCATGATCTGCATTAGACCGCGTGCGCCTACCTGACTTTCTGCACTGTCATTTAACCCGGATTCAGCGATCGCCTGTGCTTTAAACCAGCGCCAGTCAAATAGAGGGCCAAAATAACGTTTACTGTATTTTTTGAAATGACGATCGTACTTGTCTGTCCAATGGCTGGAATGTACGGGGTAATCGAGAAAATTCGCGGAAGCGTTCTGGTTGCATATCAGATAAAAGACCGTCGCAGTGATCGTGATGTTTATGAAACGCATGGTGGTCGATGCGGGCATTGATCAAAGATGATTAACTAAGGCCCAGGCCGATTACTAAACCCAGCGCTATACCGATACCGATGAATAAGCCCATGACCATGAGGCCGACAGCGATGTTTCCTTTGCCGAGTTCATCGCTTATATTGAAACTGACCATTCTGTTGAACATGCTGCAGCTTATTTTCATAAAAAACAGCGTCAGAATACCGCCGAGCATGACGTAAACAAAGTTTAAGATTATTGGTGGAATGTCGGTCATGATGATATCTGCCTGTTTAATATGTTCTGTTCTTTATCGGATGTATTCCTGTCCTTAGTTTTTATCAGCTACTATTTTGCTGCCACCCAGGCATTCCGGAGAGTCTGGCGCTCTGCCTTTCTTAAACCATTCTTCCATGGTCATGGTGTGTAAAGCGAGGGCATGTATGCCACCGTCGGAACGGTCTTTTTTTAGTTCGTCCTCCAGCACTTTGTTTACCAGGCGGTGTCGCGCGACCAGCATCTTGTCTTTAAAGTCATCACATACGATGGTCACCTTAAAATGCGATTCTGAACCCTCAGGTACATTGTGCATATAACTTTCGTTCACCACTTCGAGATGTTCAGGTGAAAATGCAGTATTGAGTTTTTTTGTGATAGTGTCTTGTATTGTCATAGCTAAATAGTAACACAACAGCAAGTTGCAAAAAACGAGTTAAAAATCAGGTTTTTTATAGCCGCATTTGCCAGCGGAGCGCGGCAATCCCCTGAATACAGCACGGCGGGCTTAAACAGATGGCGTTGCTCCGCACGCAAAAACGAGATGTCAGGGTTAACTTTGTCCTAGCCACTGTTCATCAAGGTATAACTGTAATGGTCTGAAGTTGCTCTTATAATGCATTTTATTATGTTTCTCGATCCAGTAGCCGAGGTATACATAATCCAGCCCCAGTTGTTTTACAAAGTTTATCTGTGTCATTATGCAAAAGCTGCCAAGACTGCGTTTTTCCAGTTCCGGATCAAAAAAACTGTACACAGCGGACACACCATCACTGAGCATGTCGGTCACGGCAACTGCTAGTAATTTATCTCTGAGGCGAAGTTCCAGGAACTGTGTGTCACTCCAGTCGCAATACAAGAACTGTTTGAAATCATCTTTTGCAGGGTTTGCCATTGAGCCATCGAGGTGGCGAGAATCAAGATAGCGGCGATAGAGCTCGAAGTATTCATCACTAAATCCGGCACCGACTACGGACAGGTCCAGGTCTCTATTCTTCTTCAAGCAGCGTTGCTGTGAACGGCTGGCGATGAATTCTTTTACCGGGATGCGGCAGGCGATACAGTCATGGCAGCCTTTGCAATGCGGGCGATAACAATGAGCGCCGCTGCGACGAAAGCCGTGCTGAATTAACTGGTTATAAACGGGCATATTGAGCGCTAGCTGGGGATCCGGGACCAGGTTACTGCTCATTCGATCGGCAAAGTAACCGCAGGGTGATTCTGCGGTAATGTATAGTTGTAAGTAACGCGAACTCATGGCAATAGTTTAACGTGAATCGATTATTTCCTGTCTATGTTGTGGAATTGACAGCAGGTAAAAAGCCTGGGGGTGGATTGCAGGTTGATTACTTACTCTCGATCTGATCATGGCTGGTATTGTCATTTATAAAAGCAGGGATGGACCTGATTGTCATTGTATTCACAGGAATGCGTAATTGCAGCATTAAATGGTACAATCGGCGGCTGTTTTTTAGCAATAAATTTCATCCAATTTTTATTATCAGTGAATTAAGTTATGGCCTTTACTCGCGAACAACGTATCAGTCACTTATATAAGGCGTTAAAACAGCGCATATTGTTGCTCGATGGTGCTATGGGCACCATGATCCAGCGCCATAAACTGGATGAGGCCGCCTATCGCGGGGAGCGCTTTGCTGACTGGTCGAGTGATCTGAAAGGGAATAACGATTTACTGGCGATCACTCAGCCAGATATTATCAGTGGTATCCATGAAGAGTATCTGAAAGCCGGCGCCGATATCATCGAGACCAATACCTTCAATGCCACCCGGGTGGCGATGGCCGACTACAACATGCAGGATATCAGTTACGAGATCAATGTTGCAGCTACCAGGCTGGCACGTCAGGCCGCAGATAACTTGAGTACCGACGATAAGCCGCGTTATGTTGCCGGTGTGCTCGGGCCAACCAACCGCACCTGCTCTATTTCGCCGGATGTGAATGATCCGAGCTTTCGCAATATAAATTTTGTTCAATTGTCCGAGGCTTACGCTGAATCGACGCGCGGCCTGATCGAGGGCGGTGCCGATATTATCCTGATCGAAACCATCTTCGATACGCTGAATGCCAAGGCTGCCATCTTTGCCGTAAAACAGGTGTTTGCCGAAGACGGCATCGAACTGCCGATCATGATCTCCGGCACCATTACCGATCAATCCGGCCGTACCCTGACGGGTCAGCTCACCGAAGCGTTTTATAATTCCTTACGCCATGCGGAGCCGATCTCCATCGGTCTCAACTGCGCGCTGGGACCTGATGATCTGAGGCAGTATGTCTACGAAATGTCACGGGTTTCAGAGTTTTATGTCTCGGCGCACCCCAATGCCGGCCTGCCCAATGAGATGGGCGGTTATGATCTGGGCGCAAACGCTATGGCGAAGGCCATCGCGGAATGGGCGGAAAGCGGTTTTCTCAATATCGTCGGCGGCTGCTGCGGCACCACACCAGACCATATCCGCGCTTTTGCCAGCATCGTTGCCGATAAAAAACCGCGTGTCATCCCCGAGCTTCCGCTGGAGTGCCGTCTCTCCGGTCTGGAACCGTTCAATATCGGCGAAGATTCATTATTCGTCAATGTCGGCGAACGCACCAACGTCACCGGCTCCGCCTTGTTCAAGCGTCTGATCAAAGAAGAGAGCTATGAGCAGGCACTATCGGTCGCTGCGCACCAGGTGGAGAACGGCGCGCAGATCATCGATATCAACATGGACGAAGGCATGCTGGATTCGAAGGAAGTGATGGTCAAGTTTTTGAACCTGATCGCGACTGAACCCGATATCTGCAAGGTGCCGCTGATGATCGATTCCTCCAAGTGGGACATCATCGAAGCCGGTCTGCAATGCGTGCAGGGTAAATCGATCGTCAACTCGATCTCGCTGAAAGAAGGTGAAGAAAACTTTATCCATTACGCGAAACTGGTCAGGCAGTACGGTGCTGCGGTCATCGTCATGGCCTTCGATGAACAGGGACAGGCGGATACCTTTGAGCGTAAGGTCGAGATTTGCCAACGCTCCTACAGGATCCTGACCGAGACAGTAGGCTTCCCGGCAGAAGATATTATCTTCGATCCGAATATCTTCGCCGTTGCCACGGGGATAGAAGAACATAATAACTACGCCGTGGATTTTATTGAAGCCACCCGCAAGATCAAACAGACTTTGCCTCACGCCATGGTCTCCGGCGGTGTCTCTAACGTCTCGTTCTCTTTCCGCGGAAACGACAAGGTGCGTGAAGCCATCCACTCGGTATTTTTATACCATGCCATCAAGGCCGGTATGGATATGGGCATCGTCAATGCAGGTCAGCTGGCGGTCTATGATGACCTGCCGGAAGAACTGCGTGAAGCAGTCGAAGATGTCATCCAGAACCAGTCGCCGGATGCGACCGATCGATTGCTGGATATCGCCGCTAAATATAAAGGTGATGGCTCTACCACGGAGAACAAACAGGACCTGGCGTGGCGTGAACTGCCGGTGAAAGAACGGCTGGCGCACGCCCTGGTAAAAGGCATCACGGATTATATCGATGTCGATACCGAAGAAGCGAGACTGCAGGCGGAGCGTCCGCTGCATGTCATCGAAGGCCCGCTGATGGACGGTATGAACATCGTCGGTGACCTGTTCGGCGCCGGCAAGATGTTTTTACCACAGGTAGTGAAGTCTGCGCGGGTCATGAAAAAAGCGGTGGCATTTCTGATGCCTTATCTCGAAGCAGAAAAAGCAGGAGAGATCCAGACCAATGGCAAGATCCTGATGGCGACCGTGAAAGGCGATGTGCACGATATCGGCAAAAATATCGTGGGTGTGGTATTGCAGTGTAACAATTACGAAGTGATCGACCTGGGTGTGATGGTACCTGCGGAGACTATCCTGGCTGAAGCGAAAAAACACCATGTCGATATCATCGGGCTCTCCGGTCTGATCACGCCATCACTGGACGAGATGGTGCATATGGCATCAGAGATGGAGCGTCTGGAATTAAATATCCCGCTGCTCATCGGCGGTGCCACCACTTCGCGTATCCACACCGCGGTGAAGATCGATCCGAAATATTCCAATGCAGTAGTCTATGTGCCTGATGCTTCGCGTGCTGTCGGTGTTGCCGGTGAGCTGTTAAGTGAAGACCGCAAAGCGGTCTATATACAAAATATAAAAGATGAATATGAACTCATGCGTGAGCAGCGCAGCAAGCGCACTGCCAGCAGGCAGACGTTCACCCTGCAGCAGGCGCGTGATAATGCGTTCAAAGGTGACTGGGAGAATTATACGCCACCGGTGCCGACCTTTTTAGGCATCAAGGTATTCGATGACTATTCACTGGAAGAGCTCAGTCATTACATCGACTGGACGCCGTTTTTCCATGCCTGGGAACTGGCAGGAAAATATCCAAAAATTTTGCACGATGAGATTATCGGCGAAGAGGCAACACGACTGTTTGCAGACGCGCAGGAAATGTTGGAACAGATCATCGCTGAAAAATGGCTGCGGGCGCGCGCCGTGATCGGCTTTTTCCCGGCCAATAGTGTCGGTGATGATATCGAACTATACAAAGATGATGATCGCACCGAAGTAAAAGCGGTATTGCACCATCTGCGTCAGCAGATGGCAAAACCAGCGGACCGGCCTAACAGCTGTCTTTCTGATTTTGTAGCACCGAAACTCTCAGGCAAAAAAGATTACATCGGGGCTTTCGCGGTCACCACGGGTATCGGCATCGAGGAACGTGTGAAACAGTTTGAAGATGACCATGATGACTACAGCAGTATTTTACTGAAAGCGCTGGCGGATCGACTGGCAGAAGCTTTTGCTGAACGTATGCATGAACGTGTGCGCAAAGAATTCTGGGCATATGTTAAAGATGAGAATTTAGATAACGATGAACTGATCAAGGAAAGTTACCAGGGGATTCGACCTGCGCCAGGATATCCCGCCTGTCCGGATCATACTGAAAAAGCCACCTTATGGTCATTGCTCGAACCGGATAAGAATGCTGGTATCACCATTACCGAAAGTTTTGCCATGTTGCCTACTGCGGCCGTTTCCGGGTTTTATTTCTCACACCCGGAGTCGAAGTATTTTGGCACCGGAAAAGTCCAGAAGGACCAGGTAGAAGATTACGCAAAACGCAAAGGTGATGATTTAAGCGTGGTAGAGCGCTGGTTGGCGCCAGTACTTGATTATGATAACTGACAGATTGTCGGATTTTTTAATGGGGTCAGGTAATGCTTTTTTTAGTTGATGTAACTAATTGTTTATAATCTAAAAAATATTTATATTTGTAGCTTTCGCAAGATCGTTACTGACGGGTTTTGTTACAGAAATGAGATTTTTTTATTTTTACATCAGGCAAGGCGTTCATTCTTAAACTTTTTTATACACGCAAATAGCGGTTTTTTTTAAGCATTTTTCCGCTTATGTCGCCCCTTTTTCAGAACTCCCGGTAATGTATTTACTTTTGGCATGATTGATGCTTTATATATCATGTATTCAATCGATTCTAGTGGTTCATCGAAAGGAATATGATGGTTATGGCAAAGTTATCATATAGGGCTGATACTTTGTCATTCTCTAATGAGTAAGACTCTCTCATCTTTATACCGGTGCTTTGCACCGGTTTTTTTGCATAAGATATTTGTTTATCGAGTGGCACAAACGGATGTTACTGAAGTTATTCACAGATACTGTGGATAAGGTTGTGGATACCCTTTTTATTATTGCTCTGTGACGGCTCCCGCTGAGGCTTGCCTTCTGCTGAGTAAGAAATATCCAGCGATTTTGTAAATATCTTGTGCCAATTGTATCGCTGGAAACGTATATAATCGCGCTTTACTTTTTCTCGTTACCACAGTCCTCCGTGGGAATGCCTAACCCTTTTATTGTAAAATTTATTTATGTCTTTAATTCGTCTGCGAAATATTCACGTTAGTTTTGGTGGTCCAGCGATACTGGAAAGTATCAGCCTGTCAATTGAATCCGGTGAACGACTGTGTCTGTTAGGTCGTAATGGCACGGGTAAGTCGACCCTGCTAAAAGTGATAGCCGGCGAGGTGAAGGCAGACAGTGGCGAACTTGAATATAAACAGAGCCTCAAGCTTGCCGTGCTTGATCAGCAGCCTCGTCTGGATATAAGCGGCAGCATTTTTGATGTTGTCGCTATGGGGCTCGGTAAAAATGCAAAACTGCTGCAGGACTATCATCATGCGCTGCATAATTTTTCGGAAAATAATAATGCACAGACCATCGCAGAATTAGAACGTGCCCAGGATCAGGTGGATATCCACAATGCATGGCAATTGAACCAGCAGGTCGAAGAAGTGTTAAGCCGTATGCAGCTCGATGGAGATGAAGATTACGCGGCACTATCCGGTGGCATGAAACGGCGTGTGTTACTGGCAAAAGCACTGGTGATAAAACCGGACATCCTGTTACTGGATGAGCCGACCAACCACCTTGATCTGACTGCCATACAATGGCTAGAAGACCAGTTGCTGAACTATAAAGGCGCGTTGATGTTTATAACCCATGACCGTTCATTCATGCGTAAGTTATCGACCCGCATCATCGAACTCGACCGTGGCTTTCTCACCAGTTACCCCGGAAATTACGATACCTACCTGCGCCGTAAAGAAGAAGCCCTGCAGGCTGAAGAAACCGCGAACTCGCTGTTTGATAAAAAACTGGCGCAGGAAGAAGTATGGATCCGGCAGGGCATCAAAGCACGACGTACCCGTAATGAAGGCAGGGTACGTGCTCTGGAGAAAATGCGGTCAGAACATAGTCAGCGTCGACAGCAGGTCGGCAAGGTCGCAATGAACGTGGCGCAGGCAGAGCGCTCGGGCAAACTGGTTGCAGAAGCCGAAGATGTCAGCTTTGAATATGATGGTAAACCTGTAATAAAAGGTTTGAATACGACCATATTACGTGGCGACAAGATCGGCATCATCGGTCCCAACGGTGCCGGTAAGACCACATTGCTGCGATTGTTGCTGGGTGATCTAAAACCGACGAGTGGCCGTATCGTCAATGGCACCAAGCTGGAAGTCGCTTATTTTGACCAGTTACGCGCACAGTTAAACGAGCAGGAAAGTGTCGTCGACAACCTGTCTCAGGGCAGAGAGTTTATCGAGATCAATGGCAGCCGGAAACATGTTATCGGCTATCTTCAGGACTTTCTGTTTGCCCCGGAACGCGCGCGTTCGCCGGTGAGCATGCTGTCAGGCGGCGAGCGTAATCGACTGTTGCTGGCGAAACTGTTTTCGAAACCATCGAACATCCTGGTGCTCGACGAGCCGACTAACGATCTTGATATTGAGACCCTGGAATTACTCGAAGAACTGGTCATGGATTACCAGGGTACTGTTTTACTGGTGAGTCATGACCGGGAATTTGTCAACAATGTGGTCACCAGTACCCTGGTGTTTGAAGGTGAGGGACAGGTGAATGAATATGTCGGCGGTTATGATGACTGGTTAAAACATCGTGCCGGCAATCCGCTCACAGAGAGCGCTAAAGACAGAAGCAAAGCGGCAGGTAGCGGGGCGCAAGATCGCACGGTTAAAGCAGGGTCCGCGAGCAAAAAAAAACTCAGTTACAACGAGCAACGAGAGCTGGATGCATTGCCGGCGAAGATCGAAAGCTTCGAAGGGAAGATCTCGGTTCTGCATAAACTGATGGAGAGCGATGATTTTTACAAACAGGAGAAGGGTCAGATAAAAAAAGTGCAGGATCAGCTGGCAGAGGCTGAAGCCGGGTTATCGCATTGTTATACTCGTTGGGAAGAACTGGAGCAATGAAGTCATGAATAACGAATTTTGTCATTGTCAGTGAAGGATAATCAAGGTATTACGGGATAAGGTTTCCATGATCAATAAATATAGTGCCGGTTTAATTATTGGACTTCTGGTTTTACTTCAGTCAGCGATGGTTTTGG
>Ga0316188_10000470_pt1 | contig 17319 bp, 17 predicted proteins | sample Phiworburrow1_MG_FD_204933 | JGI IMG/M metagenome (GOLD analysis project Ga0316188, IMG submission 204933) | Coastal sediment microbial communities from Maine, United States - Phippsburg worm burrow 1 | ecosystem: Environmental > Aquatic > Marine > Coastal > Sediment | place: USA: Maine...
ATTAAAGCATTACGGCTGAAAATAAAATGGACCTTGCTAAGCTATTGAAAAAGGTGAACAGTGATCTGGAAATTTCAGAGTTCAAACTGGAACGGACGGAAAAAGTAAAAAGAACGACCGCCATCCTTTTAGAAGAAACCATTGAAGAACTGGAACAGAAAAGAAAAGCCATCGAGGAAACCAACGCGGCCCTTAGCAGATCCCTGGAAGAATTAAAAGCCACCCAAAGTCAACTTATTCAATCCGAAAAGATGGCGTCATTGGGTGAGCTTACTGCAGGCATTGCCCATGAGATCCAAAACCCCTTGAATTTTGTGAATAATTTCTCAGAAGTTAGCAATGAGCTGATTGATGAGATGAATGGAGAAATAGAGAAAGGGGATCTGGAAGAAGCAAAAGCCATTGCCAGTGATATTAAGCAAAACCTGGAAAAAATACACCACCACGGCACACGGGCCGATGCCATTGTAAAAGGCATGCTACAGCACAGTCGCAGCAGCAGTGGGGTGAAGGAGCCTACAGATATTAATGCCCTGGCCGATGAATATTTGCGCCTGGCCTACCATGGGTTGAGGGCAAAGGATAAAACTTTTAACGCCACCCTGGAAACCGAATTTGATGAAAGTATCGGTAAAATCAGTGTAGTTCCACAGGAGATGGGAAGAGTAATTTTGAATTTAATTACCAATGCGTTTTATGTGGTCCATGAGAAGTCCTCTGTAGCTTTAGCGCAGCAGGACAGGTATGAACCCACCGTTTTCGTCAGCACAAAAAAAACCGGCAATCAGGTTTTGATTTCCGTAAAAGACAATGGCAATGGGATTCCCAAAAAGGTCCTGGGTAAAATCTTCCAGCCCTTTTTTACCACAAAGCCTACCGGTCAGGGAACAGGATTGGGACTGTCTTTAAGCTATGATATTATGAAGGCGCATGGCGGGGAATTGAAGGTGGAAACGAAAGAAGGGGAAGGGACGGAATTTGTGATTCAATTGCCATTAGGTTAAAGCAACTTTTAATAGATACAGAGCATACCGATTTAGTGATATATTTCTTACCTTAACTTTACCCTTAATACAAATTATAAGTATGGACCTTATTGAACTCAAACGTTTACAGGAACCCTTAAAGGAAAAATACAGAACAGATCCGGATGCCGCTTTGATAACATTAAGCGCTACTTCCCACTGTGGGGAAGGGGTTACATGTAAAATTGAAACCGGAAAAATGATGGCAGAGGCTGGTTTGCACCCGGCTACCGGGGGTGATGGCCTGTCGGTATGTTCAGGAGATATGCTGCTGGAGGCACTAGCCGCATGCGCAGGGGTAACACTTAAAGCAGTGGCAACATCCATAAACTTTAGTTTGCAGGATGCCCATATTCAGGTAGAAGGCGATCTGGATTTCAGAGGTACTTTATCGGTAGACCGGGATGCCCCTGTGGGCTTTAAGGATATTCGGTTACGTTTTCAGCTGGAGACCGATGAACCCCGGGAAAAGATAGAAACACTGATCAAATTAACTGAACGATATTGTGTGGTTTACCAAACCCTGATTAAAGCAAATACGATCAGTGTATCCATAAATTAGTTTTGTACTAAAAAATGAACTGGCTAAAGGCAATCTTGAGGAAATAAAATTGCTTGCCACGGCTAAACCAGGAAACCCAATGATGTTAATGAACTCTGTGACAAATCCCTGCGCCTGGCCTGCCATTTGGATAAGTTTTAAAAAGGACAAAAACCAAATTACAATCAATTCCAGGGATAATGGCAACGGCATCCCAAAAAAGTTGTTGGACAAGATCTTCCAGCCCTTTTTTGCCACCACGCCAACAGGGCAGGGCACTGGCCTGGGCTTGTCCCTGAGCTATGATATTGTGAAGGCCCATGGAGGGGGGAGGAACAAATTTTATGATTAGTATATAAACAAAAACAGACTATGATTAATCCTAAAGAGTATAACAATAAATATTGGGATGAGAGAATTACAACAAAGCCCAATTAGGATACTTTCACCTTAGGCAAGTAGTTATTATTTTCCTTAATACAGTATATTTACAATTATCCAACCATCTTGAAAAACATGCGAATTACCAATTTTTTACTATTTGCCGCGATTTGTTTATGCACTATTCCTGGTTTTACCCAGGTTGAATCACAACAAATCGATCCCTCCTTTCTGTCTGTTTCAGAGGGCCTTTCGTCTCCTAACGTTACTGATATCCTGCAAGATAGCTATGGTTTCTTATGGATTGCAACGTTCAACGGGGTTCAAAAATACGATGGGTATCGGTTTGAAACTTTTAAAAATATTCCGGGGAAGTCATCCAGTCTGCAAAGTAACCAGGCATGGGGTCTTGAGGAAGATGCCGATCATAACATTTGGGTTGCTACTGACATAGGTGCATCCAAATTTGATCGGAAGAAAAATGAATTTGTGAATTACCCTTTAATATCGAATTTTAATATACCGATAGAAGGGGGTCGTATTTTTAATATTTTCATGGATTCACAGCAGCGGCTTTGGGCCACTACCCAAAATCTGGAATTGATTATATATGATCCGGCAACAGACCAATGGGTTTTTGCCAAATATGATGTTCCCGATACGGATCAGCTCATTCATTATGGATTTTCAATTGGCATTACTGAAGATTTGAAAGGAGGCATTTGGTTTGGGTCATCAGCTTACGGCTTAATGCACCTTCCCAAAAACGAAACGGCTTTCAGGCCGGCACCTTCCAATCAGCTGGAGGGATTTAGCTTTGCTGAATCTGAAAACATTATCACATCACTCTATTCTGATTCCAGTAGTATGCTGTGGATTACAACCCGCGACGGGATATATAAGTACAATCCTGAATCAGGCATAATGTTGAGCATTAAACAATATGACGGGGTCCAAAATAATAATTGGAAAAACTGGAACCGAATTTTACCCGATACCGAAGGGAATATCTGGATTGCCAATAATTATAGAGGAATATTGAAGTTTGATGGAATATCAGATACATTTCAGGAAATAACGATTGCCGGCAGATTATATATGCGGGGAAATGGCTGGGATATCACTTTATCAGATTTTATTATTGATAAAAGTGGTATTTTTTGGTTTGGAAGCATGGGAGCAGGACTGCTGAAATATGATCCGGTAAATAAACCCTTTTCGTATTTTGCCCATGATGACAATGACCCGGGGAGTATTAGCCCCAATGGGGTGTTTGGAATTTTGGCATCAAAAACAAAGCCCGGTAAAATCTATGTGGGGGTACGGGGCGAGGGATTTAATATTTTTGATCCTGAAAAAAGGACTTTCGAAAAAGTATCCTACAAAGTGGTGGATGATTTGTTTGGAGGATCGGTAAGAAGTTTTGCTGAAGATAAGGACGGTACACTTTGGTTAGGTACCTGGGGTGATGGCCTTATAAAATTGGATCAAAATTATAAGGAAGTTAAACGGTTTAAATACAAACCCCAAACTACAAATACAATCTCCAACAACCAGGTACGGGTCATTAAGCCGGATCAATACGGAAAGATATGGGTAGGCACGAATAACGGATTAAATATTTTAAATCCTGATACGGGTAATTTTCAAAGGGTAGTAAGTAAGAACACCAAAACGTATCCTGAAACGCTTATTAAAGAAATGGAAACCCTTTCGCGTACAGATCAAAATGTAGCTATCATTGATCAGGTGCGTGATTTTGAAGAGCGGTCATCACCCATTGAAATAAAAACGGCAGGCACTTACTGGTTAATGTCTGTAGGTGAGGGGGATCAGGTAAGTATGGCCGACGTGGGTTGGATCGAAAATGCCTCCAATGATACGATATGGAAATTTCCGGATTTTGAGGACAATTTTTATGCCGGAGGAGCACTTAAAAATAGAATTATCATCAGTCCGGTGAATCTTCAACCCGGCAACTATACTTTGAAATACAAGACAGATGATAGCCATGCTTATGGCAAATGGAATTCGGAGGAACCTGACCAGTCATCATTATACGGAATTCTGCTTATCCAACCTGAAAATGAAGCCCAGTCTGCATCTTTCAGAAACAGGATTCAGGAAAACCAACAAGGGCTGTTCATTAGCGGAAATAATATTTCCGATATCGAAATTGGGGGAAAATATGTTTGGGTAAGTGCAAATGGCCAGGGACTCAACAGAATAGACTCGGATACCAATTCAGTCACCTATTTTCTGCACAAACCGGATGATGAAAATTCATTGAGCAGCGACAACATTGGCGATATCTTCGAAGACAGCCGGGGAATGATCTGGTTGGCGACCTCAGAGGGAATCAACAAGTTGGATCCAACAACCGAAAAAATCACCAGGTACTCAGAAGTAGACGGGCTACCTACCAACCTTACCGAGGCAATACTTGAAGGTGATAATGGAGAAATGTGGATTGCAACACAAAACGGGCTTTCACAAATGGTCACCAATGAGGTTTTGGATAAAGTGACCTTTATAAATTATAATTCGTCTGATGGCCTTGGGGCAGATATTTTTCTATCGTTAGCGGCGACACGAGCGCCGGACGGACGGTTTTATTTTGGCGGGGATCACGGGCTTACTACATTCAGCAGCGTTACGGCAAATAATGTTCCTCCCAAGTTGATTATTTCCAATTTCTTAATTTCCAATAAGTCAGTGCTTGACATGGGTGAAGACAGCCCCTTGACGACCAGTTTACTGAATGCAAAAAATATAGATCTGTCCAGTGAGCAAAATAATTTGAGTTTTGAATTTTCAGCCTTGCATTTTGCCAATCCGGAAAAAAACCAGTATGCGCATAAACTTATAGGATATGACGAAGATTGGATCTATGATAACAGAAATTTTGCTTCCTATACCAACCTGGATCCGGGCAGTTACGAATTTGCCGTTAGGGCTTCAAATGCCTATGGCATATGGAATGAGGAAGGCATAAGCTTATCTATAACTATTTCGCCGCCCTGGTGGCAAACATGGTGGGCCTATATACTCTACGCTGTTCTATTGATTTTAGGTGTGTTTATTGTGGATCGAACCTTACGACGAAGAATCAAGCTTAAGGAACGTGAGCGCTCCCGTGAAAAGGAGTTGGCGCAGGCCAAGGAAATTGAGAAAGCTTATTCTGAATTGAAAAATACACAGTCTCAACTGGTACAATCCGAAAAAATGGCTTCCCTTGGAGAATTGACCGCAGGGATTGCCCATGAAATACAAAACCCACTGAATTTTGTAAATAATTTTTCAGAGGTGAATTCCGAGTTGATTTCCGAGTTAAAAGATGAACTGGCTAAGGGCAATCTCGATGAAGTAAAAGCCCTGGCCAATGACATTGATGAAAATGAAAAGAAAATTATCTTTCATGGAAAGCGGGCCGATGGTATTGTGAAGGGGATGTTACAGCACAGTCGAGCCAGCAGCGGACAAAAGGAGGCTACTGATATCAATGTCCTTGCCGATGAATATTTACGCCTGGCCTATCATGGATTACGTGCAAAGGACAAAACGTTCAATGCCGCCATAAAAACCGATTTTGATGAAAGTATTGACAGCGTCAGTATTGTTCCGCAGGATATAGGGAGGGTGATATTAAATTTAATCACCAATGCCTTCTACGCTGTAACAGAGAAAAAACAACAAGAGGAAGATTATGAACCAACAGTTACGGTTAGTACTAAAAAGTTGGGCCAAAATGTTTTAATTTCGGTAAAAGATAATGGAAATGGCATTCCCAAATCTGTTATCTCAAAAATATTTCAACCATTTTTTACGACCAAACCAACAGGACAGGGCACGGGATTAGGACTATCTTTGAGCTACGATATTGTAAAAGCACACGGTGGCCAATTGGATTTGAAATCAGATGAGGGAGAAGGAACCACTTTTACTATTTCTTTACCAAATGAATAACCAGTATAATGACCAGCAACTTGAAATAAATAATTAATAAAAAACAACACCTTATGAAAATTTTGGTTGTCGATGACGAAAAGGATGTACAATTGCTGTTTCAGCAACGTTTCAGAAAGGAAATTAAAAGTTCCGAACTCAATTTTGTATTCGCTTTTTCCGGTGAGGAAGCCATGGAAACCTTAAAAACCTTAGATCAGAAGGCGGTTCTCATCCTCTCCGATATAAATATGCCCGGCATGAGCGGGCTGGATTTGTTGGAAAATATTCGAAGAGAATACGAAAAGCCACCACCGGTGGTGATGATGATTACGGCCTATGGGGACGAGGAAAACCGCAATACAGCCAAACGTTTGGGTGCCGATGATTTTTTAACCAAACCTTTGGATTTTAAGCTTTTAAAAGATAAACTTATAACTTTAAAATGATGGCTAAGATACTGGTGGTTGATGATGAGACGGATCTGGAAGTGCTTATCAAACAAAAATTCCGAAAGCAAATACGGCAAAATGAATACGAATTTGTATTTGCCATCAACGGGAAGGATGCTCTTGAAAAACTCCGACTGGAACCTGATATGGACATTGTACTCAGTGATATTAATATGCCAGAAATGGACGGGCTCACTTTGTTGTCTGAGCTCAATGCATTAAACCCACTACTTAAATCGGTTATTGTCTCCGCCTATGGGGATATGGAAAACATACGCACGGCCATGAACCGCGGCGCTTTTGACTTTATCACCAAACCCATCAACTTTGAGGACCTTACCATTACCATGGAAAAGACCTTAAAGCATGCACATCAAATCAAAGAGACCCTAAAAGCTGTCAAGGAAAACAATATCCTCAAGATGTACGTGGACGAAAACGTACTCAAATTTATGGGAAGCAAAGAATACGAGTCCACGATTATGGCCAATGAAATTGTTGAGGCCACAGTAGTTTTTATTGACGTTTGTGGTTTTACGGCCCTAAGTGAAAACACTTCTCCGGACACCGTGGTAAAGATGATTAACACCTACTTTGACGTCATGGTAAAGGAAATTATGGCACAGGAGGGTTTTGTGGATAAATTTATGGGGGATGCCGTAATGGCGGTTTTCCGGGGAGAATATCATTTAGACCGGGCCATTGACACCGCCCTTGCCGTACGAAACCAGTTGAACCAATTGGCCTCATCTGAAGAATCTTCAGGTTTTAAGCCCAGAGTATCCATAGGGATTAAAAGTGGGGAGATGATCTCCGGGAACATAGGGTCTGTAAGTTTAAAGAGATTAGACTATACGGTTATTGGCGATATCGTAAACACAGCGGCCCGCTTGCAGGATGCCGCCGGGGAAAACCAGATACTGATTTCTGAGAGTTGCTATGAGGTGGTGAAAGAATCTTTCCAGTGTAAAAAAATTGGCAGTATAAACATGAAAAATAAGACAACTCCTGTTACTGTCTATGAAGTTCTGGAGTAATAATATTAGTTTACTATGGACGATTTATTCCGTCTAATTTAAGGATGTATACAGTTACTAAAATCTTCTTTATCTTCGTGTAAAAAGTATTTTATGGAGGCTTCAAAGGTCAAAAATGTTTTTATTCAGGGAGCCATAACCCCTGAATTTATAGCCCAGTCCATTTCCAACCACCAATCCAAGACTCAGATTGGCGCCCATGACATATTTTTAGGGCAGGTACGCGCAGATGAAATAAAAGGAAAAAAAGTTGAAGCCATTGAATATTCAGCTTATGAAGAAATGGCCAACCTCAAATTCCATGAAATCAAAGAGGCGGCATTTAAGCGTTTTAACCTAAGTTGCCTGCATATTTACCACAGTAAGGGGATTGTTAGGTCCGGCGAAATATGTTTGTTTGTATTCGTTTCATCACCTCACCGAAAAGAGGTGTTTGAAGCATTGCATGAAGTGGTTGAGGAAATTAAAAAGCAGGTTCCTGTTTTTGGGAAAGAATTATTTCAGGATGATTCCTACCAATGGAAAGTAAACACTTAAAGATGGTAGACATTACACACAAAAATAATACACTTAGAACTGCCATTGCGCAGGCAATAGTCCATGTGAGTTCGTCAAATACTATAGAAGCCATTTTGAACAAAACAGTACCCAAGGGCGATGTGTTTGCCATGAGTAAAGCTGCCGGCTTATTAGGGGTAAAAAAAACTTCTGACCTTTTACCGGACTGCCATCCTTTACCCATTGAATTCACGGATATTGTCTACGAAATAGAAGGCAATCAAATTAAAATTTTGATTACCGTAAAAACCAATTACAAAACCGGTGTTGAGGTAGAAGCCATGCATGGGGCCAGTGTAGTTGCCCTGAATATGTATGATATGCTTAAACCTATTGATAAAGGAATCGAGATCAGTTCAATAAAACTGCTTCAAAAAACGGGAGGCAAATCAGATATTAATAATACTTAAAAAGTATCATTTCCTTGCAGTCCAAATCTCATACATTGGAGCACCCTTGCTGTTTTTCCCCTTGTGATGCCAGTCATCACCCTTTATTTCGTAAGTGAAATTTAGTTCGGCACCAACCCTGGCATTATCCCTGGAAAAAAACTGGATGTTTTCAGAATAAACCCCATCTTTTGCCGTGTAGGTTCCACCTCCGGTTCCCGAAAAGGCAAAAGTTTCTGTATTGTAGGCAATCCATTGAAAATACCCGTCCAGTAAAAACTTCATGGTTTTTCGCGGTACATTTTCGCCGCGTCGTTCCTGACCCTCATCCGGTCCACGGGTGGCAAATAGCCACTTACCATCCAATGGTTGTGTAAAAGAAGGATCTTTCTTAAAAGTCAGGTTGGCATCCCCACCTATTATCAAATCCCCTCCAACAACTTGTACAGGCAATTCAACAGAGGTAATAGTATTCTCCTCATAATTCGAATTAAACTCCAGTTTCACACTTACTATGCCATTCTCCAAAGTATAAAAACCCCCCAGGGTCTTTATAAAACCAGCAGGCGATTTGGTATAAATTGTATGAATAAAATAGGTGTCGTCAATTTTGAGTTCATGAGTCATGCTAAGTCCGTCAACATTTTCATCTGCATGATAAACACCTGTTGCTATCTGCGCCTGAATATTTACCAAAGAAAATACCGAAAAGAAGAGAATAGTCCATTTCATAAGTGATGTTTTTAAAGTTATAAAAATACGGATTATTCCTTTGTTTTTGAATGGTTTGTGATGCAAAGGGTTAAAAGTTTAAAACTCTAGGAGGGCAGATGTTTTAACATTTCTACCGTGGTATTTTCAAGGTTAAACTCTGGTTCCCAACCCCAGTCTTTTTTGGCCATGGAATCATCAATGCTCCGGGGCCATGATTCTGCAATGGCCTGCCTGAAATCCGGATGATAAGATATTTTGAATTCCGGAATATGTTTTTTTATGCTCTTAGCTATTTTGGCCGGGGAAAAACTCATGGCCGCCAGATTATAGGAGGATCTCACCGTTAGTTGTTCCGGATTGGATTCCATAAGTTTAATGGTTGCCCTGATGGCATCATCCATAAACATCATGGGAAGTTCAACATCCTCCTTAAGAAAACAGGTATAGCTGCCCTTTTTTAAAGCCTCGTGGTAGATTTCTATAGCATAATCCGTAGTGCCTCCTCCCGGGAGGGTCTTCCAGCTAATTAAGCCCGGATACCTTATGCTTCTCACATCGACTCCAAATTTATGGTGGTAATAGGAGCACCATCTTTCACCGGATTGCTTGCTGATGCCGTATACGGTGCTGGGTTCCATAATTGCACTTTGGGGGGTATTATCTTTTGGGGTGTTTGGTCCAAATACAGCAATGCTGGAAGGCCAGAAAATTTTTTCAATTTTCCTTTCTTTGGCCAGGTTAAGTACGTTAAAAAGTGAATTCATATTTAAATTCCATGCCCTTTCAGGAAACTTCTCAGCGGTAGCGCTCAACATTGCCGCCATTAAGTATACCTCCTCAATTTCATGATACATTACAACATCTTCTATGGCCTCATAATTAGTGGCATCAAGCAACTCAAACGGCCCGGAGGTCATTAAACTTTCATTGCCTTCCCGAATATCGCTGGCAACTACCTGCTCATTGCCGTATAATTCTCTTAAGGCCAGGGTTAGTTCTGTGCCAATCTGCCCGCAAGCTCCTATAATCAGGATTGATTTTTGCATAATTATGAAGTAAATATAGTTCCCTGGTAAAGATAGCTTTTATTAAAATTTGTACATTCGTCCTATGAGAAAATTGTTTGTTATTGGGTTGACTGTATTGCTTTTGTTTTCCTGTGGCAACAATCAGAGTACTGAGCAATTAGTTGACGCAAATGAGCTGGAATTTGATGTTCAAAAATTGCCCAAAAAATCCATATTGAATGGTAAAGCCATGGCCATTCTTGAAACATGGCCTGAATTTAATGAATTGGATGTTGCTTTTGATGCCCTTTACTCTGTTGAAAATAATGAAGAACTTATTCTCCTCATTGATCAGTTAATAGAGAAACAAAATGCACTTACTTCTTCCACCTACCCGGAAGCGTTTGATATACCCCAGGTGAAAAGCAGGCAAAAGGTGTTGAAGACCTATATCTTAAAAGTAAAGGCAACCCTCGAATACCGCAAAGATCCTATTGAGCCTACTATTGAAATGGTTACTGCTTTTAATGGCATGCGCAATCAATTTAATGTTGTGGTAAACAGTACTTTGGACACAAAAATGATTTTAGATGAATAAAGCAGTTTTGATTATCATAATGATATGTTTTGGGCAATTAATGGCCCAGGAAAATTCCAGGCAGGAATTAGATAAACTCATAAATAAATGGCATAAGGCGGCGTCTGAAGCCGATTTTGAAACTTATTTTGGAATACTGGCTGATGATGGGGTATTTATAGGAACAGATGCTTCAGAAAATTGGCAAAACGATGATTTCAGAGCTTTTTCAAAGCCTTATTTTGATAAGGGAAAGGCCTGGAGTTTTACGACCATCGAAAGAAATATTTATGTTAACGAATCAGATAATTTTGCCTGGTTTGATGAATTGCTGGACACCCGTATGGAAATTTGCAGAGGTTCAGGGGTACTTCAAAAAGAAGACGGGCAATGGAAAATAAAACATTATGTGCTATCCATTACAATTCCCAATGAGCAGGTAGATCATGTTAGTGAACTAAAGAAGGAAAAGGACAGCTTATTCATAGTAAATAAAAAACACCACTGAGGTCAGGCAGGATGGCTCACGAAGTAATTGGTATTTAAATTAATATATGATGAAAATGAACAGAATCTTTATCCCTTTTATTTTTCTATTTATAGTTTTTCTGGGTTGCAGGACGGAGCCCGCTGAGAAGCAAATAGATTATTATTCCTCCCCTTTATTTATAGATGTTCAGTTAAATGGCTTATTTGAGGATTCCAAGACTTTTGCAGATTTGGTACCAAAAGAATCTTATTACGCACTCAACAAAAAATATGAAGCTGAAAAAGGAAAATCAGATTTTGATTTGAAAAGGTTTGTTGAAGAAAATTACAGTGATAAAGCAACTGCCACCCTCACTTTTAAAACGGATACTTCCAAAACCATGTACGAACATATTAGTGGGATCTGGGGTAAACTAACCAGGGCTAAGGATTCTGTTATTCCTTATTCTTCAAGAATCCCCTTACCCAATGAATATGTTGTTCCCGGAGGCAGATTTAAGGAGATTTATTACTGGGACAGTTATTTTACCATAGAAGGTTTGTTAGTAGACAACCAGGAACGCCTTGCAAGGAATATGGTTGATAATTTTGCTTATTTAATAGATACCCTGGGTTTTATTCCAAATGGCACAAGGAACTATTATTTAAGCCGTTCACAGCCGCCATTCTTTGCGTTAATGGTCAATGCACTTGCCCGAAAGGATAGTTTGGTGCTGCTGCAATATTTACCAATGATCACAAAAGAATATGAATATTGGATGGCCGGTGGGGATGCTATTAAAGAGCCTTATAAGGCCAATAATCGTGTGATTAGGGTAGAGGACGATTTATTCCTTAACCGGTATTGGGACAGTAGCAATACACCACGCCCGGAGAGCTATAAGGAAGATTATCATTTAGCAGATGGTCTGTCAACCGAAAAGGAGAAGAGTGATCTGTTTGCCAATTTAAGGGCAGGAGCTGCTTCCGGCTGGGATTTTAGCAGTCGTTGGTATGCGGAGGAAGGATCCTTTGGGTCAACCAGCACCGCAAATATTTTACCGGTGGACCTGAACTGTTTACTATATTTTATGGAGATTCAAATTGCTAAAGGATATCGTTTAAAAGGGGATGAGCAAGGGGAATTGGCTTATAGGGAGAAGGCAATGAAACGGAAGGATTTAATTCAGAAATTCTTTTGGGATAAGGATGAACAATTCTTTATGGATTATGATTTTAAAACAAAAAGCAACACAGATGAGTTGACTTTGGCCGGTACTTATCCTTTGTTCTTTCAGCTTGCCACAAATGAACAGGCCGAGTTAGTAAAGGATAAACTAATCGCTGAATTTTTAAAGGATGGCGGACTACTTACTACTTTAAAAAATACAGGGCAACAATGGGATGCCCCGAACGGATGGGCACCTTTACAATGGATGGCGGTACATGGATTACTTAATTACGGCTATGAAGATGAAGCTCTGGATATTATGAAAAGGTGGCTGATTATTAATGAAAGAGTTTATGAGAATACAGGTAAAATGATGGAAAAGTATAATGTGGAGGATACGAGTTTACTTTCCGGAGGAGGGGAATACGAGACTCAGGATGGATTTGGCTGGACCAATGGGGTGGCGTTAGGATTTAAGGCTCTGGTTGAACAAATGGAAGGTCAGGAATAAAAAAGCGGACAATTACTTGTCCGCTCTTATAGTTGTTTTTCCTTACTGTTCTAATTCTGTTTTTCGGCAGGTTGAGTTTTCCTGGATTCGAGTGCTTGTTTACTCAGGCTGGCCAGGTTAAAATTAGGATCAATTTTTAATGCTTCGTCAATGGTAGAAATAGCCAGATCTATATTTTCCCTGTTCATATTATATTGAACAAGTCCTTTTAAATGATAGAAGGCTGCTTTTAAAGGCACTTCATAGGGCTGCTGTCTTTCATAGAAGGCATACTTCATGTCATCTTTGGAGTTAAGAATACCATATTCAATGTCAACGTTTGCCCCTTCATTATCTCCAGTCTGAATCTTTAGATCTGCCAGTTCATAGGCCAGGTAGGCATTGGGTTGTCTGGAATATAAAACCTCGAACTGTTCCAGAGCCCTTTTGGGCTGGTTCAATGCTTTTAAGGAAATGGCCTTTACCTGGACCGCAAGATCAGAATCGGTATCGTTTTTTTCAATGCCGATAGTATTCAAAGCCTGTAGATGCTGATTGTTATTGGCATATACATAAGCAAGGGTATCTCTCCTTTCAATGGAAGGGGATAGTACATTCAAATGAGTCAAGGCATTTATTACGCCGTTAATATCGGCCTGCTGCCTCATTTCCGCATAGTATGCTTCAAAATGCTTTTGAAGGTCTGAGGTAGTTTGTGAATAACTTGTATAACCATATCCTAAACCAACCAAAACAATAAATATAAATTTCTTCATCATCGTATAAATTTCGTGCGGCAAAACTACTACATTTTTTTTGGTCTTCACATAGGGAAACTATTAAAAATCAATGCGATGCAATATTTATTTTGGTAAGGTGGCCGGATGCGGCCGGCGATATAAAAAAAGGATGCCCCGGGGCATCCTTTTTAGTATGGTGGTCATTAGTTCTTAATAACTTAGGCAAGGGTTAATTCATTCTCCTTTTTACGATAAGAATTTAACAACCCTGCATAAAATGCCAGGCTCCTGCTATCTCTGTCTATACATGATTTTAAAAATTCACATAAATTATCAAAAAGCAGATTGGCATAGAATGTAGATAATTTGAAATTAATTCTTTTAGGATCATAGTCCTTGTCGTTCATTACAATGTCCATAGCAATCCTTTTCCTGTGATAATCTATAGACACGTCCGTGGCATTGTAATGATTCTTTACAATAGCCTTGTGAAGGCTCTGTATGTTTTTGGTCATCCTGCCTTTAGCACAACTGCGGGAGATGAGGCTTTCAAGTTCCATTAAAATCCTCCCCTTTAAATTTATTTTTTCCATGACATTTTGGGATTTAATGTTTACATAAAGGTACGAAACATCGTTAAAAATCTGTAATTCAACGCTATAAATTAACCTTTAATCGATGTTTTTGTTGTAAAAGTGCTTAGGACTGTTGTGAATTACTATTTAATTCCAGTATAAAACGACGCGCCTTTATTAAGAAAATTCCTACTAATAATAATTTTGCCATTTGTGGTAGATTCTTGCGTCTGGTATTCGGGCCTGGGCAGCCTATATTTATCCGCAATTTCGTGATAATAAGACCTTTTTGTAGGGTGTTCCGGATAGACCCCGTTGAATATTTGGTTCCACCAATTGTTTTCAAGCACTGATTTTATCAGATGAATACAATCATTTAAATGTATCAGATTGACGGGATCATTCCCATTGCTCAGCACTTTTTTGCCCGACAATTTACTTACCGGGTGTCTATCGGGACCAATCAAGCCTCCAAATCTAAGGATGGTTGTTTGAATGGATTTGTCATCTTGAAAAACTTTTTCTGCCTCCAGCAATTGCCTGCCGGATTCGGTTGCCGGCCTTGGAAGGGTTTCTTCAGTGACTTCACCATCAACGTCCCCATAAACCGAAGTACTGCTCACAAATATAATTTTTTTGACACCTGATTTCTTTATTTCATGATGCAACAACATCATTTTGCGAACATAATCCTCCTTGTGATTACCCCTAAGCCTGGGAGGTACATTTATGATAAGGATATCAACCTCGTCCAGAAATTCTGTAATCCGGCCTTTAATACTATCCTCTCCCAAAATAACCAAAAATGGAGTTATACCTTCTTCCCCTAAAATATCCAGTTTCTCCTTCCGTGTAGTACTGCCATGTACTTTGTAATCCAAAAGTACGAGCGATCTGGCCAGGGGTAACCCAAGCCATCCGCATCCTATAATTCCAATGGTGTTTTTCAAAATGAAATCTTTTTAATCAACAAAACGGCATCATTTAGAACGAAGGGCATGGGAATGTTAACATCCGGTCGCTCGGGAACCGTAAATGAAGGATTAATGAGGAGATCATTGGAGGTTTCATATAGGGTTAATTCCAAAAGCTCATCTTTAGGAATGCTTAACTGTATTTCTGTAAATTCATTATTACTTACGAAATGTGTTATTAATCTGCCTCCTTGCCTGTTGGTAAGATAGTAATCAGATAAGGCTATATTATTTACACTTGCAGCCAAAATGTTAACATCGTTGGTAAAGATATCCAATCGGTTTACATGGCGCTGGGGGGTAATGGAAAATCCAATGAGATGTTGATCTTCAATAATAGTATCTTTTATGACCTCAACTTTTGGGGGTAATAGGTCCTTCAGAGGGGCATCAGCTACATAGGTAAATCCGGTACTGTATTTACTGCTAATTGTAAAGAATGCCAGACTGTCTGGTTTTTTTTTGTTTTCCCCCAGATACTGGGATGTCCATGTCGACAACACATTTTCATATGTAGCCCATTGCGCTTTGTTTTGATCAGTATTAAGCACATACAAGAGGCTTGTGGGTTTGGCACTTTCGCTGCTAAAACCGGAGTACATATGAGCAGAAAACATAAAGCCCAGGAATAAAAGGAATGTAAGATAGGCAATGCGTTTCAGGTATTTATAGGTCAAAAATACCGGAAGGAGCAGCAAAAAAGTCAACGTTGTGAGTATAGTAGTTGCCACCATCATTTTTAATCCCAATCCTACCGGAAACATTTCAATGAACGGTGTGTAAATCCAAATGGCCGGAAGAGTCAGAATAACTAAAACATAAACGTTGGGTTTCTCCTGATTCAGACTTATTAGAAAAGACCCTAAAAGTGAGTAGAGCGGGATAATAAAATAACTTGCCCCCTGTAAATTGGATGCTAAACCCCAGCAGATGATTAACCAGATAACCATTGGGGCTACCAATAGATTTGACCTGCTTATATTTCTGAACCTGTGGTAAACCCAAAAACAGGTACCCAGCGAAAACAATACAAAGGCAAGGATATATAAATACCCGTTGTACGTGAACCCTTGTAACATATCATTATACTGCGGATAAAACCATTTTAATGCCAACCAGCTATACCATCCAACAAAGCCGTTTATAGCTAAGGCTATTAGTAGTGGCAGGAATCCCTTACCAATTCCCTTTAGATCAAGGCGTTTTAATTTAAAACCGTAAAATAATAATAGGAGCATCAATGCCAAAGCCAAAAAGAACATGGGCCATATCCATTCAAAAGGATAAGAAATAAATTTAAAAAATGGCACATTGAAATAAATATAATCGTTTAGACTCATCAGGTTGGACAGATCTGCCTTACTAAAATGGAACAACAGGGGCATTAGATAACTTCCCTGATGCGCCAGGGAGTTTCTGTCCAGACGGGCATAGTTGTCGCGAACCGTATGGTAGTCATAATGATCATCAATAAAGGCAAAATTAAAACCTTCAATATCCCTATCTTCTCTAAAAACAGTAAGGTCTGTATCATTTGGCAACAATTTGTAAATACTATATACCAAAGAATTTGCTGTCGGAAAATCAGGATTTGCCTTCGTAAATTCCTCAATTAACCTTCCGTTTCCCCTGTTGGTTTCAATGAGCATATAGGACCGGCCACCGCTGCCCCGGGCTTCGAAATTCAAAACCAAACCAACGTTTTTCGCCCATGGATGACTATTAACAAAGAGATCAGCGCCATTCAGGCCTAATTCTTCGGCATCAGAAATAAGGATAATAATATCATTTTCAGGAATCGTTTTAGTCGCCAGATAGGCACGAAGACCTTCCAGTATGGTGGCCACACCACTGCCCGCATCACTGGCGCCTAAAGAGGAATGGGGATTGCTATCATAATGCGAGAGAAGCAGCAGGGCCTTTCCCGGCCGGGAACCTTTTATCCTTGCAATTATATTCTCCGCTTTGCTGAAATTACCCCAATCTCCTGCACTATAACCTTGCTGTATCGAAGTTTCCAAACCCAATTGAGCTAATTGATCAATAATATACTTTTTTACGGTTTCATGTGCTTCAAAACCCACTGCGTGGGGTTGTTTAGAAATGATTTCAACATGCTGTAAAGCTCTGTCTGTTGAAAATTCGGTCACCGGGATTTGCAAATCCAAATTATACTTTGGCATGCTAGTATCAAAACTCAGGTAAATTGCCAATAGAATTAGCAAAAAAGATATTATTTGGGTGTATGTTTTCATGTTATGGAATTACCAGCTAA
>Ga0316188_10000471_pt1 | contig 17319 bp, 18 predicted proteins | sample Phiworburrow1_MG_FD_204933 | JGI IMG/M metagenome (GOLD analysis project Ga0316188, IMG submission 204933) | Coastal sediment microbial communities from Maine, United States - Phippsburg worm burrow 1 | ecosystem: Environmental > Aquatic > Marine > Coastal > Sediment | place: USA: Maine...
GAGGTGGGGGGGGGATATGCCTGGCGTTAAGCCGTCTATTACCGCTCGCAGATTAACCGGATCGCGAGAATCGGTTTGCTCGATTACTCGACATTACTGTAGCTGTTCACTTCCGGTGAGTTCGATGCCCAATACACGCAGTTGACTCTCGATAACCGGATCGCGATTACAAAGCCAGCGTTGATACAGTGCCAGTACTTCCTCTGTGCTGAGGCGATGCCTGCATGAGCAGGCATTGGCCACCAACTCCAGCATGCGGGTGAAGGTGTTGGCGAGTTCGGCATAAACGTGTCGATTGGTTCGTGAATTGGCTGCCAGGTAGTCGTAAGCAGCGCCCCCCATCCCGACAAGATAGTCCTGTAAAATGCCGCGGCGAGTGAAACGCTCGGGAAACAGCGCACCGAGGAAGAGGGCCATATCTCCCAGGTGTTGCAGCATAAGGCAGCGTTCACGGGTATTTTCGGCCTCGATGGCATCACTGTAGAGTAATGCCAGTGGCCTCAGCGTCAGATGCCCTTCCTGGAAAGCGAACAGGTGCTCACTGCGACCGAAGCGCTCCAGTAAATTGCCCAGGTACCAGCAGGTATCCTCATGTGGTGGGGTACGAAAACGCCTGGCGTAGCGAGTCAGTCGCCGGCTGAAATAGCCGGAAAGCGATGTTTCGGTTACAGGCTGTTGCAGGGAAACAGGGCTCATAAAGACCTCCTCACTCAGTACCATTAGTTTTAACTATAGGCGAAAAAATGGGGAAATATCAAAAGGATTGAACACCTCGGTTTCAGAGCACCAATCTAGATTAAGCGGATAGATCAACCAATCGGGCCACTTCTCCCATCCAGCAATAGTAAGAGACCATACGGTTCAGGCCGGCGGCATCGTGCAGTCTTTTTTTGCATGACCTCCAACTTGCGAACCCGGGCGGGGTTTTTTCTTTTAGGGTGGAGGGCTAAACTTGAGAATCTGCAGGTTAATCCTGATTACTCTTTTATCGAGGGCAACATCCTTGCTGCGCATTATTTTGTGGAAATCCGGTTTCGAGTGGGCCCATTTGCGCAGGTTTCTGTGGCCGTGCCAACAGCGCAAAATCTACTATTTCGCGTTTGGCGCAAATCTGAGTCAGGATGTACTGCGGCAGCGCTGCATTCGAGTGTACGAAGCATTCGATTATGTACTCGAGGATGCCGGGCTGCGCTTCAGCCAGGGCGGGTTTTACAAGGATCATGGTTACGCTTCGGCGGATGCCGTGGTGGGCGAGAAGGTGTACGGCAAGATGTACCTGATACTGCAGCGTGATGCTGTGCGTATGGACTATTTCGAGGGCGTGCCTTTTTTGCGCGCGCATAAGAAGGTTTTTGGCAAGGTGAACGGCAGCAGTTTTTTTTACTATCGAACGACTGAGACCCAGCAGGGCCTCAAACCGACCCGCGAGTACCTGGATTATCTGCTCAACGCCTATCGGGATATGCAGGTGGTGCCGCAAGAATATATTGAAACAATGGCAGCGACCGAGGTACTGGATCAGTTCCTGCCGCAGGACCAGACGGGTGAATATGTCAGGGACATAGACCGCTGGCCAGGCTGGCTGCATCCTGCACTGCGTTACTACGAGGTCACCTGCCTCTCGCTGGTCGAGTGGCTGTGGAATCGCTCATTGGTGCAATGGATGATAAAACACTGAAACGCCAGCAGGTTCTGCCGCTGGCCATGCCGGTTTCTGGCCCTTTGCCCGATTAAAGTTGTAGTCCTTAAGCTAGCCCGGATGGCGTCGGCTTTATCCGGGTGCCGTTTGCCGCTAAGCTATGTTGCCGTTGCCGCTGTTCACAATTGCTGACTGGAATCAATCATCATGAGCCAGAGTACTCTCTCCCCGCAGGCGCAGACCAACCCGGAATTCGAGCGCGGCTGCCTGTTTTGCGAACTGCCGGCCGACAAGTTCGTTATCGTTGACGAGAACGAGCTTTGCCTCACGCTCACCGACAACTATCCCGTTTCCGAGGGTCATTGCCTGATCATTCCGCGACGTCATGCTGCCACCTATTTCGACATGAACAATGCGGAAGTGGCGGCGGCCACCGGCTTGTTGCAGCGCGCCCGTGAGCGCATCCAGCACCAGGATACGGCTGTCAGCGGCTTCAATATCGGCATGAATTGCGGCAAGAGCGCGGGCCAGTCGGTGTACCACGCGCACATTCATTTGATTCCGCGGCGCGATGGTGACCAGGAGAACCCGCAGGGTGGCGTGCGCAAGATTTTCCCGGAAAAGGCGCATTACCGTCGCGATTAACAGCGACGACACCATCGAGCTGTTTTCACTGTGACGGTTAAATGATTAAACTGTTGCTTCCGGACGAGGAGTAATCGATTTAATGGCATATGTACTAGCGGTAACCTGGGTCGCAAAGCCAGGCAACGAGGCGGTGGTTCACGATATCCTGCAGCAAATGGGCGAGGCCTCGCGCCAGGAACCCGGGGTAATCACCTATACCACGCACGTCGATCCCGACAATCCGCGCGAATTTTTCATTTACGAAAAATATCATGATTTCGCTGGCCTGGAAGCGCATCAGCAAACCGTGCATTTCCAGGAACTGGTGCTGCAGAAAGCGATACCGTTACTGGAGTCGCGGGTGCGGCGCCAGTACGCGGATTTCTGAGGTGCTGCTGATCTGGATCGGCGACATTTGGGCAAGGGCTATAAAATGTGATCGATTCCGAGGTCGTTAAAGAGTAAAGTCGACGCTAATAATAATTAAGGAGGGTAACAAGTGAGTAAAATTGCAACCGACAAGACCGCTGTCTATCTGAAGCGCTTTATCAACGGCGTGAAAAAGCGCAACCCCGGAGAACGTGAATTTCACCAGGCCGTTGCCGAAGTCGCCGAAACTATTTTCCCCTATATCGCCGACAAGCCGATATATCACAAGATGCAGATCATGGAACGCATGGCTGAACCGGATCGAGTGATCATGTTCCGGGTGCCGTGGACCGACGATGAAGGCAATATTCGTAATCAGCGCGGTTACCGGGTGCAGTTCAATAATTCGATTGGTCCTTACAAGGGTGGCCTGCGTTTTCACCCGTCGGTCAACCTGAGCGTGCTCAAGTTTCTCGGTTACGAGCAGACTTTCAAAAATAGTCTTACCGGCTTGCCGATGGGTGGCGGCAAGGGTGGTTCCGATTTCAATCCCAAGGGAAAGTCGGATAACGAGGTAATGCGCTTCTGCCAGTCTTTCATGATCGAACTGCACCGCCACATTGGCGAGGATACCGATATTCCTGCTGGCGATATCGGCGTCGGCGCGCGCGAAATCGGCTACCTGTTCGGACAGTACAAGCGCATCGAGAATCGCTTTGTCGGCGTACTTACCGGCAAGGGCATGGCTTTTGGCGGTAGCAAGATTCGGACTGAAGCAACTGGCTACGGCGCCGTTTACTTCATGCAGAACATGCTCGAGTACAAGGGTGACGGTGTCCACGGTAAAACCGTCAGTATCTCCGGGTCGGGTAATGTCGCCACCTACGCGGTCGAGAAGGTCAACCACCTCGGCGGCAAGGTGATCACTCTGTCGGATTCGTCCGGTTTTATCCATGACCCCGACGGGATTACCGCGGAAAAACTGGATTTCGTACTGGACCTGAAAAATGTCCGCCGTGGCCGCATCAGCGAATATGCCGATAAGTACAAAACCGCGTCTTTTCATGAAGGCCGTCCCTGGGGTGTGCCCTGTGATATTGCCCTGCCCTGCGCCACGCAAAATGAAATCAATGGTGAGGATGCAGCTACGCTGGTTAAAAACGGCTGTACGGGTATTTCTGAGGGCGCCAACATGCCAACCGATCTCGACGGCATAAAGGTCTTTCAGGAGGCCGGTATTCTGTATGCCCCGAGCAAGGCCGCAAATGCGGGCGGGGTTGCAGTCTCGGGCCTTGAAATGAGCCAGAATAGCTCGCGTATTTCCTGGGACGAGGATGAGCTCGACAAATTGTTGAAAAACACCATGCTCAACATTCACAACAGTTGCGTCGAGTATGGCAAGAAGGGCGATCGAGTCGATTATCTTGCCGGTGCCAATATTGCCGGTTTTATCAAGGTCGCCGATGCCATGTTGTCGTTCGGGCACACCTGATCGATCAGGGCGAATAAATCGCAAACGGCAAAAGCCCACCCGCGGATCGGGTGGGCTTTTTCGTTCAGTCAGGTAGCGAAATTGCCGAACGCGGTGAGGGTTTTCCTGCGCGAATCCGCATTGCATATACCAGAAGACAGGCGCTGAGGCCGTGTTCCAATACCTGCCACTGTCGGTTTTTTCTTCTCCAATTGATTCGAAAAAATCGATGTATTTATAGATTTAATTCGACTATTACTGACTCTCGAACGCTTTTATAGTAGCTTCCATTGAAACTACTCGGTAGCTTGAAATGCAGATCATCGATATAAATATACGGGCGCTAAACTTCAAATTGTCGCTTGCCCATTACGAATATATCGAAAGGCGTCTGAGTTATGCGCTGAGTGTTCACGTCGACCAGATAGCCGCGGTCGAGGTATGGCTGTCCGAGGCAAACCAGGTGGCTGCGGATTACGAACGACGTTGTCTTGTCCAGATTACACTGGATGATGCGCAAAAGATCGTGATCGAGAGCGCGGATACGGATCTCAACGTCGCCATACACAGGGCTGCGGATCAGGCAAGCTGGACGATAGCGCGTCATCTGGGGCGACGAAAAATTCGGTCCGGAACAACAGTTATTGCAGCCAGGACGCCTGCTGCCGACGCCTGCTTGAGTGTGCGAATATAGCCGAAATATATTCTAGACCCCTGAAACTCGACGGGTGAAAGTGCAGGAATCCCCTCCCTCGCTTCCCCCAAACCAAGCCCGCCCGGCGAGTTTTTTTGACCCGCAGACTTTTTGCTGCGGGTTTTTTTTTGCGTGGTGATACTTATAAAAGTCAGCCGAACCCGTTAAACTGCCGAGACGGCTGGATTACACAACCGATAAAAATTAAAGACGACCACAGTCGTCTGTACAAGATTTCGAAAAAAAAAGTATAAAGAAGTAAGCAACGTGAATGCTGGTGAAACTGCTGTTCATGTTGAAAATTGCACTCAAAAAATCTTCAGAGGGAGGAGAAAATGTCCACAAAGTATGTTGTTGCCTGTGATGGAAGCCCCGCTTCCGGACGGGCCCTGAAACTTGCTGTCGAGCAGGCCAAGATTAACAAAGCGTCGTTATTATTGGTGCACGTTCTCGAATGGTCGCCATATTCATTCCTGACGCCCGAGGAACTCGAAGAGCGGCACAAGCGACGCGCCGAGGAAGTCAAGCGCGCCCATACAGCCCTGATCGATCCTCTGCTCGAGACGGTAACCGCCGAGGGGGTCAGTGCTAATGCGATTATTCGTTATGGTCACGTCACCGAAACCCTCGCGCAGGTCGCGGAACAGGAGTCTGCGTCACAGATGTTTATCGGGCGTACGGGGCAAAGCTCTCTGGCCAAGCTTGTATTTGGCTCTGTAGCAGCGGCCATGGCCCAGATCGCACCTGTGCCCTGTACGATCGTACCCTAATCAATTCAGGAACCTATAATCATGCAAAACAAAAAACTAATAGCAGGAGTCGGCGCTGTCGGTCTTGGGTTGCTGTCAACCCCGGTTCTGGCAAGCTCAGTTGACGAGACGGTTAACCAGATATTCGCCAGTGCTACTGGCTGGTTTGTCAATTTCATTTTCAGCCCTTTTCCAGGCACGTCCTTTCCGTGGATTGTTGCCTGGCTCGTAGTCGCGGCCACCGTGTTCACGCTTTACTTCGGCTTTATCCAGTTCCGCGCTTTTCGGCATTCGATTTCGCTGGTCAAGGGCGATTACTCGGATCCGAATGATGCGGGTGAAGTCAGTCACTTCCAGGCGTTGGCAACGGCCCTGTCCGGAACTGTCGGTCTGGGTAACATCGCTGGCGTTGCGGTTGCCGTAGGCATCGGGGGGCCCGGAGCGACATTCTGGATGATTATGGCCGGCCTGATGGGAATGGCTTCGAAGTTCACCGAATGTACGCTCGGCGTCAAGTATCGAAACGAGTACGCAGACGGCACGGTCTCGGGCGGCCCGATGTACTACCTGACCAAAGGATTTGCTGAGCGAGGCCTGCCGGGTGGCCGGTTCCTGGCGATCCTGTTCTCGATATTCTGTATTCTTGGTGCGCTCGGTGGCGGTAACATGTTTCAGGCCAACCAGGCACACCAGCAGATCTCCGGAATCGTCGGCGATTACCCGGGCTGGATAACCGGCCTGATATTTGCGCTAGTGGTGTTCGCGGTCATCGTCGGCGGTTTGAAATCGATCGCCAGGGTTACCGAGAAGGTAGTCCCTTTTATGGGCGTCATGTACGTGGGCGCGGCCATCATTATCCTGCTGTTGAATGCAGACAAGATCGGTTGGGCATTTGGTCAGATATTTGCCGGAGCTTTCACCGGACTGGGTGTCGCGGGAGGCCTGGTTGGTGCATTGATCCAGGGCTTCAAGCGTGCCGCGTTTTCGAACGAGGCCGGGGTTGGTTCCGCGGCGATCGCGCACTCGGCGGTGCGAACCAAGGAACCGATCACCGAGGGATTCGTTTCGCTGCTCGAGCCGTTCATCGATACGGTGGTCATCTGCACCATGACGGCATTGGTGATTATCATTACCGGCCAGTTGATGGTCGACCCCGCTACCGGTCTTTACATCACCGAAGGTGGCCGTATCGTTACTGCAACGGGCGCTTCCGGCGTTGGCCTGACCTCGGCAGCATTTGAGTCCGCGATCAGCTGGTTCCCCTACGTGCTCGCAATTGCGGTAATACTGTTTGCCTTTTCGACGATGATCTCCTGGTCCTACTACGGTCTCAAGGCCTGGACCTACCTGTTTGGTGAGGGCAAGAGCAAGGAAGTAACCTTCAAGGTTATTTTCTGCATCTTCGTGGTGATTGGCGCGGCCGCCAACCTGGGGCCGGTCATCGACTTCTCCGATGCGGCGATCTTTGCGATGGCGGTAGTCAATATCATCGGGCTTTACTGTCTGATGCCGATCGTGAAGCGCGAGTTGAACAGCTACCTCGAGCGCCTGAAATCGGGTGAAATCAAGAAGTTCAAGTAATCACTCGGGATGGTATTTAACCGGGCGCATTGCGCCCGGTTTTTTTTGTCCAGCTTGCAGCGCAGAGATACGGTTTTGCGCGCAAGCAGGAAGCTTAAGGCAGAATAGGGCGACGATCTCAGCTGGCGTCGGCCACGGCCTTCTGTATTAGCGGGAGCAGCGACTCGGGCAGCCGAACCGCTCCGGACAAAGCAAACTGCTGTGCATCCGTCGACATCTTGCGCCAGGTCTTTTGTATGATTTCGATCCACTTTTGCTCGCTGTACTCCGGGTGCTTGCCGACGAATTCCAGCATGTAGTGTTCCATGAACACCAGATCGGTGACATCCTCGAGCAGCTGGGTATCGGGGTTACCCTTGATGTTTTTCTTGGCGACCGCCTGCCAGGCGCGGTCGGTCTGCTGTTGGTCGTAACCGGCCTGGCCGAGCAGTTGCGCAGCACGGCTGGCCTGGATCTTGTAAAGATCCTTGCGCCATTGCAGGTAGCCGATTCGGCCCTCGGGATAATCCTTGCGCGCCGACTTCCAGCGCTCGATGTGCTGAGCCCTGATGGCGAGCTTCATGACATCGTCCGCCTCGGGTTTGAAACGCTGCAGCATGTCGGACATGCGCTCCGAGTAGAGCAGTTCCTTGGGCCATTCGCGCCCGTCGAAGCTGACCTTGTTCGGGTCCGCACGGTTGGCGGCGTCGATCAAATCGCGCGCGGTTTGATATACAGACTGATCGGTTGGCATGATTTTATACCTGTGGTTGATATTACAGTTGCGGCTTGCGGCCGCGCAGATGAGTGGGCCGCAACAGACCCTGGTCGAGGGCGATTATCATCTTGTCCCAGACGTCGATTTCGCGTTGCAGGAACTCGGTTCCAACCCTGGAGGCGAGACCATCGTAAAGGGCCCGTCCCAGCAGTTCCCGTTCGATTCGTGCCTCCTCGCGATACCATTCGTTGCGATCAACGAAACCGATATCGGTAAAGCCGGCAGCCTCCATTGCAGCCTGGTAACGACGAGCGGAGGCGAGATTGAAATCGAGCCCTTCGGCCTCGATGTAAGCCTGCATTTCAGCGGAGGGTTGACCTTCGTATCCTGCCAGCCAGTCGCTGGCAACAAACCAGCCGCCCGGCTCGAGTATCCTGAACACATCAGCCGCGAGCGCATGCTTGTCCTCGATGTGGATGATGGAGTCCTTGCTGGTGACGACCGAAAAACTGGCGGCGCTGAAAGGCAATGGGCCGGGTTCGACACAGATGAATTCGGCTTGTGCCTCGACCCCGTGCTTGCCAGCGAGCTGCATACAGCGTTCGATCAGCGCCGGATCGATATCGATTCCGGTCACCCGCCCGGCGCCGTGCTTTTTCAGCAGGTGAATGTCGACGCCGCCAAGCCCGCAGCCGATATCGAGCACCGATTGCCCGGTCAGGCTGATCCCGGCGAGGTAGCGATCCACCTCGTCGATCCCGCCGGGCGACATAAAGCCTTCACCCCAGACCGCCTCAAGCAGCGCCATCAAATTTTCATCGTATTCCTGATTTTCTACGTCGGTCATTTTTTTGTCCATCGGGTCTGGCGGCGCCGGTAACGTAATTGCGCCCGGGCACCTTCAATAAAATCACTATTTTAACCACTCGCGGGCGGTTTCGGTAATCGCAGCGACCGCGGGGTGGGATATTTTTCGTTCGACCGAGATCGCGTAAAAATGTTCGCGTACCTCCTCGGTACTGCCAATAATTCGAACGCGGTACTGGTTTACGATTTCGTCGGCAATGGCTGTCGGGGCGACAAAAACTCCGGCCCCTGCCTGGCCAAAGGCTTTCATCAGCGCGCTATCGTCGAATTCGCCAACGATACGCGGGTGAATGTGCAAATTATCGAGCCAGCGCAGCAGCCGTGGCTGCACCCGGCTGATGTCGCTTGGTAGCAGCAGTGGGGCACCGTTCAGGCTGGCCGGAAAATCATCCTGCAGATTATCGGCCAGCTCCGGAATGGCAAGAAAACTGATACCGCATTTACCCAGGGAATGGTTGAAGCCACGAATGTCGAGCGTGGGCGGAATGGGGCTGTCGGCGAGCACCATGTCGACACGGTGCAGGGCGAGTTCCGCAAGCAGGTTGTCGAGGTTGTTTTCCTTACAAATAATGCGCACGTTGTCGGGTAGTTTCAGTGCCGGCGCCAATAGCCGATAAGCAATGGTCTTTGGCACCACGTCGGCAATACCAACCCGGAAGGTAAGTGGCCTGCCCGCTGGCAGGTTGCGCACGGTGTCCTCGAGTTCGCCACCCAGCGAAAAGATCTCGTCGGCATAGCTCAATACCAGCCTGCCGGCGTCGGTCAGCTCGAGGTTGCGCCCCACCTTGTTGAACAGGGCTTCACCAAGATTGTCTTCCAGCAGGCTGATCTGCCCGCTGATGGTTTGTGGTGTCAGGTGCAGGTATTCGCTGGCGCGTGCTACACCACCGCGCTTGGCGACCGCCCAGAAGTAATGCAGGTGCTTGTAGTTGATCATGCTTATCGTACCTTCGTAAATCCCGAGCTATTATACATTTCTGTTCGAGAAAGTCGGATTCTACGTCGAGCGTTCAAATCCGGGCAGGCGGCGGGTTCATGGTTCTACGTGCCTCGCGCTGATACTCAGGAATACACGTATTCGATAATCCTGTGGTAGAAGCCGATTCCGAAAATCACGTTGAGCGGGAAGGTGAGCCCGAGCGAGGCGAGCATGGCGAGGCCGATATCTGATTTCGGTATTGCCGCCTTTATGGCAACGGGTGCGGCGATGTACGAGGCGCTAGCGGTCAGGCACGCCAGTATCAGCGCCGATCCGGGTGGCAGTTGCAACAGGGTGGCCGTGGCGATGCCGACCAGTGCCAGCAGCGGTGGTGCGCTTACCGCGAACAGCAACAGGCGCCAGCGCTGCCACGGAAACGGGCGCAGCGTTCCTGCCGCAACCAGTCCCATTTCCAGCAGAAACAATGCCAGCACCGCCTTGAAGGCGCCGGTATACAGGTCCGTTACCGGTGCGCCCTGGTCAGGCCCGTACATCATGCCGATAACGACGCCACCGATCAGCAGGATAACGCTGCGGTTGGTGAAAGACTCGTGCCAGAGCTGGGCCATGCTTGGCTGGACGGGGGTTTGTGGCTGCATCTTGCGATACAGGAACAGGCTGACCACGATAGCGGGCAACTCCATCGCCACCAGGTAAAGGGTCACCTCCGGCGAAAATACAATCTGTCGAGATTCAACATAAGCCAGTGCGACCGCGAAGGTACCGGCGCTGACCGAGCCGTAATGTGCCGCGACACTTGCGCTATCCTCGAGCGTCAGACCGACCAGTCGACGCAACAGGGGAAACAATATCAACGGTATCAAGCAACCCAGCGCGATTACCGACAGCAACTCGGGCAGTAAACCCCAGCTCAGATTACCGTACAGCGCCATGCCGCCCTTGAGCCCGATGGTCAGCATGAGTAACAGGCTGATCATGTCGTAGGCCGCCTTGGGCACATTCAGATCGGAGCGCACTAACCCGGCGACCATGCCGAGCAGGAAAAACATGACGACGATATCAGGCACCTGTCGCCCCGGGATTATTGATCAAAGTCAATGGAGCAGGCTGCCCAAACGATAGCCTGCCCCGACAGGATCCGGGAGGCACGAATCGGCTCATATGAAATAGACCAGGACGTAGGCGCTCAGCAGCACTGCAATCCAAAGGCTCGTGGTGCCGATAGGCCAGGCGCTGGCGAAGGTCCCGCGTGAAGCCCCGTCCTTGCCCACGCCCAGGTAGCGTTGGCTGAAGGTCACCAGGCGACGAACCTGGTTTAGAGCGCCCTGTTCGAGCGCGGCACCGATAACGCCTGCTGCGTTATACAGAAGTGTGCCAACGCGCCTGGCGGCGACGCGCCATAACCAGTCCACGTCCAGGCTGATGGTGAGCGTCCGCTTCATCATTGGTAGCAACAGGAAGAATGCCAAACCTGAGAACAGCAACAACTGCAGGTAGAAAACAACCTTGCCCGCCTTGTAGGCAACATAGTCGGTCTGGTAAGGCAGGAACTGATAAAGGAGTTCCGGAAAGATGCCGATCAGTAGACAGATCGCAGCGAATATCACCATCGCCGCACCCATGTTCCAGGGTGCATCCTTGGGTCGCAGACCGGAATCTTTCTGGAAGAAAACAAACCACGGAAACTTGATCCCGGCGTGCAGGAAAACCCCGGCCGATGCCGCGGCCAGCAGAAAGTATACGGCAGTCATGCCGCCATCGGCCGCTGCCTGGGAGATCATGGTCTTGGTGGTGAACCCGGAAGTGAGCGGAAAGCTGGAAATCGACAGGGCGCCGATGATGCCGCAGATCGTGGTCAGGGGCATGGTTCTGAACAGTCCGCCGAGATCGGTGCATTTGCTCTTGCCGGTACGATACACCACCACGCCGGCGCTCATGAACAGCAAGGCCTTGTAAACGATGTGGGCAAAGGCATGCGCAGCGGCGCCATTCAGCGCAAGCTCGGTACCGATGCCGATCGCGCAGACCATGAAGCCAACCTGGTTGACGATGGAGTAGGCGAGTATGCGGCGCGCGTCGTTTTCCAGCAGTGCGTAGATAATACCGTACATGATCATGTAAATGCCGACCCAGATCAGCACCGGTTCGCCCGGGAACAGCAGGATCAGTGCCAGCACTGCCGTCTTGGTGGTGAACGCGGACAGGAATACCGAGCCGGTCGGGCTCGATTCCGGGTAAGCGTCCGCGAGCCATGCTGACAGCGGCGGCGCGGCGGCGTTTATCAGGATTCCGATCAGGATCATCCAGAAGTCGAAATTGGTGGCAAGCATGGGCTGGATGTCGACCGAGCCCGTGTGTACGGCAACCCCCTCGATCCCGACTTTCAGTATAACCCCGCCCAGCAGGTGCATGATGGCATAGCGAATTCCGGCGGCGCGGGCCGCAGGGGTGCCGCCACACCAGACGATTACCGTGGAGAACAAGGCCATCAGTTCCCAGAACAGGAACAGTGTAATCAGGTCGCCGGCGAAGCAGACCCCGATCGCGCCCGACGCATAGGCGTAGCCGGCGGCGAGCTCGTACCAGCGCGCCTGGCGAAACGCATACAGGCCGCCGACAAATGCCATCAACGCAAAAATTGTGGCAAACAGGCGCCGCAGCGCACTGCCTTCGAGCGGTTCGATGTTGTAGCCGAGGAACGGCAATGTCAGGGAAACGCCATCCGGAACCTGCCAGACCGCCCACAGAGTCAGCAACGGTGCTCCGAGCACCATGGCGGAACGCCAGTGGCCGCGTAACGGTCCGATAAGCACGGCACCGAGCAGCAGGATGAACGCAGGCGGCAGCAGCTCAATCATGATCCTGCTCCTGGTAATAGTCCTGGTTCCGCTTTAGCAACAGCCCCAGTCCCTTGGCTACGATTACCATAATCAGGCAGCTGAGGAAGCCGAATGCTGCACCAAAGCCGTACCACTCGTCGACGCCGAAATAGCCCTTGACGTCGATGAACAGGTGCGCCGCGACCGTGAGCGCCAGCACCGCCCAGAAGATTCGCCACAACAGGCGAATGCTCGAAGGGCGCGCCAGCCAGCTATCGTCATCTCGATTCGGGTTCACGATGAGCCTCCGAAAATCTGTGATTCGAGCGCGACCACCGGTCCGTTGAAGATGAAGAACAGGATGGTAAGCGCCGCGGTCGTGGTCAGGGCGAGTACCGCCGGCCAGGGCGCTTCACCGTGGTCCGGGCCCGCACCCTCTACCTCACGTCCAAACCACGCAAGAAAAACGATGGGCAGGAAATAAGCCGCGTTTAAAGCGGTGCTGGCGATGATGGTGAAAATCGCGACGTAATTATCGGCCTCGAATGCGCCCGCAAGAATAAACCACTTGGAAACGAAGCCGGCGGTTGGCGGCACCCCGATCATGCTGAGAGCGCCGATGGTGAATGCGGTCATGGTCCACGGCATGCGCCGGCCGATGCCCGCCAGTTGGGCGACTTCGGTCTTTTTTGACGCCGTGTAGATTGCGCCGGCAGCAAAGAACAGGGTGATCTTGCCGAAGGCGTGCGCGACCATGTGGATCGATGCGCCGATTTCGGCGAGCGGTTTCAGGATCGCGGTGGCCATGATGACGTAAGACAGTTGCGCCACGGTGGAGTAGGCCAGCAGGCGTTTTATATTTTGCTGGCGCAGTGCCACCAGGCTGGCGACGATGATCGTGAAAGCCGCCGCGTACAGCAGCCAGCCGCTGCTCGGCGAGCTGAACAGGTGCTCGACGCCAAAAATATAGACGATGATCTTGGTAATGCTGAAAACGCCCGCCTTGACGACCGCAACGGCATGCAGCAGGGCGCTTACCGGCGTGGGTGCGACCATCGCGGCAGGCAACCATCGGTGTACCGGCATGACCGCCGCCTTGCCGATGCCGAATACGAACAGCGCCAGCAACAGGCCGAGCGCGGGTCCCTGCAGGTTGTCGGCAAGAATCCCGTTCGGGGTGAAGTCGCCAGTGCCCGCGACCAGGTAAGTCCAGATGATGGCTGGCAACAGCAGGCCGATGGAGGTGGTCAGTAAAATGCCGAGATAAACGCGCGCGGAACGTATCGTCTTCTCGTCGCCCTTGTGCGATACCAGCGGGTAGGTCAGCAGCGTCAGCGCTTCATAAAACAGGAACAGGGTGAAGAGGTTGGCGGCAAAGGCAATACCGATCGCTGCCGCCAGCGACAGTGCGAAAAAAACATAGAATCGCGTCTGCTTGGACTCCTTGTTACCGCGCATGTAGCCGATGGAATAGACCGAATTGACGATCCACAACCCGGAAGCAAGCGCGGCGAACAGCATGCCGAGTGGCTCTACCTTGAAGGCGACTTCGAGGCCGGGTACGACCTGGAACATCAGCAAATGCGGGCGCCCGCCATCCATGACTTCTGGTATCAGGCTCCACACCGTCCATGCCAGCGCGATCGCGGTCACCATGGTCGCCGTTTCGCGCAGGTTGTCGCCGCCGCGTGACGCCAGCAATATCAGCACCGCGCCGGCCAGCGGTATCAGCAGACTTGCGAGAATGGTCTCAGCGCCACTCATGGCATGTGCCCCATCAGGATCAGTGCTGCCGTCCTCGACAGGTCGAGCGGCAGGCTGGCGGCAAGGCCGAAGTAGAAATTCAGCGCCACCGCGATCCAGGTGACCAGCAGCAGCGGTAGCGGCGCTTCCGCGATTTCCACCGTGTCGGCAGGCTTGCTGAAGTAGGCAACTTCGACGACGCGCCAGATATAGACCACCGCCATTAGCGAACTGATAATGATGACGCCGACCAGCGCGATACCCCAGGGCCCTGACTCATAGGCGGCCGAGATCAGGTACCATTTGCTGATAAACCCGGCGGTGCCGGGCACCCCGATCAGGCTGAGGCCGGCGAGCACGAAGGCGGCCATGGTCCACGGCATTTGTCGAGCGATACCGCCGATATTCTCCAGGCGCAGGCGGCGCACGCTCATGCCGAGGCAGGCCAGCGCGAGGAAAAGCGCCGACTTTGCCAGCGCGTGATTGAACATGTGCAGCAGGCTCGCAGTGATACCGGCGAGGCTGACGAGACTTGCGCCGAGCGTAATGTAGCCGATTTGCGCGATTGATGACCAGGCCAGCAGGCGCTTCAGGTTCGGCTCGAACATCGCTACCGTAGAAGCCACCAGGATCGCCAGCAACGACAACGGCATCAGGAAATAAGCAAACTGGATGTCATGCCCGGCGAGATTCGGCTGAAATACGAAAAAATCGAAACGCAGCAGTATGTACAGTGAGACTTTGGTGGCGCAGGCCGCGAGAAATACCGTCACCATGTTCGGCGCATAGGTGTAGGCATTCGGTAACCAGCCATGCAGTGGGAATACCGCTGCTTTCAGCGCCAGTCCAATGGTGATGAAGCCGGCGGCGACCAGGATCGGTTTCTGGTCGGCGACCTCGTGTATTCGCAGTTCCATGTCGGCGAGATTGAGCGTACCGGTCATCAGGTAGATGAGCCCGACGCCGATCAGGTAAAAGGTCGCCCCGATCGTGCCCATGATCAGATACTTGAACACCGCTGGCAGCACACGTCGATTCGGACCCGCCGAAACGATTACGTAGCTGGCCAGGGCTGAAATTTCCATGAAGACGAAGATGTTGAAGGCATCGGCCGTCACCAGGATGCCGTTCAGACCAGCCAGCGCCAGCAGCCAGGCCGCGTAGAACAGCGGTTGACGTTCGCCTTCGATATCCCGATCGATGCTGCCCATTGCGCCCAGTAATGCCAGGCTGGAAGCGCCATTGACTACCAGCAGCAGCAACACGCTAAAGGCGTCGACCCCGAGTTCAATACCCCAGGGCGCCGGCCACGATCCCATCTCGTAAAGAATTCTATGATCGGCGAGAACCTCGAGACACAGCGCGACTGCGAGGGCGAACGAGCACAGGCTTACCAGTGTCGTAGCGGCCCAGCTCAAGCCGCGGTCGCGCAACAACAGCACCAGGGGCGCGCTCAGCATCGGCACGATGACCTGCAGTGCCGGCAGATGTGGCTGCAGCGCGCTCACCGGCGATCGATCTCCTGGATTTCGTTTTCCTCGATGGTGCCGTATTCTTCCTTGATGCGCACGATCATGCCGAGACCCAACGCCACGGTCGATATGCCAACCACGATGGCGGTGAGGATCAGCACCTGTGGCAGCGGATTGGAGAACAGCTGGTCGTCGGGTAGCATCTCTGAAAAAACAGGTGCGGTGCCACCGCTCACCTTGCCCATGGATATATACAGCAGGAACACCGCGGCCTGGAACAGCGACAGCCCGATCAGTTTCTTGATCAGGTTGAGCTTGGCGATGACCGCGTAAAAGCCGATCATCAGCAACACCGCGAAAACCCAGTAATGATAAAGTTCCAGCAGCGCCATCAGAATTTGTCTCTTGCGGCAAAGGCGTGATAGATGCTGAGCAGCACGCCGGTGACGGTAATGCCGACACCCGCTTCGATTACGAGGAGGCCCATTTGCTGGCCCTTGACCGGGTCATCCGCGAGCACCGAGTAATCCAGAAAATTACCGCCCAGCAGCATGGTGACCACGCCAACCCCGCCATACAGCAGTGCGCCGCCCGCGATCAGGAAAACCAGTAATTTCTGGGGCAGGGCATGCAGCGCGCGCTTCTCGCCTTCGAGCAGGGCATACAGGATCATGGCGGCGGCGAAAATGGCGCCAGCCTGAAAGCCTCCGCCGGGACTGTATTCGCCGTGAAACTGGACGTAAAGCGCGAATAACAGGATAAAGGGAATCAGCATGCGGCCGACAATACGGGGAACCTGGTAATGGCGCAGTCCCTCGGTCTGCTCTGGTATGGCCCGCTTTGGACCGCCACTGCGTGCGCCCAGCATGAAAAGGACGCCGATGCCGGCGGTAAAAACCACGAAGACCTCGCCGAGTGTATCGTAGCCACGAAAGCTGCCCAGCACTGCGGTTACGACATTGGGGATATCGATCGCCTCGCGCGTGGTTTCGAGATACCAGGGTGCGACATGCTGATGGATCGGCGCAGCCGGATCACCGAATGCCGGTTTGTCGAAGGTGGCGTAGATCAGGGCCAGCAACGTCGTGGTGGTTACGATCAGTGCTATGCCGCGGTTGGTAGAGCTGCTGTGCTCCGTTTCTGCGGTCATCGCCAGTGCGCCGAGAAACAGTACCGTGGAAATTCCAGCCCCGACCGCGGCCTCGGTGAGGGCGACGTCGGCGGCATCGAGCAAAAAGAAATTTGCCGCCAGCAGCAAACTGAATATGCCACTCAGCATGACCGCTGCGAACAGGTTGCGAATGCGCACGATGGCAACGGCGGTAATCACCAGCATGGTGAGCAGGAAGATACTCAGAATGATGGTCATTGTTTACGCTCCGGCTCCAGTGGCGTTGCCTGATCGGTGCGCGTCCCGGCAAGCAGGGCGGCGCTGGCAAGGGCATTGGACGCGGTCGGACCGGTAACCAGCAGGAACAGCAGGATCGCGATGAGCTTGATGCTGGCGAGCGTGAATCCCGCCTGCAGGATAATGCCGAAGATAATTAATACCGGCCCGATGCTGTCGGTAACGCTGGCGGCGTGCATGCGCGTGTAAAGATCGGGCATGCGCAATGCGCCAAGCCCGCCGATAAAGACAAACGCGCCACCC
>Ga0316188_10000472_pt1 | contig 17313 bp, 13 predicted proteins | sample Phiworburrow1_MG_FD_204933 | JGI IMG/M metagenome (GOLD analysis project Ga0316188, IMG submission 204933) | Coastal sediment microbial communities from Maine, United States - Phippsburg worm burrow 1 | ecosystem: Environmental > Aquatic > Marine > Coastal > Sediment | place: USA: Maine...
GTAATTATAAATGAATCCAATTATGAAGGGATAAACAACGCTACAATGGTAATTGATCCAGTCAATGTCACTATTTCAACTGGAACTTATTTCATTAACAAAGGGGATGACACTCCTGAATTTACTGCAAGTTTCGATGGTTTTATCAACGATGATGATCAGTCAATCATGACTTCACTTACTTTTGAATTGAGTCCTAACTATAGTGGAAATGCAGGAATATATGAGATCATTGCTTCTGGGTCAGCTCCTAATTATATTTTTAGTTCAATTAACGGTACATTCTACGTGAACCCGTCGGGACCGGGTACGAAGCAAGTGAAACCGAATTTCATTTGTTACGAAGAACTAGCCGAGCCGGATGCTGATGGACATCTCTTTGTCGCTTATTTCGACTACATTAATAATAACCAGTCGGCTGTTTATGTCCCAATTGGACCTAATAACAATGTTACGGGAGGTTCATTTAATGCGAGTGATCAACCGGAGCTTTTCGTGCAGGGAGGAGGTTCATTTACAATGCCTTTTGATGGAGAATCCATAACATGGCAGGTAACCAGTAATAAGAATAATGGGTCTACAGGGTCTATTCCTGCAAATTCATCGAACAGCCCATGCAGCAAATCTTTTGAGGAAAATGGTTCTGAAGAGCTTAGCAGTAGTGTAATGGTTTATCCTAACCCAAGTTCCGGAAAAGTTTTCATGCAGTTTAGCGGAAAAATAGCTTCAACTAACACCATTGAAGTATATGATAACTTAGGAAGAAAATGTCAGGTCGGGTCTTATGCCAATGACAGGCTTGTAGAGCTTGATCTTAGCGGGCTCAATAAAGGCTTGTACATTATCAGAATTTCACATGATGGAATTGTAGAATCACATTATGTAATTGTTGAATAATTTTGATTGTTTTGAGTGAGAAATAAATGTAAATTGTTAACCTTATCATTTGATAAGAACAAGTAAAATTAAAAGGATTCAAATTTATTAATAAGAAGTAACCAGCGATTCAACTCGCTGGTTACACTATTGTAGATGAAAATCCAACATTACAAAAATGCGAAAATTTCTTTCTGTACTTTTATTTGTTTTTGCTAGTTTGCTGGCTTATGGTCAGAGCGATGATGTTGATAGTTTGAGAGCGGTTTTGGAACATAAGCAACCTGATTCTTCCAGAGTTGCAACCCTCATTGAACTTAGTAGTCAGTATTATCGGATCTATCCCGAAGAAGCCAGGCGAATCGCTATTCAAGCGATGGAACTGGCTCAAGAAAAAAATTATAAAAGTGGTCTTGCTTATGCCTATAAGGCAATTGGTATGAGTTATTATTTCCAAGGTAATTATATTGATGCACTGGTACAATGGAAATTGGCGCTAAATGTTTTTGAATCTATAAACGATTTAAATGGGGTTTCAAATATGCTAAACAATCTTGGTGCTGTCCATTTCAATGGAGGCGACGATGAAGCGGCATTGGGATATTATCTTCAGTCACTTAAGGTAGCAGAAGAAACCCAAGATACCTTAAGGACTCTTACAGCATTGGTGAATATAGGTTCGGTTTACTCAAATAAAAAGTCAAGCCGCAACCTTGCTATTCAATATTATCTACGGGCTCTGCCTTTAAGTATTCAACTTGGCGATTTTGATGCAATTGGTACCTGTGCGGTAAATATTGGTGAGATTTATATTACAGACACTAATAATACTGATTCTGCTTTATATTATTTTGAGACAGCTCTTAATGCCTATGAAAAATCTGCTACAGGAAATGTTGCATATGCAATGAAGAGTATCGGAAGCGCATATGCTATTAAGAAAGATTTTGAAAAAGCAATAAAATATCAAACGGAAGCATACAAGCTGGCTAAAAGTATTGATGCCCGACTGGAGATGGCTCAATCATTACTTAGTCTGGCGATTACTTATGAACTTAAGGGAGATGTGCCAAAGGCTATTTCTACATATAACCAAACTAAAGAACTAAGTGTTGAAATTGGAGCTCTTTACGAAATGCAGGATGCTTACAAAGGACTTGCATTAGGCTATTCTAATATTTCAGACTATAAAAAGGCTTATACTTATCAGAACTTATTTTCAGACATTAAAGACTCTTTGTATAATGCTGAGATGGATAAAAAATTAGAATCCCAAACCCTCAGTTATGAATTAGATAGAAAGCAAGGTCAGATATCACTCCTGGAAAAAGATCAGGAATTAAAAGCAGTTGAACTCAAGCGACAAAAAGCCATCAGAAACGGTACAGCCGTTTTTGGGATTCTCCTTCTAGTGCTTATTGGAGGTCTATTCAATCGTTACAGATACATGAGATCTACCAAAAAGATTATTGAAGCTGAAAAAGAACGATCTGATGGACTGCTCTTGAATATTCTTCCTCAAGAAACGGCAGAAGAGCTAAAATCCAAGGGAAGCGCGACGCCGAAATATTATGATAAAGTTTCTGTGTTATTCACTGATTTCAAGGGTTTCACTACGATTGCTGAAAAGCTATCTCCTCAGGAACTTGTTGAAGAACTCAATCAGTGTTTTATTGCATTTGACGATATTATGAACAAATACAATATAGAGAAGATCAAAACGATTGGAGATTCCTATATGTGTGCCGGCGGAATTCCTACTGAAAGAGACGATAACCCAATCGATGTAGTAAGAGCGGCACTCGAGATCAGAGATTTTATGGATAGACTTAGAATCGAAAGAGAAGCAGATGGAAAGGAATTTTGGGAATTACGCATAGGTATTCATACAGGCCCTTTAATAGCCGGGGTGGTTGGGAAAAATAAATTTGCTTATGATATCTGGGGTGATACTGTTAACACCGCAAGTAGAATGGAGTCAAGTGGCATTCCCGGCCAGATAAATATTTCGGGAGATACCTATGAGTATATCAAGGATCATTTCAAATGCAGGCATAGGGGTAAGATAAGTGCCAAAAATAAAGGTGAGATCGAAATGTATATTGTAGAAGGATAGGCCCTGAAATTTTAGATAAACTTTTGTGGAGTATTCAAAATTGTTTTCAAGTCTTATTAGACTTTTAAGGATCCACGAAATCCTCTACCGCCATAATAGGATTCAGCAACATTGTGATAAACAAATACAGTCCCAAAACGGAAATCAGCAAAGATGGCGCCGCCAAGTTTTCTGATCTCATCGGGTGTTCTTAGCCAACTGGATGTTTTCGAATCAAACATTCCGAACTTATGTAATTCGCGATACTGCTCTTCTGTTAGCAATTCTATTCCCATTTCAGATGCCATCCCAAGGGCACTGTTTTTTGGTTTATTCTCTTTTCTTGCCTTAAGCGCTTCCTGATCATAGCAAAAACTTCTTCGACCTTTAGGACTTTCATCAGCACAATCGTAGAAAATGTATTCGTCTGTTTTTTTATCATAAGCGACAATATCAGGTTCACCACCCGTTTCTTCCATCTGATATAATGACCATAATTTTTGAGCATTTGCTTTGAGTCTGGCTTCAACTTTTGTCCAATCAATACCCTCATGACGCTTTATATTTTTCTTAAAACGGGCTTTTAATGTGATGAGTAATTCTTCCTCTTCATTTGGAAGTAATTCTTTTTTACTTATCTGTGTCATAAGCTATTTTTGATATGATATCGTTTTGACTTGGTTTAAATCTTTGGCTAGTTAAATAGGAGTTAAAAATAATTAATACGCTTTTAGCTAAGATGTTCTAGGGTGACTTGCTATTCGCAGTTAATTTTTGAATTAATCCATTGAAAATCAATCCATGGAATGGAAGAACGGCATACCAGTATAATCTTCCGATCAATCCCAATGGTCTGAAAGTAGCCGTTTGTATTAATTTATCATCGATGATCTTAAACTCAAGCCAAGCTTCCCCCGGTAATTTCATTTCAGCATACAGGAGTAAACGACCTTCCTTTTTATCGGCATACAATACTCTCCAAAAATCCAATGCATCACCTACATTTAAAGAGTTCTCCGAAGTGCGTCCTCTTCTTAACCCAACTCCGCCGGCCATCTTATCCATAAATCCCCTAATTCGCCATAGCCAGTTTCCATAATACCAGCCATTTTCACCCCCAATGCTCCAAATTTTATTAATAGCATCATCCCTGTTAATAATGGTTTTTTCTCTAATGTCTTTATAACAGCCAAAAGTGGGCACTTGAATAAACTCTGATATATTGAAACTGAAATCACTGCTTATAAAGGCATCCTTCCAGCTTGAGATCACTTCATTCCTTTCGATTTTACTAAATGCTCTTTCTAATGACTCCCGGTAACTTATTGTTTCTATCCCAAGTATTTTATTTAAGCTATCATTTCGGCAGATCACTTCTATTTTCATACTATTAACCAGCGCAATAGCAAGTTTATAGGAGGTTGATGTTACAAAGTATAACCAGTATGAAGAAAGCTTGGGAGTCATAACTGGAACGATAAAAATATAGCGCTTTAAATTTCTTTTTCGCCCTAACTCTAAAAGCATTTCCTTATAAGATAATATATCAGGACCTCCAATATCAAAATCCTTATTATAGGTCTCTTGATTAAAGATCGTTTTAGAAAGAAACTTTATAACATCTGATATTCCTATCGGCTGACATCTGGTATTTAGCCATTTAGGAGTGATCATAATGGGGAGTTTTTCTACCAGATCTCTCATTATTTCGAAAGAAGCACTTCCGGAACCAATAATAACACCTGCTCTAAGTGTTGTGAAATTATACTTGCCCTTGCCAAGTTCTACTTCAACATTTTTTCTGGATGCAAGGTGTTTTGACAGTGCAGATTCATTTATTATTCCGCTTAAATAAACCACATGTTGTACCTTGGTCTGATCAATGGCCTTTCTGAAATTAACCGCAGATTCCAGCTCCAATGCCTGATAATCCGATGAGGTCGACATAGAATGGACTAAATAAAAAGCTCCGTCAATGTCTTTTGGAATATTTCCCAATGATGCTTTGTCCAACAGGTCGACCTGAACTATTTTTATTCTTGATCTTAGCGATTCCGGTGGATTAAATCTTTTAGTATCTCTAACACAGCAGATCACTTCATAACCAAGGTCTACCAATACAGGTAGAAGTCGTTTTCCAATATATCCGGATGCACCTGTTAATAGTATTTTCATTTTATTTGAATTATAACTCAAATATAAGCCCGAAATAATGAAGCTTATACATTCTGAATTTTATTGTATGGCTTATTTTTCAGGAAGCACTTTTGGGTTTTTACATGTATTACTATTTTATCCTGATATAAGTTGATATAAACGAAATATGAAATTTCACTCAGCAAAAAAACATTTAATTGTCACATTATTATTCTTTTAAGTTTCCTTCAAATAAAGGCAATGGGTAGAATAACCGGCTGATTAAATGGCATTTACTTTTTGCCGGCTAAGGCGTTTTTAAACTTTCCTGCAAGCGCTTTCAATTTTGTGAACTTAAGTATTTTTAAAACTACTTTATTGCTATAATACTTTAATCCGAACAAAGTAAATGGATAAAACACGCGTCTTTTTTCGTTTTGTATTATATATTCTCTAACCTCTTTATGGTCGCTTTTGATTGGTATAACCTTATTTGTTAATCTAAAGGCAGATTGAACAAATTGATTTCCACAGATTAATTCAAATCCGTTTTTAGAGAATAAATTAGTTAATGTTTCTAATGTAAAATGGAAGGTGTGCGCATTTTGAAAGTATTTTAAAATGTTCGACTCATAGTTTTTATGAATCTCTTTTAAACCGGGAACTTCAATATATACGATGGTATCTTTAGTTATCGATTTTTTTATTGTTTGCAATTCTGTATTCAGATCCAGAATATGTTCCAAAACATGCGAGTAAATAATAATATCGGGTTTTTGCTTAAGATTAATATCTGACAAAAAACCCAATTCCAAATCTAAACCATGGTTCTTTATGCCATATTCGATGTATTCCTGTCCAAGGTCACTTCCTTTTACTTTGTGCCCTTTATTTCTAAAAATTTCTAAAATTCCTCCCGCTCCACAACCTATTTCTAAAACAAAACATTCCTTTTTTATTAAATTATTCTCTTTTAAGTAGCTGTAAATTTTTTCTCCTTTATTTTTTTGAGCATTAAAAAACGCCTCTGTTGCTCTTTCTTTGCCTACGTATAATTTTCTGTATTCTGTGTTATAAAATTCATTATACGAAGACTGGTTCATTCGAGGATCAGTATAGATCAATCCACATTCAGTACAAATATTTGTAGTATAAGAAAGACCATACCTGTCTTTCTCGCCGATACATTCTTTATCATTTTTATCGCAAATCGGGCATTTTATATTTTCAAATTGATAAACATCATCATCAAGTTTTTTAACAACTTGAGTTTTCATTTTTTGCTGGAGATTATTGAGTTTTAATTCGGATATGTTGTCGTTTACTAATCTTTTTAATAGCATAATTTTATTTTCAATAAGCATTTCTTTTTATGATCGCTGAGGATTTCGAAGCTTATTTAGATACACCTGACCGAAATCGAATATAAAAACGAAACTTCAATTTAACACATCAAGCGTAATCAGCAAACACTTTCTTGCATTCAATTTATAAAGTTTTTTTTTAAAGAATAGATTCATAATTGCTAATAACCATTGCCTCCTCTTTACACAAAAGCGATTTAGGGTTCATTGCTTTTTCAACGTAAATATTTGTATTCCTTTAAACCAGTCGAGTAGCAGGTTTTATTGAGATTTGATGTCCAATAACTTGTTTTGTAAAATTAATTACACTCAGATTTAGGATAAAAAGGCTGTCATTTTAAATTGATTTTAAAACATTTTTGCAGAATGTATTATTTCACGATTTTTTGCTTGTGTTTTCTATGCGCTTTAGTATCTCCATTTGTTTCGCTTGGCTATCAAATAAAACTTTAAGTTGTTCCTGCAAAAGCAAGTCGAGTTTCTGATTCAAAGCTCTTATTTCTAATTCTGCTTTTAAGTTTATTAAATAGTCATTTTCATTTCTTTGTCGGTCTTTTTCTTCTTTTCTATTTTGACTCATCATAATAATTGGAGCTTGTAAAGCTGCAACACTTGACAATATTAGATTCATTAAAATAAAAGGGTAGGGGTCGAATTCTTCTCCCTTTGGAACGGAGACATTAAATATGATCCATATTGCCAAAATGATAAAAAAGGAAATAATAAAGGCCCAACTTCCACCAAATCGCGCTACTTTATCGGAGATACTTTGTCCTTTTGTTAATATTTCTTTAGGTGGATATAGTAAATTCTGAATAATTATATCTTCATCTTCAATTGTTTTTTTTACAATATCCTGAAGTTTCTTTATGTGAACATTTTCAGCGTCCAATAGGTTGGTAATGTCTTTATCCATTTCTGTTTAAATCATTTATTTTAAGGTCAATCATCAAAATGGTGAGCGATTTAGCGGTTTTGCAGCGAAAGAGTGTGCTTAAGTTGCTCGAACCGTCGCTCAATAAATATAGGCATTATCAGTTGTTGTATTTATTTAATCACTTTTAATTTATTTTTTAATAGTATGCTTATTAAAATCCCTATAGCGATTGTTACTAGCCAATTTATTGTAATTGTAGCGACCTCAAATCGATAATCTCTGTCTATTCCATACGCTATAGAATATAAAACAAATGAAAGAGCAGTTACTAAAAACGGCAACGTAAGAGTCAAGCGAATAGCTTTATTTAAACGATCTTTCATTGAAAAAATAAATGCCAAAAAGAAAAGGGAAATGCTCATTGTAATATATCCTAATTCTTCTAATGCAATGAATATTCCGTGTCCGTTATATTGAGTGATCAATGCGATCCCTTCTGTTTCACCTTTCATTATACTTATTGGAACAATTGAAAATTGAGTAAAATAAGCAATCAATAAAACGGTCGCGGAAATAAGAGCAAAAACAACACTGATAAAGCTAAACAGCTTTTTTTCAATAGCTGCGATAAAATGATTTGAAACAATAAATATTAAAAAAGCGAATAACTGAAAAATTGAAAGATACATCCAGTAATAATCTCTGGGGTAGTAGGAGAGGATATCAGAAAAAGGATAAGTCATGCAATCAGAAGGACAGTATGGTCCGGCAGGAGGCACAGCGATCATTGCAAATGCCCAAGTAATAATTGTCAGAACAGTTAAAGATAGAGATGAGTAAAATCCAAATTTTAATATTAATTTATCTTCACTCATATTTTTTTGAGTTTGTTTATATTAAATCACATCCTGTATTTTACTTGAGATTAACATTTTGGCTTTTCTCAGTAATGGTTTTTGGCACTTTTTATTTTTAATTTATTTAAATCTATCTCTAATTTTTCCTGACAGCCGTTAAATAATGCTAGAAGTATTAAGTTTTGAATTCCGAATTTCATTTTTTTCATGCCTTTAATCTTCTTATAAATTGACTTTTTGTGCGACCGGCGCCTTCCACGTTTTTATCTTCTCCATATCCGGTACATAAATCCTCAGAATCAGGTCGATCTCCTCATCTTTCCTATTAAGGGGCAACCAGTTTTCTTCGGGAACTCCGTCCGGTTTTTCTGCAGCGATATAGATTTCAATACCTCCATCTTCATTGAATTTAAAGCCGGCATTCTCACCAACACTGTATTTTTTTCTGTCGTTGGGAATAAAAAATCCGTTGGCCTTATCGTAGAGGGTCACCGACCAGAATGCCTGGTCCGGAGGCAATTGGTCCTTTGTCATTTTTACCACATAATCATTCATGGCATTGAGCGGTTCGCCATCGGCTGAAGTAATATTAGGATACATGGCTTCTTCCATGGGCAGTCCGATGGGTCCGATTATCGATACCGTGATGACGGTTTCCAAATCTGTTACCCCTTTGGGCTTAAACATTTTAGGAGTGATAGCGGCAAAAAGGTCCGGATCGGTTAGTTTTCCGAGGTATTCGGACTGGATTTTTTGTGCCACCTCCCGGAATTTTTTTCCGTCGATCTTTACGGCTTCAGCATTGTACACTCCGCCCGGCTCTATTCCCAGGGGTTTGTAGGCTTCCAATACCGCCTTGTCCTCAGGGTCATTGGGGTCAAATGAAACGTGATTGAAGACAAACTGCATCACCTCCAGCAGGTTATTCTCGAAAACATTAAGGTCGGTCTTTCCAAGCTCCGGAAAAGAGATATCCTCTGCTACTTTTGGCTGATCTCCATTGAATTCAGATAAAGTCTCAATTTTTATCATACCAATTGTTTCGACAATGCTTTTGAATCTTTCCGGATCATTGGCATGCGGCATGATGCGCAGCACTGCTGAAACAAAATCACCTGATGTTTTGTAAATCATATCCACTCCGGGAAGCTCTTCTCCTTTGTATCCCTCGGTTCTGTCAGAGTAAAACAAGATTTTTTCCGGCTTTTTAAAATCTCCCATACGCGTTGCTTTGGGTACATCCACATAATGATCATAAGCTGTAACCATGAGTGAAACGTATTTTGAATTGAAGGCAGGTAAGTACATAATTACGGGTTCGGCCCGTAAATCCAGTAAGGCCATGGAGTAAAAACTGTCGTTGTTAGGGCGTGCAATTTCCGTCATGGTATGGTCCTTCAGTTTGGTGTCGGAATCCAACCTGTTCCAACCCCCGGCCTTCATGGCAAACTTGTTATTGACATTGTACATAGCCACATACTGGTAAGATCGTTTTACAAGGTTTTCTATTTGATCGTCTGTCAGGATAGCTACCCCGTCGGCATTGGTAGGAATGCTTTGTTTTTCTTCGGAAGAGCAGCTAAAAAAGAGTAGGATTATTGAAATTGTCAGAATTTGTTGAATGCGATATTTCATTTTCAGTATTGATTTAGTTTAGAATTAATTCCAGACCCTAGGGCCGGTCCATTTTTTTTGAAGTGAATACACTGATCCTTATTAAAAAATAACACTAGTATCCTTTTCTATCATAGGCACCGAATAGCTCCGGATCCAGTCCTTTACGATCGAAGAGCCCTTTCAAGGCGATATTAGCCATCTGAGGGCCATTTTCTGTCATGGTGACCCACATGATGTGATCCACGTTTCCGGGACCATCTTGGTGGAAAGAGGCACCTGCCGGACCCATAGTGATATATTCGCGACCATCGATTTCATCGTAATCATAATAGTGAAGGTGTCCGCCAATCATCGTATGACCCCGGTCTTTGACCATTTCCTGGATTGCTTTAAAGCTATCAGAAGGGTTTTCCCAGCAAGGTTCATGCTTGAAAAAGAAGGTCCATCTAACGTCGGGATTTTCAGCCAGTGTTTTTTCGATCCAATTCATCTGCTTTCCAGGAAACTCTATTGGTTGGCCAAGGGCTGCAATTACGGCCTCACTTGTCATAAATTCTTCAAGCATTTTTTTTGCCGCTTCAGGGTCTTCCGTTTGCAGTCTATTATAAATTTTTAGACCTTCCTTAATTTCCGGAGGAGGGGCTGGTCTTGAATCGTCTTCACTATTAATTACCATAAACAACACATCTTGGTACACAAAATGGTAGTAGTCAGCCCCATGCCGATCAAGCCATACCTCCTTGGTTTCAGGAGTACTGACATCGTGATTACCAATCGTGCGGAAAAAGGGCATCTCCAGCTTATTTAGAATATCATCCGCTTCATCCCACATATTATTCAGATCAGCCCTATCCTCAGGATATCCTTCGATCAAATCGCCAACATTGATCACAAATTCGGGCTGAAGAAGGTTGAGCTGACCCATGGCTAGCTTGAAAGTACCTTCGGCATTTGCCCCACCGGTGCGGTCTCCTATAATGGCAAATTGAAAATTCTCTGGATTATTCTTGAAATTTCCTGAGGTCCAGGGTTTAACGCCTTTGAATTCTTCATTGCTGTATTTAAAATCACTTGAGTCTTTGTTAGTTTCTTTTTGCACTTGAGTACAACTTGGAATCATGGCCATTACAAAAAGAATTGTAAACGCTTTAAGGATTCCCAGTGCTCTTATTTTGATATTCATGATCAGATATTTTTTGGCTTAACTATGCCTTCTTTAAGGAAAAAATACTTGCCGGTAATAGGATTTGAACCTGAACACGCCATTGCCATTCGGGGCCAAAATCGGGTCGTACGATGTTATAGTAGCATTGAGTTTGGAGATTTAAGGGCAATTTTCCTCCTAACATAAGCACTTTACCCCCGCCTAAACCCAAGGGTACAATCCACTTTTGGCCTTCTGCCGCAGTCCAATCTGCAGTAATAATAGGTGCAGAGTTTACATACCAGCCACTTCCCAGTTGTTTTACGATAAACACATTAAATAACATGTGGTTAACATCGTCACTATCGCTATTTCCGGCAAATGACCAAACATTATTAAGTAGTGCACCAAAGGTCCAGCTTCCGGGTTGAACTAAAAGAACAAGGGATGGTCCGGCGCTCCATTTCTCTGAACCTCTAATGGATCCTCCGGTAGGGAATTCAATTACCGGGCCTAGGCCCCAAATAAACCCTGATGAATTTGGTGCATAAAAGGCAGTAAAAACAATGTCTCCCAATCCTGAAGATAATTTTCCGATTTCGCTTGAAAAATCGGGTAGGTGTAGAATTGGGAATATAGTACGCGTAATAATCCGGCCATTAGCGATAGGAATTACCGGCTGAATATTAAGTGCATTCAAATTGCGATTGTACTCCCCATAATTCATGTTGAGATTATTTTGAAAAGGAAAGCTTATTAAGTCAGCTAATGGATTAGCCGCTTGCTGTGAAAGTTGTTCTTTTGATTCTTGTGAGAATAAGGATAGACTTATTAAAAATAACCCCAAAAAAATAAAGTGTATTAAGGTTATTATAGCTAAATGGAAAGACTTTATTAGAAAACAATTGACCAATCCGCACGATTTTATTCGCCTCATAAGAATCAAGTTGACTCCATAAGGTACGATTGATTAAACAATCAGTATATGATTTTTGTCAGTATGGGTCGGTTTATCTGGACAATCAAAGTAAGGTAGGGCTTATCCAATCTACTTTGCTATACGAGTTTGATAAAAGTGAATAAGATCTAGGTTGTCTTTACAAAATTAGCGCTGTAAATGCTTAGCGACAGCCGGCGTTTTGTTTTTTAAAAGCTTACTCAATAATTATTTATGAGATCATATTAATACCGCGTAAGACGATCGCAGCTAAATATAAAGCCCAGGCTATCACTGCTCCATAAATATGCCCTTGATAGTTTTTTATCTTCATCAAAGTTATGGCCATTATAAAAAGAGCCGTATTAAACACTGCTGAGCCTGTAAAACCTAAACCAATAAACAGATCTATCCCAACTGCCCATAATTGTATCAAGGCAATTATTAGAAAAAAGCGGGGGCTTAAATGCAAGTATTTTGATTTGAGTGTTTCGCCATCAATGCTCTCTGAAACGGATGGTGCTAGTATTCTGGTTGTAAAGAACGCTAGTATTGGACCAAGTTCCACAAATAGAAAGGCATCATATGACCAAGCTTTATAAGTTGATATTAAAACCGCTTGCCATGCAAGATTAAAATGAATTATTAATAAAAGAAGAATCCATGAGAGGTGGACCAATGAAACAGAAATATTATTTTGTTTATTGACTATTTCAGCGATGGACGAAAGAATATTAGCAAATCCAAAACTAAGAATGGTAATAAACATTAGGGCAACGATGAGCGTATAGGAGATATCCATTTTTTGATTTTTATGAAGTTGTTAGTATTCTAAGCAAACAAATTTAACTAAATAAAACTTAATTTACTCCTCGCAACAATAAGGGAATACCTTAAAATGCAAACATTAGATAATTCAAGAGTCTCTCATTGCAATTCAACAATAACTTCGTTTTTTCACCACTATTAGATTCTTGTATTATTAGTGTTTGTGGATTATTTATATTGCCTTGACTGTTGCAGGAAGAGAATATTGTTAAAATAGTGAAGATCATCCCGATAGTAAGGTTTATTTTCTTCAATTTCATTCTCTTTTGATTATTTTTTAGTTGTCATTAACGCCAAAAATAAAACACGTGCCTTGCAGTCCCGATAGCTATCGAGATTATTTGCAGACCAATTTAATAAATAACTAATTAAATTCGGGCTTCATACCTTGCTTCGCCGAAGCTACGCGAAGGCAATGGCAATTGGCTTGCGAAATACATTAGCGCATTGATAGCTATTGTTCATTGATTATTCCATCCATATTTATCAATGGTATTGTTAGCATAAAATATAAAGCCTCACAGCAAGTTCATTAAGGAAATGGCATTTGGTCGCTTAATCTGATTTATTATAATTTTTTGTTTTATAAAACAAAAAGAGGCGACCTTTTATGGTCGCCTCTTATGCTAAAGTAATAAATTCTAACTATTATAATCTTCTATCATTTTAGTGAACGCCTCTAAAGCATCTAGTTGGAAGCTGGATTCAAAGACGGGTCCATTAGTAAAAAAGGTTCTAAACCCATATTTGTCTTTAGTATAATTTATTAAAACGGTTTTATTATCACCTACAAGTGACTTTAAATTGATTGTAGACATATTTTTTGCCTCCTCTCCTTCTTTCTGGGAAAGAATCTCAAAGTTGTTTTCCTGCCATTTGACATATTCAGCATCATTCACTTTAGTACGGTCAGGTAAGTAGGGAGAAACTATACCTTGGGTGTGGTGATACTTTTTATATACGGTAACCTTTCCTTCAGTAACAACTTCTAACATAAGATTTTTAGGAATCTTGTCTTGTTTTCTTTTAGCAAATAGATTGACATATTTTGCCTTTTTGAATTTTTTATTGTTTTCAAGTGTAAAACTTTGCAAGTCGTTGGCATCATACACCACAACGTATTTATCTATATTTTCCCCTTCTCTGAAAGCCATATAGGTTTTCTCATCAATCAGGTTAACCCTTTTTTGAAATTCTTGAGGATTCATCATATCTATAAATATATATCCACTAATCTCTTCCCCATTTTCAAGAGTTAATGTACCTTTTTCATATTTTCCTACTGAACTAGGCGTTCTTAATTGCGCTTTAGCATTGATAGATGTAAAACTGAAAAGCACTATTAGCATTAAGGTAATAGTTGAGTAAATTTTTACTGATCTCATAATTTTATTTTTTAAGACAAAGGCTATGTAATTGATAGCCGGTTGTCAATTTCTGTTTACGGACTAGGTTATGAGAAGGTTCGTGCGTTAGCACTTCATTTTAAAAGCAGGTGAGAATAAGCAATTAATTTCGGACCTGTGCTGACCTTTAGCGTCAGTATGTCGTTTTTATTAGTAGAAAAAAACAATCCACTTCGCTTATGTTAAAACAGCTAAATATTAAATATACTTCACAAGCAAGAGAAATTTTTAATGAGTATGGAAGTGCCGGAATGGCTTAATTTGAATGCTCCATTGTCAGATTTGTAAATCCTGCTGAAAAGAAATCAACATGCTTGTTTTTACAGAAGATAATCAACTAGTATAGGAATTGCTTGATTAGTGTAGCACTAAAAATGGTCATTAAACCCCAACCGATAAATCCTTGTAATATAGCTGCATAACGTGCAATTCCTCGAGTAGGAATGGATCCAAATCCCAAGGTTGTAAACGCATTTACACTTAGGGTTAAGGCATTGAGTAGTTTTACGACCAAGGCAAAACAAACAGAAAAGAATATCCATAGTAAAACTATGCCGGTACTGCGTTTTTGATGCCTGCTGCTTTTTTCTTCCCATGAACCCTCAAGAACGTCAATCCTTCGCAACAGTTTCAATTTCATAATGCGCCAGGATAGGATGGGTTTGTAATACCATCCCGCGATATATGAAATCGATACGGGGACTTTCCTTCTACTGGCTTTTACTTTTCTACTAAAGGCTTTAATTTCTTCAAACTCCTTTCGCGACTGTTCTTCATAGAGACTATGCAATCCATCTTTTCGTCTAAAATAATCTAATAGAAAATCCAACCGTTTTCTAACGGTTTTCGAAGATCCGTAATCCCAATCGTTGTGGAAGAAAAGATAAAAAATGGCAAATAATAAGATTACATTCAGGGAGTAGCCAATGGCTTTGACGATATCGGTTCCGTAGGCACTAAAATCATACAAAAACTGATTTGCTTTCCAGTCAAAAAAACTTTTAGCCGAAGGCTGATTTTCGTAGGTGTTTTTGGTGATGGCAGTTTCAAGATTTTTGATTTCTACCAAAACATCGTTGGCATTTTCGGTTAAGCCTTGTTCGCGGAAAACATTATAGAATTTACGTTTGGTTTTAATCAGAGCCTCCGTATACTTTTCATTGCTGAATTCCTCAGGAAGAACACCAAATTGAATCCGTTTGGGATCTATCACAATCGGCTTTCGTAATCCTAAAAAATCAGACTGAATAATCTTTCCTTTTAGGCTCTTCCAGTCGATGTTGCTTTGGGGGCCAAATTCTACCTCATTCAAAAAGACTCCAGAATCAAAATTGGTGTTGTCAAAGAAACTAAAATATCCTTGGCTAGTAAACCACCGCAAAGTTAAATTGGCATTAAACTCATTTTTTGAAATTTCAAATTTATCCTTAACAATCACGTTTCCAAAATAGAATGTTTTTTTTATACTATCGGCCTTGGTTACATTTCTTGTTAAAAAGACACGATCACTATTCACCAATCTCATTTGAATTATTGGGTAATATCTATCTTCCTCTGTGTTAACGTTATTACCCGCTGAAAAATGGTTATCATAAATCTCTATATTTTTAATCTCGGAATTATCCAGATCTAAGGTGCCTGATTGCGTGTTATAACCATAAAGAAACCTATCTATCTGCGCCCATGATATGGAAAAGCCGTGAAGGCTGCTCTCTGAAAGAAAGAAATTGGAGGCCGTACTATTAATAAAATGCGACGGTGCATCAATGGCACATTGTCTTATCGCTATTAAATTTTTGCTCTTTAAACCCCATAGAAACACTCCTTTGTGCAAGTTGCTGTTTTTTAATTCCGCACTAAAAACTTCAGATTCCGAAATAACCAGACTATCGGAGAAGGTACAATTTGCAATTTGAAATTCATGCACTATAGTACCGTTGTAGAAAACAAAATTACCCCGGAAAGAAATCATTTTGGGACCAATAGCCAAAGGGCGAGTCTCGACATCCGTGAACTTTAGGGTATTAAAGGAAACATTTTCCAACCAAACATCACAATGTATAATAATGCTATCAAGATTGGCCAGATATGCGCTGTCATCAGAAGCAAATCGTTGATCTGTAGCTAGATCATAATTAATATTGGCGTTCGTAAGGGTATATTTTTCTGTGGTGCACGATTTCATTTCCTCCACCCACTGGCTATAGGAAAGGTTTTTTCGATTTTCAGAATTTTGCGCTCTCGAAACAAGTGTCAGGAGACTTATAATCAGGAGCAGATAAATTTTTTGGACCATCATTTAATCATCCTTCACCAATTTTTATTGATTTGAAATTGCTACATTCTGTGAATGAATGAATTATTTCGCTAAAAACGTAAGGTATTTACTTCAAATATATTGTTTTTCACTTAGGATAGTACTAAGAAGCTAGCTCGAAAGGTTTATAAAATCAGATGTTAGTTGATGATCTGATCGTAATTTCATTTACATCCAACGTGTTTGGCTATGCGGCGTTTTAATGCAGTTTAGGTGTTGTTGGCAATCGTTATTTTTTAAAAATCTTCGTGTTTACCATGTCATTATTTTGGTTAAAAACTCTGACCAGATAGACACCAGATGGATAATCACCAATATTTAATGTATATGTTTTGGAATTTAAATCCTTTTTAAATATTAGCCTACCAGTCATACTAAATAGTTCTATTTTTAAAAGTTGACCTTTATCTAAGCTTACGTTTACTACATCATTTGATGGATTTGGATACACACTTGAAATGGTAGGTTCGATATCATCAATACCTGTTGTATTTGTTACATCTACACCTACATTGTCATGGAGAAATTCCCACCTTCCAGTAAAAACGCCTGGAATCACCTCGGTTACTTCCCAAAACAATTGGTCCTCTATTAAACATGCAATCCCAGCGGAATCATTGGTTAGAAGTGCACTAACATTCATTGTATCGGTAATAGGAATGTTATGATCAAATTGATAAAATGCTTCATCAACTAAGGTGTCTTCAGCAATCATGTTGCCTATCATATCCGTAATCTCCCACACAATAACATTTTCACTTTGTGGCCAAGTTAAGTAATGACCTGGGTGGTATATGTTGACCATATTAGTGTCAGAACCTACATTAACTATTAAGTTCATCATATCACAACCAACTTG
>Ga0316188_10000473_pt1 | contig 17308 bp, 7 predicted proteins | sample Phiworburrow1_MG_FD_204933 | JGI IMG/M metagenome (GOLD analysis project Ga0316188, IMG submission 204933) | Coastal sediment microbial communities from Maine, United States - Phippsburg worm burrow 1 | ecosystem: Environmental > Aquatic > Marine > Coastal > Sediment | place: USA: Maine...
CGCGTCGTCGTCGAGCCGCCGGCCTTCAAGCTGCGCAACTACCTCTGGACGAACTCCCTGGGCGTTGCCGGGCTGGTCGGCCAGGCGGCGATGGTGCTCTTCCTGACGCTCTTTCTGCTGCTCTCGGGCGACACCTACAAGCGAAAACTCGTGCGACTGACCGGGCCCTCGCTTTCGCACCGGAAGATCACCGTCCACGTGCTGGACGACATCAACGAATCCATCCAGCGCTACATGCTGATGCTGCTGGCGACCAATCTGCTGGTGGCGCTGCTCACCTGGGCGGTACTGCGCTGGATCGGCCTGGAGAACGCCGGTGCCTGGGCGGTGGCCGCGGGGCTGCTGCACCTGATTCCGTACATCGGCCCCAGCGTCACCGCGATCGGCATCGGCCTGGCGGCCTTCCTGCAATTCGACGCGCTGTCGACCGCGTCTTTGGTCGCTGCGTCCTCACTGGCGATCGCCACGGTCGTCGGGACCTTCGTCGCCACCTGGATGACCGGCAGGATCGCGAAAATGAACACCGTGGCGGTTTTCGTCTCGCTGCTGTTCTGGGGATGGATCTGGGGGATATGGGGCATGCTGCTGAGCGTTCCGATCACTGTCATCCTGAAGGTGATCGCGCAGCGTGTGGAGCAGCTCGAGCCGGTCGCAGAGCTGCTGGGTGACTAGCGATCCGCGCGCCTCGATCATGGTTCAGGAGCAGGCAGCCGGCCGGCGCTGCGCAGGCCCCGCAGGCGCCTGAGCTGAACGCCCAGGCGACGGTCATCGGACGGTTTCGCCGACTGAAGAATCTATTTCGCGCAGGCTCGGTCGCGCGAATTCCCGCGGACGCGGAACCCCCACTTCGCTCCGAGCTGTTCAACGCGGACCAGATGGAGCAGCACGGCGGCGCTCTCGCGCAGTCTCACGCGCTCGCACCGGGAAGCGCCCCGGACCGGCTCCTGGCGAGACTGGCGGACAACGAGAGCGTGCTGGTCGACGGGTGCACACTGCTGACGGGCGCCGTGGCGGCGAACCGCCGGATCACCCCAGCCGGCGAATGGCTCCTCGACAATTTCTATCTGATCGAAGAACAGATTCGAACGGCCAAGCGGCACCTGCCGAAGGGCTACAGCCAGGAACTCCCTCGCCTGATTCACGGACCCTCGGCAGGACGCCCGCGCGTGTACGACATCGCGCTGGAGATCGTGTCGCATGGCGACGGGCGCGTGGACACCGAGGGTCTCGGGCGCTTCGTGATGGCGTACCAGTGCGTCACGCCGCTGGAACTCGGCGAGCTTTGGGCGATCCCGATCATGCTGAGACTCGCGCTCATCGAGAATCTGCGTCGCGTCAGCGTTCGGATCGCCGCCCAATGGACCGAGGCCCACCTGGCCGGCGCCTGGGCGGACCAGATGACCGAGCGCGTGCTCAGCGACCCGAAGGGCCTGATCCTGGTGATCGCGGACATGGCGCGATCGGATCCGCCGATGGTCAGCGCCTTCGTCGCGGAACTCGCGCGTCGCCTGCAGGGTCGCGGTCCCGCGCTCGCCCTGCCGCTGACATGGATCGAGCAGCGACTTTCCGAATCGGGAATGACGATCGACCAGCTGGTCCAGGCCGAGAACCAGCAGCAGGCCGCCGATCAGGTCTCCATCAGCAACAGCATCGGCAGCCTGCGAGCGCTGGGCGCGATGGACTGGCGCAAGTTCGTCGAAACCATGAGTCTCGTCGAACAGGCACTGCGGGAGGATCCCGGCGGCGTCTACGGCCGGATGGATTTCCCCACCCGCGACCGCTACCGCCACGCCACCGAGGCGATCGCGAAGACGGGACGCGTGTCGCAGCACGACGTGGCCCGCAAGGCCGTCGAACTCGCGGGCGCCGGCGCGGCGATCGGCACCGCCACCGAGGTCGGCGCTCCCGAGGGACACGTCGGCTTCTACCTGATCGGCAAGGGGCTCGCGGAACTCGAACGCGCGATGGGCATTCGCCCTGCGGGCCTGGACAGCGTTCGCCGAACGGCGGCGCAATTCCCGCTGCTGCTGTTCCTGGGTGCCATCGGTCTGATCACGATGCTCGTCACCACGGCGCTGATGGCCCGGGCGTTCACCGGCGCGATGCCGGTCTGGGCGTTGCTGTCGATCGGCGTTCTCTCGCTCCTCGCCGCCAGCCAGCTGGCGGTGGCGCTGGTGAACTGGCTCGCGACGCTGTTCGTGCCGCCGCATCTTCTGCCGCGAATGGAGTTTTCCGAGGGAATTCCGCCGAGTCTTCGCACGCTGGTGGTCGTCCCGAGCATGCTCACCAGCACGAGTGGCGTCGAGGACCTGGTCGAGGCGCTCGAGGTCAGGTTCCTCGCCAACGACGATCAGTGCGTGCATTTCGGCCTGTTGACGGACTTTCGGGACGCACAGCAGGAGTCGCTTCCCGAGGACGCCTCACTGGTGGGTCTCGCGGCGACGATGATCGATGCGCTGAACGCCAAGTACCGTGACGACGGACACCCGAGCCGGGCCGATACGTTCTTCCTCTTCCACCGTGCGCGTCGCTGGAACCCGCAGGAGCGCGTCTGGATGGGTTACGAGCGCAAGCGGGGCAAGCTCGCAGACCTGAACGCGCTGCTGCGGGGCGGCGGGGCCGGAGCCTCCGATAGCGGCTTTTCGCTGGTGGTCGGCGATACGGCGGTCCTGTCCGGTGTGAAGTACGTGATCACCCTGGACACCGACACGCAGCTGCCGCGCGACTCCGCGCGGCAGTTCGTCGGCGCCATGGCGCACCCGCTGAATCGCCCGCGCTACGACGCCGCGAAGCAGCGCGTCGTCGAAGGCTACGGCATCCTGCAGCCGCGAGTGGCGGTCAGTCTGCCCGGGACGAACCGCTCGCGCTACGCGCGGCTCTACGGCGGCGAGCCGGGCATCGACCCCTACACGCGCGCCGTCTCCGATGTCTACCAGGACTGCTTCGGCGAAGGGTCGTTCATCGGCAAGGGCATCTACGACGTCGACGCGTTCGAGGTCGCCCTCGGCGGGCGCATGCCGGAGAACCTGATCCTCAGCCACGATCTGCTCGAGGGATGTTACGCGCGGGCGGGACTCCTGAGCGACGTGCAGTTGTACGAGGACTACCCGGCGCGCTACGGCGCGGACGTGAGCCGTCGGCGCCGCTGGATCCGGGGTGACTGGCAACTCGCCGGCTGGCTGCTGCCGCGCGTGCCAGGCGCCCGCGCGGCCGGCAGCACCGGCGAGGACCGTGGCCGGCAGCGCAATCCGCTTTCCTGGCTTTCGGTCTGGAAGCTGGTCGACAACCTTCGGCGCAGCCTCGTGCCGGCAGCGCTGACCTCGCTGCTGCTTGCCGGCTGGACTCTGCTGTCACCGGCGTGGTTCTGGACGGTCTCGGTGATCGGCATCATGCTGATCCCCGCCTTGTCCGCGTCGCTCCTCGAACTCCTGCGCAAGCCGGACGAGGTGCTTTTCAGGCAGCACATCTCGTCGGTCGCGGACTCGATGACCCGGCGCGTCGCGCAGGTGGCCTTCGAGCTCGCCTGTCTGCCGTACGAAGCCTTCTTCAGTCTGGACTCGATTGCCCGCACGGTCTGGCGAATGCTGTTCGCACGCAGGCGACTGCTCGAATGGAGTCCGTCGGGCGATGCGGATCGCGAACCGGCTGCTCGCGGCGACACCGGACTCGGCGCGTCGATGCGGGCGATGTGGATCGCCCCCGCCGTCGCCTGCGCGGGAGCCGTCGTCATTGCGGCCACGAAACCGGCGGCACTCGTCGCGGCTGCACCGATTCTGCTGCTGTGGTTCGCGTCACCCGTCGTTGCGTGGTGGGTCAGCCGCCCGCTCGCTCGCCGCGTGGCGGCCCTGACGTCGGACCAGATGTTCTTCCTGCGCGCGATCGCGCGTCGGACCTGGGCGTACTTCGAGACCTTCGTCAGCCCGAACGACCACTGGCTGCCGCCCGACAACGTGCAGGAGTATCGGGTCGACGAGGTTGCGCACCGAACTTCGCCGACCAACATCGGGCTGGCGCTGCTGGCGAATCTGTCCGCGTACGACTTCGGCTACATACCGACGGGTCGCCTCGTCGAGCGCACGACGAACACGCTGCGCACGATGCAGACGCTGGAGCGTCACAGGGGACATTTCTACAATTGGTACGACACGCAGACGCTCGCGCCGCTGCCGCCGCTGTACGTCTCGACGGTGGACAGCGGGAACCTCGCCGGCCATCTGCTGACGCTGCGTGCGGGCCTGACGGCGCTCGTCGACGACCGGATCCTGGGGACGCGGCTGTTCGACGGCTTGCGCGACACCCTCGAGGTTCTGGTGCAGGTGGCGCCCGGCGTGGCTGCCAGCCAGACGATGATCTTCAGGGACGAGCTGGCCTGCGCGAGCGCCGCGCTGCCGCGCACCCTCGCCGAGGCGCGCTCGTGCCTCGTGGATCTGACGACGCACGCCGCCGAACTCTGCGCCGCGGTGAGCGGGGAGGCGCCGCCCGACAGTGAAGCGGGCGGATGGTCACAGGCGCTCGCCGGACAATGCCGCGAGGCACTGGACGAACTGGACTTCCTCGCCCCGTGGCTGTCGCTGGCGCCGGTCCCGGGCGGGTTCGAGGCGGAGCTCGAGAGGATTACCGGGATCGTCGCGATCCCGACCCTGGGCGAACTGGCGGCACTCGACGCACTGCCGGGCCCCGGTACCGCGCGTCGCTTCGACGCCGACGCGACGCCCGCGCAACACGACTGGCTCGCCGACCTGCTGCGCGGCCTCGCCGACGGCCGCAGCCGTGCGAACGAGCGGATCGCGAACATCGAGAGCCTCGCGAACCAGTGTGCCGATTTCGCCCGGATGGAATACGACTTTCTGTTCGACGAGACGCGTCGACTGCTGGTCATCGGCTACAACGTCGACGAGCGCCGCGCGGACGCGGGCTACTACGATCTGCTCGCCTCGGAGGCGCGGCTGTCCAGCTTCGTGGCGATCGCCCAGGGAAAGATTCCGCAGGAGAACTGGTTCGCGCTCGGACGCCTGCTTGCGGGCGTCGGCGGAGAACCGGTTCTCGTGTCGTGGAGCGGATCGATGTTCGAGTACCTGATGCCGCTGCTGGTGATGCCGAACTTCGAGAACACGCTGCTCGAGCAGACCTGCAAAGCGGCCGTGGCCAGGCAGATCGAATACGGGAACCAGCGCGGCGTTCCATGGGGCGTCTCGGAATCCGGCCACAACACCCTCGACGTGCACCTGAACTACCAGTACCGCGCCTTCGGCGTCCCCGGCCTGGGACTCAAGCGCGGACTGGCCGACGACCTGGTCGTCGCGCCCTATGCCTGCGCGCTGGCACTGATGGTCGCTCCGGAGCAGGCGTGCCAGAACCTGCAGCGCCTCGCGGACGAAGGCGCACGCGGCAAGTTCGGTTTCTTCGAGGCGATCGACTACACCCCCGCAAGGCAGCAGCGAGGGCAGTCGAGCGCGATCGTGCGCGCCTACATGGCGCATCACCAGGGCATGAGCCTGCTCGCCCTGGCCTACCTGCTGCTGGACCGTCCGATGCAGCGGCGCTTCGAGTCCGAGCCGCAGTTCCAGGCGATCATGCTGCTTCTGCAGGAACGCGTCCCGAAGGCCACGGCGTCACTGTCGCACACGGCACAGCTATCGGACCTGCGTACGCCGTCGGCCACGCCGCACGGCGCGATTCGGATCTACGACAGCCCAGACACGCCAACGCCGGAAGTGCAGTTGCTGTCGAACGGCCGCTACCACGTGATGGTCACCAACGCCGGGGGCGGTTACAGCCGATGGAAGGACCTCGCCGTGACGCGCTGGCGAGAGGACGGCACCCGCGACGACTGGGGCACGTTCTGCTATGTCCGCGATCTGGCCAGCGGTGCGTACTGGTCGACCGGGTATCAGCCGACCCTCGAACGGCCCGAGAGCTATCAGGCGATCTTTTCCGAGGGGCGGGCCGAATTCCGCCGCCACGATCGGGTCGGCGCCGGCAGTGGCGACTTCGAAACGCATACGGAGATCGTCGTGTCGCCCGAGGACGACATCGAGTTGCGCCGGGTCCGCATCACGAACCGATCACGGCAGCGCAGGAGAATCGACGTCACCAGCTACGCCGAGGTGGTGATCGCACCGGCGGACGCGGACGCGCTTCACCCGGCCTTCAGCAACCTCTTCGTGCAGACCGAGATCGTGCGCGAGTGCCGTGCGATCCTGTGCACCCGCCGGCCGCGCTCCCTCGCCGAGCAGGCACCCTGGATGCTTCACCTGATCGCGGTGCGCGGCGCCGACATCGGCGAGGTGTCCTACGAAACGGACCGCCTGCGGTTCATCGGCCGCTCGAGGACCGCCGCCGCGCCTGCGGCGATGAGCGACGCGGCCGAGCTCTCAGGCACCGAGGGCTCGGTGCTGGACCCCGTCGCGAGCATCCGCGTCTCGCTCACGCTCGAGCCGGAACAGACGGTCACGATCGACATCGTGTCGGGCATGGCGGAGACCCGCGAGACGGCGGTGAGCCTGATCGAGAAGTACCGTGACCGGCATCTGGCGAACCGCGTCTTCGACCTGAACTGGACGCACAGCCAGGTGGTGCTGCGCCAGCTCAACGCCACCGAAGCCGACGCGCAACTGCACGCGCGCCTGGCAAGCGCCGTCATCTATGCCAACCCCTCGCTGCGCGCCGACGCGGAAGTGCTGATCCGGAATCGGCGCGGGCAGTCCGGGCTTTGGGGTTACGCGATCTCGGGGGATCTCCCGATCGTGCTGCTGCAGATCGGCAGTGCGTCGAGCATCGAGCTCGTGCGTCAGCTCGTTCAGGCGCACGCGTACTGGCGCCTGAAGGGACTGGCGGTCGACCTGGTGATCTGGAACGAAGACCACGCCGGCTATCGGCAGCAGCTGCAGGAAGACATCATGGGACTGATCGCCTCGGGCATCGAGGCGAGCGTGATCGACCGGCCAGGCGGCATCTTCGTGCGACCGGCCGACCAGATCGCCGGGGAGGACCGCATCCTGCTGCTGGCGGTTGCGCGCGTCGTGATCAACGACGGCCGGGGAACCCTGGAGGAGCAACTGGACCGTCGCGGCCCGCCGGAACCGAAGATGCCGTGGCTCGCACCGAGCCGCACGCATCGATCCGAGGCATCGCCCGCCGACACGGCCGCGCGTCGCGACCTGGTCCTGTCCAACGGACTCGGCGGTTTCACTCCCGACGGGCGCGAGTACGTCATCACGCTCGCGCCCGGGCAGACGACGCCCGCGCCGTGGGTCAACGTGCTGGCCAATCCGCACTTCGGAACGATCGTCTCCGAGAACGGCGGCGCCTATACCTGGAGCGAGAACGCCCACGAGTTCCGCCTGACGCCCTGGCACAACGACCCGGTGAGCGATTCCGGCGGGGAGGCCATCTACCTGCGTGACGAAGAGACCGGGGACGTCTGGTCCCCCACGCCCTTGCCCGCCCCGGCAACGACGTCCTGCGTCATCCGCCACGGGTTCGGCTACAGCGTCTTCGAGACGAGGCACGCGGGCATCCGCTCGGAATTGTGGGTTTACGTCGCGATCGACGCGGCGGTCAAGTTCTCGGTGCTGAAGGTACGAAACGAATCGGGCCGGCCGCGTCGGCTGTCGGCGACCGGTTATGTCGAGTGGGTGCTGGGCGATCTTCGCGCGAAATCGGCCATGCATGTGAACACGGAAGTCGCTCCCGAGAACGGCGCCGTTTACGCGCGCAATGCCTACAACACCGAGTTCCCCGATCGGGTCGCGTTCTTCGACGTGGACGACGCGACGCGCCAGATCAGCGGCGACCGGACGGAGTTCGTCGGGCGAAACGGCACGCTGCGAAATCCTGCCGCGATGCGTCGCGCCCGCCTCTCGGGAAAGGCCGGCGCGGGCCTGGACCCCTGCGCCGCGATCCAGGTGAGCTTCTCTCTGGCCGAGGGCCAGGCGCGCGACGTCGTCTTTCGCCTCGGCGTGGGGCGCGACGCCGTCGACGCCGGCAGGCTCGTGCAGCGCTTTCGCGGCACACTTGCCGCGCGCGGCGCGCTCGAAGCGGTGTGGCAGCACTGGAACCACACGCTCGGCGCGGTGCAGGTGCAGACACCCGATCCGTCGTTCGACGTCCTGGTCAACGGCTGGCTGGTTTACCAGACCATCGCCTGCCGCCTCTGGGCGCGCAGCGGCTACTACCAGTCGGGCGGTGCGTTCGGCTTTCGCGATCAGTTGCAGGACACGATGGCGCTCGTTCACGCCGAGCCCGGTCTGTTGCGCGAGCACCTGCTGTTGTGCGCGAGCCGCCAGTTCCAGGAGGGCGACGTCCAGCACTGGTGGCATCCGCCGGCCGGCCGGGGCGTGCGCACACGCTGCTCCGACGACTACCTCTGGCTGCCACTGGCGGTGTGCCGCTACCTGACGGCGACCGGGGACACCGGTGTGCTGGACGAGCCCGTGCCATTCCTGGAGGGTCGCCCGGTCAACCCGGAGGACGACTCCTACTACGACCTGCCGCGCCGCTCTCTCGAAGTCGCCAGCCTCTACGAGCACTGCGTGCGCGCGATACGACTCGCACTGCGATACGGCGAACACGGACTGCCGCTGATGGGTTCGGGCGACTGGAACGACGGCATGAATCTCGTGGGGATCCACGGAAAGGGAGAAAGCGTCTGGCTGGGCTTCTTCCTTTGCGAAGTCCTCCGACAGTTCGCCCCAGTGGCGGGCGGGCACGGCAAAGCCGACTTCGCCGACCTATGCCTGGCCGAGCGGGCTCGCCTGTCGGAAAACATCGAGCAGCACGCCTGGGACGGTCAGTGGTACCGGCGCGCCTACTTCGACGACGGCACGCCGCTGGGCTCGGCCGACAACGCCGAATGCCGGATCGATTCGATCTCGCAGAGCTGGTCCGTTCTGTCAGGCGCGGGCGAACCGGCGCGCGCGCGCGCGGCGATGAACGCGGTCGACGAGCGGCTCGTTCGCCGCGACGTCGCGCTGGTCCAGCTGCTCGACCCGCCCTTCGACAAGTCGCAGCTGGATCCGGGCTACATCCGGGGATACGTGCCCGGGGTGAGAGAGAACGGCGGGCAGTACACCCACGGGGCGATCTGGGCGGCGATGGCGTTCGCCGCGCTGGGCGAGCGCGACCGCGCCTGGGAGCTGCTGGCCATGATCAACCCGGTGAACCACGGCGCGTCACCGCAGGCCATCGAAACCTACAAAGCGGAACCCTACGCGATCGCGGCCGACGTCTACGCACTCGCGCCGCACACCGGCCGCGGCGGGTGGAGCTGGTACACCGGCTCGGCCGGCTGGATGTACCGGCTTGCGCTGGAATCGCTGCTGGGCGTGACGCTGCAGGGGGACACGCTTCGTCTGGCGCCCTGTGTGCCCGCGCACTGGCAAGGGTTCAAGATCCACTACCGGTATCGCGAGACCGTCTATCACATCGACGTCTCGCAGCTGAGCGAGGACAACGAAGGAGCGATCGGCGGGACGAGATTGCGCGTCGACGGTGTCGAGCGCGAGGACGGGGCGATTCCCCTCGTCGACGACCGTCGCGAACACTCGGTCGAAGTGATCGTCAGTCGTGCGCGCGTGCCACAGCGCGAAACGTGACCGCCGGCGCTCAGATCGCCTTGAGCGCCGGGAGCAGTCGATCGTATTCCTTCTTCACCACCGCATAACACTCGCAGACACGCGCCTCGAGCCCCGCCCGGTCCAGCACCGTAATGCGGCCGCGCCGGTATCGGATCAGGCCGGCCTGCTGCAGCTGGCCGGCCGCCTCGGTGACGCCCTCGCGGCGCACGCCCAGCATGTTCGCGATCAGTTCCTGCGTCATCACGATCTCGTCGGAGCGCAGCCTGTCCAGGCTCAACAGCAGCCAGCGGCACAGCTGCTGGTCCAGCGAATGGTGGCGATTGCACACCGCCGTCTGCGCCATCTGAGTGATCAGCGCCTGCGTGTATCGAAGCAGCAGGTGCATGACGGGACCGGCGCGGTTGAACTCCTGCATCAGCAGGTCCGCCTTCAGGCGAAACCCCTCGCCGGCGCTCTGCACGACCGCGCGGCTCGGTGTCGACGCGCCGCCCATGAACAGCGAGATGCCGACGACGCCCTCGTTGCCGACGACAGCGATCTCCGCCGACGCGCCGTCCTCCATCACGTACAGCAGCGAGACGATCGAGGTCGTCGGAAAGTACACGTGGGTCGGACGGCTGCCCGACTCGAAGAGCACCTTGCCGAGTGGCATGACGACGTGTTCGATCTGCGGCAGCCACCGCGCCCATTCCGCATCGGGCAGCGCGGCCAGCAGGAAGTTGCTTCGCGGATCGGATACAAGGGACACGCGTTTCACTCCGATTCGAACGGCTTTTCGCACGGGCGGGCGAGACGGGACCGCGCCCTGTGAGTGTGTCGCCATGATCTCATACCCAGTCCGTCGGGGTCAGCGCGATGACCCGCGCGCGAACTTCGCAGGCGACCGAGAGCCTAGCCGGCGCTCGAAAAGCCGCCGTCGACCGTCATCACCGTACCGGTCATGAAACGCGCCGCATCCGAGCACAGGAACAGGATCGGATCGGCGATCTCGTCGGGCTGCCCCCAGCGTCCGAACGGCACGCGCGCCATGATCGCCGCGTTGCGCGCCTCGTCCTCGCGCGCCCCGCGCGAGAGGTTCGTCACCACCCATCCGGGCGCCACCGCGTTCACGCGGATGCCGTCGGCCGCGTAGGCGCATGCGAGCGACATCGTCAGGTTGCGCACCGCGCCCTTGGACGCCGAGTAGGCCGGCTGGCGCGGCCCGCCGAAGTAGGACATCACCGATGCGATGAAGACGATCGCGCCGCGGCTCCTTCTGAGCAGCGGCCGCGCGGCCGCGCACACCCGCATGCCGCCGGAGACGTTGACGTCGAGCACCTCGTCGAACACGTCGGGGTCGTGCTCGGCGTCGCGCCGGATGGTGCCTGCGCTGTTGACCACGTAGTCGAGCGCGGGCAGTCCGCCGATCAGCGCATCGACCGCGGCGCGGTCGGTCACGTCGAGCGGCTCGATCTCGATGCCCTCGAAGCTCGCGTGCGCGCGCGCGTGCGCCAGTTCGTCGACGGTCAGTCCGCAGGCGATCACGCGTGCGCCCGCCCTGCGGAACGCCACACTGGCCGCGCCGCCGATGCCCGACACCCCGCCGGTGACCAGCACCGTCTTGCCGGTGAAATCGAATCTGAAGTTCATCGCGCCCTCCTCTAAACGCCCGGCGCCGCGGCTTCGGCACACCGCCTGTCGCGCACGCGCCCCGGCTCACTCGCTCCTGTGTCGCAGCGACGATATTCCACCCGCACCCACCATCAGCGCCACCCCCCAGAATAGCGGGGCGAACGTCAGCGCCCCCGACAGGAAGGTCGACATCAGGCTGCCGAGGCTGCCGAACAGCGTCGGCAGCACCGCCTGCGTGCCGTTGATCATCGTCATCCGCAGGCCCACCGCCTCGCCGACCCGTCCGGGCGGCACGACCCGGTGCAGCAGCGACATCACCGCGGGCTGCCCGATGCCCAGTCCCAGACCGAGCACGAAGGCGAGCGCGACCAGGCCGTAGTGGCTCCCGACCAGAGGGAAGACGAGGTAGACCAGCGCGGCCACCACCTGCACCACGCCGATCATCTGCCACTCGGTGATCCGGCCGATGAACAAGGGCATCGCGACCCGCACGACGAAGGTCGCGGCGGAGAACGCGCCGAGCACGAACCCGATCTCGCTGGCCGACAGTCCGATCTTGGAGCCCTGCACCGGCACCAGGAACATCAGCACGTCCCACGCGCTGGAGATCATGACGACGGCAAGGTACATCCGGCGCAGCTCCGGCGTGCGCAGCAGATCGAATACCCTGGAGTTCGGCGGGCGCGCACCCGCGCCGACCATCGTTCGACCGTCGAAGCGCCAGTGCCACTTGAGCAGCGCGAAGGCCGCGGCGATCAGCAGCGTCGACAGCGCGAACGAGCCGCCGAAGGACGCGCCGGGTCCGGCGTGGTCGATCAGGTAGCCCGCGCTGATCGGCCCGCAGAAACCGGAGATCGAGAAGCCCACCGCCAGGACGCCGAAATTGCGCATTCGGTCCGGTCCGTCGGCGAGCTCGCCGGTCAGCTTCTGGACGCTCATGTGGAACAACAGGAAACCGACGCCGCCCAGGACGCTGTTGGCGTAGAGCGCCGGCATGGCCGTCCAGATTGCCGGAATCACGAACGCGACGCCCAGCGTCGACGCGCCCAGCAGCATCGGCACGCGCGTGCCGACGCGGTCGATCCAGCGCCCGAGCGTGACCGAGAGCAGCATCGGCAGCAGCGCGTACAGCGACAGCAGCAGGCCGACCACGTAGGTCGGCGCCATCAGCTTGATCGCGGCGAGCGACACGGTCATGCGGCTCGCGGTGAACGCGGTGTGGCTGATCACCGCCAGGCACACCACCGCGAACAGGGACGGCGCCCCCGATCCGCCCCTCAATGCCAGGGAGAGTCGAATTTCCGGAAGTCCGCGACGGCTACGCGCGCTCGGCGACCCAGCCCTGCACCGCCGCCAGCGCCTTGGGCAGGCCCGCCGGATCGGTGCCGCCGGCCTGCGCCATGTCGGGCCGTCCGCCGCCCTTGCCGCCGACCTGCTGCGCGACGAAGTTCACCAGCTCCCCGGCCTTGACCTTCGAGGTCGCGTCGCCGGTGACGCCGGCGATCAGGCTCACCTTGGATCCGTCGACCGCGGCGAGCACGATCGCGGCGGACTTCAGCTTGTCCTTGAGCTTGTCCATCGTCTCGCGCAGCGTCTTCACGTCGGCGCCTTCCAGCGTGGCCACGAGCACCTTGATGCCCTTGACGTCGATCGCCTGCGCCGCGAGGTCCTCGCCCTGCGACGAGGCCATCTTCGACTTCAGCCGCGCGAGCTCCTTCTCGAGCGACTTCACCGTATCGAGCACCTGCTCGATCTTCTGCGTCAATTCGCTCGCCGGCGCCTTGACCGCGGCCGCGGCCTCCGCGAGGCTCGCCGACAGCCGCTGGACCCAGGCCAGCGCGTTCTCGCCGGTGACCGCCTCGACCCTGCGGATTCCGGCCGCGACGCCGCCCTCTCCGACGATCTTGAACAGGCCGATGTCGCCGCTGCGCGCCACGTGGGTGCCACCGCACAGTTCGCGCGAGAAACCGATGTCGAGCACGCGCACCGTCTCGCCGTACTTCTCGCCGAACAGCGCCATCGCGCCGCCCTTGACCGCGTCGTCGAACGCCATCACCTGCGCTTGCGTCGCGGCGTTGGCGAGGATCTCGCGGTTGACGATCTCCTCGACGCGCCGGGTCTGCTCGGCGGACAGCGGCGCGTCGTGGCTGAAGTCGAATCGCGTCTTTTCCGCGTCGACGAGCGAGCCCTTCTGCTGGACGTGGGCACCCAGCACCTCGCGCAGCGCCTTGTGCATCAGGTGCGTGGCCGAGTGATTGCGCATCGTGCGCGCCCGCCGCACCGCGTCGACCCGCGCGTGGACCTTGTCGCCAACGCGCAGCTCGCCGCGCTCGAGTCTGCCGTGGTGCCCGAACACGTCCGCCTGGATCTTCTGGGTGTCGCGCACCTCGAACAGGATCTCACCCGCGGTGCCCGCGCCGATCACGCCCGCGTCGCCGATCTGGCCGCCCGACTCCGCGTAGAACGGCGTGGTGTCGAGGACCACCACCGCTTCCTGGCCCGCGGCCACGCGGTCCACCGCGGCACCGCCCTGGTACAGCGCGGTCACGCGCGCGTCGCCGTTGAAGGCGTCATAGCCGATGAATTCGGTGCGTGAACCGTCGTACTGCAGCGACTCGCCCATCCGGAACTTGCCGGCGGCGCGCGCCTGATCCCGCTGGCGCTGCATCGCGACGTCGAAGCCCGCCTCGTCCACCACCACGCCGCGCTCGCGGCAGACGTCGGCGGTGAGGTCCAGCGGAAAGCCGTAGGTGTCGTAGAGCTTGAACGCCGTCTCGCCATCCAGCACCCCGGCGCCGGATGCGAGCGAAGTTTCCAGTATCGCCATGCCGTGCTCGAGCGTCTCGCCGAAGCGCTCCTCCTCGAGCCGCAGGACATCGGCGACGCGCACCTTCACCGCGGTCAGCTCCGGGTAGGCAGCCCCCATCGCCACATCGAGATCCTCGACCAGCCGAAAGAAGAACGGCTGTTTCTGGCCGAGCTTGTAGCCGTGGCGCAGCGCGCGACGGACGATCCGGCGCAGCACGTAGCCGCGGCCCTCGTTGCCCGGAATGACCCCGTCGACGATCAGGAAGGCGCAGGCACGGATGTGGTCGGCGATCACCCGCAGCGACGGCAGGCTCAGGTCGGCGGTGGCGGTTTCGCGTGCCGCCGCGCGGATCAGGTCCTGGAACAGGTCGATCTCGTAGTTGCTGTGCACGTGCTGCAGCACAGCGGCGAGCCTCTCGAGCCCCATGCCGGTGTCCACGCAGGGCCTGGGCAGCGGCGTCAGCGTGCCCGCCTCGTCGCGCTCGAACTGCATGAACACCAGGTTCCAGATCTCGATGTAACGGTCGCCGTCGGCGTCCGCACTGCCGGGCGGGCCGCCGGCCACGCCGGGGCCGTGGTCGTAGAAGATCTCGGAGCAGGGCCCGCAGGGGCCGGTGTCGGCCATCTGCCAGAAATTGTCCGACGCGTAGCGGGCACCCTTGTTGTCGCCGATGCGCACGATGCGCGCGGCCGGCACGCCGATCTCCTTTTCCCAGATGGCGTACGCCTCGTCGTCCTCCGAATAGACGGTCACCCACAGCCGCTCCGGTGGCAGCCGGTAGACGTCGGTCAGCAGTTCCCAGGCGTAACGGATCGCCTCGCGCTTGAAGTAGTCGCCGAACGAGAAGTTGCCGAGCATCTCGAAGAACGTGTGATGCCGGGCGGTGTAGCCGACGTTCTCCAGGTCGTTGTGCTTGCCGCCGGCGCGCACGCTGCGCTGGGAGGTGGTGGCGCGCTTGTAGGCACGCTGCTCCTTGCCCAGGAAGACTTCCTTGAACTGGACCATGCCGCTGTTGGTGAACAGCAGTGTCGGGTCGTTCGCCGGCACCAGCGGGCTCGACGCAACGATGGTGTGGCCCTTCGATTCGAAGAATCTGAGGAACTTCTCGCGGATCTCGGAAGACTTCATTACAGGGCCAGTGGATTGATTTTTCGGCGGAATTTCGGATTTTACCCAAACCCGGCGGGCATTCGGGCGCGCGCGCTCCATCGGGGCAGCCCGACAACAAATCGTGTAACTTCCCGGAACCGTGCGCCGCCCCCCGGCGCCTCCCCTCGCGAACCACGAGAACCCGGCCAACATGACGTCAGCCCTGGAAGGCATCCGCATCCTCGACCTCACCCGCGTGCTCGCCGGCCCATGGTGCGCGCAGAACCTCGCCGACCTCGGGGCCGAAGTCATCAAGGTCGAGCGGCCCGGCGCCGGCGACGACACCCGCGGGTGGGGCCCGCCGTTCCTGAAAGACCGCGAAGGTCACGACACGAACGACGCCGCGTACTACCTGGCGGCCAACCGCGGCAAGAAGTCGGTCACCATCGACATCAGCACCGAGGCCGGCCAGCGCGCCGTGCGCGGGCTGGCCGCGATCAGCGACGTCGTGCTCGAGAACTACAAGGTCGGCCAGCTGCGTCGCTACGGCCTGGACTACGACAGCCTGCGCGCGATCAATCCCGGCCTGGTCTACTGCTCGGTCACCGGTTTCGGCCAGACGGGCCCCTGGGCACACCGCCCCGGCTACGACTTCATCATCCAGGCGCTCGGTGGCCTGATGTCGGTCACCGGCGAGGCCGACGACCGTCCGGGCGGCGGTCCGCAGAAGGTCGGCGTCGCGGTCGCCGACCTGATGACCGGGATGTACGCCACGCAGGCCGTACTGGCGGCGCTCTTCCACAAGCACCGCACCGGCGAGGGCCAGTACATCGACATGGCCCTTCTGGACGTCCAGGTCGCGATGATGGCCAACATGAACACCAACTACCTGACCAGCGGACAGCCGCCGCGCCGCTGGGGCAATGCGCATCCGAACCTGGTGCCCTACCAGACCTTCAAGGCATCCGACGGCTGGATCATCATCGCGGTGGGCAACGACGAGCAGTACCGGCGCTTCTGCGAGACCGGCGGATGCCCCGAGCTGGTGACCGACCCGCGCTTTCTGCGGGTGCGCGACCGGATCCGGAACCGCGACGAACTGATCCCGTTGCTCTCGCGGATGGTCGAGAAGCGCACGAGCCAGCAATGGATCGACGCGCTCGAGGCGGCCAGCGTGCCCTGCGGACCGATCAACAACCTCGCCCAGGTGTTCGAGAACCCGCAGGTCAAGGCACGGGGCCTGCGGGTCGACATCGAGCGCGAGGACGCCGGCCCGGTGAAGCTCGTCGGCAGCCCGATGCGATTTTCCGCGACGCCGGTGCGCTACACGCTGCCCCCGCCGAGGCTCGGCGAGCACACGCGGGAGGTGCTCACGCAACTGCTCGGCTACGACGAGGCCGCGCTCGCCGAACTGGGCGCCGTCCCGACGCAGGCCTGACGCGTCCCTGACGCCCGCTGCGGGACCCGTCGCCCGGCCGCTCGCGCCGCGCGGAATTTCGGACTGGCGCGGCAACTCGACGGTTGGCGTTCCACTGGGGCGCCGTCATAATCGCGTCCTCGTTCTATCCGCACGCTGGTGCGCGTCACGCGTCCACAGACTGCGCGGGGGCGGACCAGATCGACGGTCCGGCGGCAAGGGAAGTTCCGGCGGGGGCCGGCCATGAGGAGGTACACAGCATGAGAGTGCGCAATCACCGCGACCTGTGGGCCGGTGTGATGTTCTTCGTGTTCGGTGTGCTGTTCATGGTCCTCTCGCAGCAGTACAAGATGGGCACGGCGGGAAGGATGGGGCCGGCCTACTTCCCGACGATGCTCGGCGCGCTGCTCGCGATTCTCGGCCTGGCGATCTTCATCGGCGCCTACGCCAAGGTGAACCGGGAGATGAAGCTCGAGTCGGTCGGCTGGCGCGAGCTCTCGCTGGTGCTCTTCTCGGTGGCGCTGTTCGCGCTGCTGCTCCCTCTGATGGGCATGGTGATCGCGCTGGTGGTGCTGATCGGCGTCTCGTCGCTGGCCAGCCACGAGTTCTCGCTCAAGGACACGGCGGGTTCCACGGTGGTGCTGATCGCGTTGTCCTACCTGGTCTTCGCCAAGGGGCTGGAGTTGCAGTTTCCGGTCTGGCCGACGTTCCTGACCCACTGAGCGCGGACCGATCGTCATGGAACAGCTCTTCTCGAATCTCGCGCTCGGCCTGGCAACCGCCGCCACACCGGACAACATCTTC